>Ga0315312_1000097_pt1 | contig 151605 bp, 137 predicted proteins | sample TDP7_MG_FD_203629 | JGI IMG/M metagenome (GOLD analysis project Ga0315312, IMG submission 203629) | Freshwater sediment microbial communities from Lake Towuti, South Sulawesi, Indonesia - TDP7 | ecosystem: Environmental > Aquatic > Freshwater > Lake > Sediment | place: Indonesia: South...
GCTTTCGTTTCTTGGCTGCAGTATTCTCCATTGCGATGGCTCCTCCTACTTTAGATTTGGTGTTAAGCTGTACACCTTCTTCCTATTGTAGCCGGAGCCATCTCCGTTAATTATTCTATATACTAATAACATCGTTTTGCACAGATAAAGTGAGAGAAAAGATGTTTAGGCAGAAAAGCGTTCTAATCGTTGATGATGAGGAGATGGTTAGAAGACCTCTTCGCAAGAGACTCACTAAGTTAGGCTATGCTTGTGATGAAGCTGGTAGTACTGACGAGGCACTGCAGAAGTTGCAGAACAACACGGCTGACTTAGTGCTCCTTGATCTCAAGATGCCTGGCAGATCAGGTATCGAGCTCTTGCAGGAAATTAGAGCAAGGTACAATGAAACCCCTGTAATTGTAGCCACTGCCGTTAATGAAACTGGTGTCGCGGTCCAATGTAAGGATTTGGGAGCTCAGGATTATATTATGAAGCCTTTTAACCTAGATGAAGTTGTGCTAAGCATTTATAGAGTACTGTGCAAAGGGTGTGAGCACCAAGCTAACACACTCTCCTACCTGCCATGGTTGAAAAGGACTGACAAACCTGCCTCACCTCTTACCAGTCGCGAAGCACAGGTTATTAGTTTGATAGCTAGAGGTCATCTCAACAAACAGATCGCAAATATCCTTGGCATTAGTGAACAGACTGTCAAGAACCACATTACCTCTATCCTTAGAAAACTGGAAGTTACATGCCGCACCGAAGCAGCCGTTGTCGCTCTCAGACGAGGTCTGATAGCTGGTGAGAAGATAAGAATAGAGGATATGAAAACCGCTGAATAATGGGTCCCCTATCTTATTTCGAATGCTTAGGCTCCACGTCTTGGCTATCTTTTCAGAGCCCCTAAGTGATTCTCTGCTACCGCCTCATCAAACTCAGCTCGTACCGGCAGGGTCTTCTCTTCAGTGATGCGAGGGTCTAGCTACTTCACCAATTTCTATTGTTTAGTCAACAGATATTCGGCAACTGGCTCCTCTAAAAACTGCGGGGTGTTCTAGCGTGAAATTAAGAAATCATCAAGTTGAGTATGGGCGAGCCTAATGAGACTGTATCGAAGATGGTAACCTGCTGGCAAACCTCAACGACAATGAAAAAACATAACTATTTAAGGATTTTACAATCCGCTAAGTTGTTCAGGCAGAAACTGTCTCTCGATACTAAGGGCTTTTGACCACCGAATTTAGCAAGGGTATACTACACTAAGGTTTATGGAAGAGTTAGCACAAAAGCTCGTTCTTTGGCTCAGGGAGAAAGTGAGGGAAGCTGATGGTAAGGGAGTGGTGGTGGGCATGAGTGGTGGTGTTGATTCATCGGTGGCAGTAGTGCTGTGTCAAAGAGCTTTTCCGCAGAACACCTTAGGTGTGATAATGCCGTGCCATAGTGAAGAATTAGATGAAGTCCATGCCAGAATGGTGGCAGATAAATTTGGCATAAAAGTCACAAGGATTCTATTGGACGGAGTGTATGATGCTTTGCTCAAAGAGATGTATAGAAGCAAACTGCAAGTTAGTCAAAGCCGAATGGCAGAAGGCAATCTGAAGCCAAGGCTGCGGATGGCAATCCTCTATTACTTAGCTAACGCCCTCAATTATTTAGTCATTGGTGCCAGCAATCGGAGTGAACTTTCAGTTGGCTACTTCACCAAATATGGTGATGGTGGAGTTGATTTAATGCCTTTAGGGAATCTGGTTAAAGGAGAAGTGAAGGAACTGGCTGTTTATTTGGGCATTCCCCGGGAGATTATTGACAAACTGCCTTCGGCTGGTCTGTGGAAAGGACAGACAGATGAAGGTGAGTTAGGATTGACCTATGCTGAGCTGGACTCCTACTTGAAGACAGGCAAGGCAAAAGAGGAAATAAAGAAACGAATTGATTTTATGATCAAGAAGAGTCAGCACAAACGCTCACCTCCGCTGCTTCCGCCAGTGGAATGATTCTTTAGTGACATCTAAAGATTTACTATTGAGTTGAAGTAATGGTTGTGTTATGATGCTGAATTAGAGGCAAATATGGCTACAGAAAGAGAAAAGGCGCTGCATTTAGCTATTGGTCAGATTGAGAAGCAATTTGGTAAAGGTTCGGTGATGAGATTGGGAGAAGCTTCAGCTAAGATGGCTGTGGAAGCCATACCTACTGGCTCTTTAGCGTTGGATTTGGCTATAGGCATAGGAGGTGTTCCCAGAGGAAGAGTTAGCGAGATTTTTGGTTCTGAAGCTTCAGGGAAGACTACTTTGGCTCAACATATAATTGCCGAGGCTCAAAAGCTTGGCGGCGTAGCTGCCTATATCGATGTGGAACACGCCCTTGACCCAATCTATGCTGCCAACTGTGGGGTTAAGGTGGAAGACCTGTGGATTTCACAGCCGGATACGGGCGAGGAAGCTTTAGAGATTGCCGAGGCTTTGGTTCGTAGCGGAGCTGTGGATGTCATAGTCATTGATAGTGTGGCAGCTTTAGCCCCACGGGCAGAAATTGAAGGAGAGATGGGCGATGCCCATGTTGGTTTACAAGCCAGACTGATGTCACAAGCCTTGAGAAAGTTAGCAGCTGCTATTGGCAGGTCACGCGCCGCTGTCATTTTTGTCAACCAACTGAGGGAAAAAGTAGGGGTCATTTTTGGAAGCCCTGAAGTAACTCCAGGAGGGAGAGCACTCAAATTTTATAGTTCGGTAAGGATAGATTTGAGACGAGGCGAAGCTATTAAACAAGGTTCTCAGGTGGTGGGCAACCGCGTTCGGGCTAAAATAGTCAAGAACAAAGTAGCCTCACCTTTCCGGGCAGCGGAATTTGACATAATGTTTAGTCGGGGCATAAGTAAAGAAGCTGAACTTGTTGATTTAGGCGTTGGCTCAGGAATAATAAATAAGACAGGTACTTTCTTTGCTTACAAGGATACAAAACTTGGGCAAGGACGGGAAAACGCCAAAGAATATTTAAGTCAACATTCCGAGTTGGCTTCAAGAATAGAAGCAGAAATCAAAGCAGTGCTCAAGTCTAAGAGCTTAACCATTGGAGGAGAGGAACCGTTTGAATAAAGAAAACTATTTGTAGGAAGGAAGGCTGGGGTTTCCCCAGCCTTCTGTTTTTAAGGGCGGAGGTAACTCATGTTTGAAGTGACTGCTCTAAAGTTAGCGTCAAAGAAAATGGACCAGATAAATGTCTATTTGGACAATAATTATGCTTTCACTGTCGAGGCTGTGGTGGTCAACAAACTTGGTCTCCGAGTTGGTCAGGAACTGTCAGACAGGCAGATAGAAGAGATCAAGGAAATTAACCTTGTGGAAAAAGGCATTGAAGCAGCTCTACAGTATCTTAGTTACCGACCACGTAGTGAAAAAGAGGTGAGGCAGCGTCTCAGTAAGCGCGGGTTCAATGATGTTATTGGAAAGGTAATGGAAAGATTGAGAGAGCAGGGATTGGTTGATGATGTTGCCTTTGCTCAGTTTTGGAAGGACAACCGAATGTCTTTCAGACCACGAAGTAAACGTCTACTGAGACAAGAGCTGGTACAGAAAGGTGTAGCTGAGGAGGTAGTAACAGAGGTAACTGCCAGTATAGATGATGAGGTAAGTGCGGTAACCGCAGGTCGAAAGAAAGCTCGGCTTTTAGCTAACATTGACTATCCAGAGTTTCGGCGTCGTCTGACTAATTACCTTAAGTTGCGGGGTTTCGGATATGAGACCATAAATTCCGCCATCACCTATTTATGGCAGGAAATACAGTCTGAGAAATCTGTTTAAATAGACCCCTCGTTTGACACCATTCTTGAGAAGGTTTATTATTAAGACAAACTAAGCTACATTCGGAGAAGAACTTAAGATGATTAGTCCTAACGGGTTCTTTATGAAAGTGAGGCAAAGCGATGACTGCGTTGATATATATTTTGATAGGACTCCTGTTTATTTTGGGCTGCGGTGCTGGCTATTTGGCTCGCCAATTATTGGCAAACGAACAGCTGCGAGCGTCGAGGAAAGAAGCTGAGAGGCTGGTAAGCAGTGCTGAAGCAAAGCATAAACAATTACTTCAGGAAGCCAAAGAGGAAGCAAATCGGGTAAGAGCAGCAGCCGAGGCTGAAGCTCGTGAGCGGCGCTTTGAAATCCAAAGGTTGGAGCGGCGCTTTAGTCAGAAAGAGGAAGTACTTGAGCGAAAGTTGGAGGGGGTAGAACGACGCGAGCATAGTTTAGGCATAAAAGAAAAAGAAATTGAAGCGATAAAGCTCCAGCAGGAAGAGATGAGGAAGAAACAACTACGTCAGCTGGAGCTTATTTCTGGAATGTCTGGGGCTGAGGCAAAACAACATCTTTTAGAGAGGGTTGAAGTAGAAATAAAGGAAGAAGCCTCCAGGCGAGTTCGGGAATGGGAAGCCCGAGTAAAAGAGGAAGCCGATCGCAAAGCTCAAGAAATCCTGTCCTTAGCGATTCAACGTTGTGCTACTGAGGTGGTCTCCGAAACTACTGTGTCTGCTATTCCTTTGCCGAGTGATGAGATGAAAGGACGAGTTATTGGTCGTGAAGGGCGTAACATTCGAGCTTTGGAACAAGCTACTGGTGTTGACCTTATTATTGATGACACTCCGGAGACAGTGACAATTTCCAGTCTCGACCCGGTGCGGCGGGAGGTGGCTAAGATTGCTTTGAACAAGCTTATATTAGATGGTCGTATTCACCCAGCTCGAATCGAAGAGGTAGTGGAAAAGGCTAAGGAAGAAGTGCAGGCTACTATAAAGAATGAAGGTGAACAGGCTGTCTATGAAGCTGGTGTTCAAGGACTACACCCAGAATTGGTGAAATTGCTGGGTAAACTGAAGTTTCGTAGTAGCTATGGTCAGAATGTATTGCTTCATAGCTTGGAGGTAGCTCACCTGGCAGGAGTAATAGCGGCTGAAATTGGAGCCAATGTCTCGGCAGCTAAAAAGGCAGGTCTTCTCCACGATGTAGGTAAGGCAGTGGACCATGAAGTGGAAGGCTCTCATGCGGCAATAGGGGCTAATTTAGTCCGTCAATGGGAGAAGTCAACGGAAGTAGTTCAGGCAATTTCCGAGCATCATGGTGAAGCACCTACCAGCAGTGTTATGGGCTTTGTCATTGCTACGGCTGATGCTATAAGTGGCTCAAGACCTGGGGCACGGCGCGAGTCTTTGGAGCAGTACTTGAAGCGAATTGAAGCTCTAGAAAGTATAGCCAATGGCTTTCCAGGTGTAGAAAAAGCTTACGCTGTCCAAGCAGGGCGAGAGGTTAGGATTATGGTTAAGCCGGAGGAGATAGATGACTTATCCGCCATGAGACTGGCTCGGGATGTTGTTAAGAAAATAGAGGAAACTATGGAATATCCAGGACAAATAAGAGTCACCGTAGTCCGAGAGACAAGAGCAGTGGACTACGCCAAATAGTTAGAGCCCGGAGACGGTTATTGCGTGCCCTAATGATTGGTGATGTTGTGGGTAAGCCTGGCAGAAAGGGACTACATGAGCTTCTGCCCGGCTTACGTCATGAATATGGGTTTGATTTGGTTATAGCTAATGGAGAAAATGTCGCCGGTGGAATAGGAATCACTCCAGACACTGCCGAAGAACTTTTAGTATCAGGCGTGGACGTAATAACCACCGGCAATCATGTATGGGCTCAGAAAGAAATTGTACCTTATCTGGATAGTCAAACCCCTATCCTGCGCCCTTTGAACTTCCCTCCTGGCACTCCAGGGCGAGGTTATCTCTTTTTTAAGCAAACGATGGTGGTTAACTTGGTTGGTCGTACCTTTATTGGTAGTTTTGACTGTCCTTTCCGGGCTATGGACTGTTTATTAGGTGGTTTGGAAACTAAGCCAGCAGTAATTATCGTGGATTTTCACGCTGAAGCGACTTCGGAAAAAGTAGCTATGGGGAGATATTTGGATGGGAGGGTCAGTGCTGTGTTAGGGACTCATACCCATGTGGGGACGATTGACACTATTATATTACCCGGCGGTACTGCTTATGTTACCGATGTAGGCATGGTAGGTCCGGAGGATTCAGTCATAGGTGACGATACTGAGGCTGTGATTCATAGTTTTCTTACTAAGATGCCTCATCGTCTTTCTGTGGGAAAAGGTAAGACCATTTTTGATGCTGTGGTCATCGAAGTGGATGAAAATAGTGGCAAGGCGATTTCCATTTCCCGATTACAACGGGAGTTGGGTTGAGTGAATGAGAGCGGACCTTCATGTGCATACCACCGCCTCTGACGGTCGTCTTGTCCCAGAAGATATTGTTCGTTTGGCTATAAAGACCGGGCTTAATGTTATTGCTATTACTGACCACGATTCTGTAGATGGAGTTGCTCTGGCTTTAAAAGCAGCCAAAGCTTTTCCTTCTGTCACTGTCATTCCTGGTGTTGAGATTAACACCGATGTTCCTCATGGCGAAGTGCACATTTTGGGCTATTTCATTAATCACACTGACTCAAAGTTACGCTCCACATTGTATAGGCTGCGTGCTTCGCGAAAAGGGCGTGCTATCACTATGATTCGCAAACTGAAGGCTTTGGGTATGAAAATTGAATGGCAACGAGTTCAAGAGTTAGCCGGTAGTGGTTCTATATGTCGACCTCACATAGCCCAAGCTTTGCTGGAAAAAGGTTATATTACGTCATTCCAAGAAGCTTTTGCTAAGTATATTGGTCGGGAAGGTCCAGCTTATGTAGAGCGAGAAAAAGTTACCCCGGTTGAAGCAGTTAAGCTCGTTGCTGAGGCTAACGGTCTACCTGTCTTGGCTCATCCAGCAAATATTGATGCTTTAGACCAACTTTTACCTCAGCTTATAAATGCTGGGCTGGTCGGTATTGAGGTGTGGTACAATAATTATTTTCCTGAAACGATAGATAGGATTAAGGCGATAGCCTCGGAACATAGGCTTATCGCTACTGGCGGTAGTGATTACCATGGCTTTGGTGATGATACTGAGACGCTGCTTGGGGGAATAGCAGTCCCACCCTGGGCAGTAGAACAACTATTTACCTTAGCCGGGAAAAGTCTTTGAAGTCTTTTACCCCACCAAGAAAGTCTTTTAGCAGATTTAACTGTGAAATCTAGAGGTAGAAAGAAGTATACTGAATTTTCCTCGAGTTTTAGTAGTGGTAATCAAAGGCTTTTCGGCAAGCTTTTGCTTCCTGAAGAGGAGGGACCTCTACCCGCAGCAATTTTATGTCATGGTTTTGGCACTGACCACCGAACCATGAGACCGATTGCTGAAATTGTTGCTCAGCGAGGGGTAGCTACCTTCGTCTTTGATTTTAGAGGACATGGCTGGAGTGGTGGAACCTGTGATGGCAACGCCTGGGAGGATGTTATTGTCGCTTTTAACCATTTAGCCAGTTTTCCTGAAATTGATAGACAGCGTATTTCTATAGTTGGACATAGTATGGGAGCTGGTGCGGCTTTACTGGCGGCACCTGAACTGAAGAATATTTATGCTCTGGTTCTTATTTCTTGTCCTCCCGATGATATAGACCGTTCTGGAGAAGAATTTGTGGCTTTCTACCAGCATTTAGCTAAATGCGCAAGGGGTTTAGTGGAATATCCCAGGCAAGGGATACCACCCTGGGTGAGGTCATTTTCAGGTTTAAGTTGGCTATGGATGAAAATAAGAAAGTATCGAGTAGCTGTGGACTGGGAAAAAATGTTCAAGGCGAACCAGAAGGGTGCTCTCTCGGCAGCTCTTACTAAAGTGAAAGCATGTCATCTCTTATTTGTCCATTGCCAGGGTGATAAATTTGTAGATTACCACGAGGTGATGAAGTTGTATGAGCGTACTCAATCACCCAAGAAAATCATACTCACACCCGGTGGATTTCATTCACTGCCTCTTTTACCGGGAAGACTGAGACAGGATTGGCTGAACTGGTTAATTTCGATATTGCAAAGTCCGAAGGACAGGGCTCTCGTTTAATAGCTTTCATATTTTTGATATAGGGAGGACGACTTGTTTAATACTTCACTGTTCTTTGCAGTTTTCTGGTTTCTGTTTGTTATTGCCTTCGGTCTTTTTGCATATCGTGGCTACCAACTTTTTTCCTTGGTGAAGTTGGGGGGATATGAAAACAGGTTTGACCATTTGGGCAGGAGATTGGTGGTGATGATGGGTCTTGTTTTCCCTCAGGTATGCTCATTGCGAAGCGTCTCCAAAAAGGATATAGCAGGCATTGGTCATGCCTTTGTCTTCTGGGGCTTTCTGACCTTTCTGCTTGGTTACCTTATTAATGTTTTTGTAGGTGATGGTCTTGGGCTATCAGAGGCAATTAGAAATACTACTTTTTCGCGATGCTTTTCACTAATAGTGGATATTGCCGGGGTTGTGGTAGCTTTAGCCATAATCTGGGCAGCTATCAGAAGGTATGTTCTAAGACCAATAAGGTTGGAACCCACAGGGGAAGCGGCTATTATTTTAGTGTTAATTTTTTGCCTCATGTTAGCACATTTCTGCATAGAGGGATTTCGCATTAACGTTATTGGGGATGCCTTAGCAGCATGGACTCCAGTAAGTTTAGCTTTCGCTAAATTCTTTAATTGGCTGGGGCTGGGGGTGAGCTTACAGAACTTCCTATACGGAGTGACTTGGTGGGTTCACTATCTTATCATTGTTGGTTTCTTGGTCTTTATTCTCTATTCAAAGCATCTACACATTATGGTTTCTCCAATAAATATTTTCTTTAGTTCCTTGCGTCCAAAAGGCGCTTTGGTGCCTATTGATCTGGAGAAGGCTGAGAGCTATGGCGTCAGTCGGATTGAGCAGTTTACCTGGAAACAGCTCTTGGACCTTTATGCCTGTACCCAATGCGGTCGGTGTCAAGCTAACTGCCCAGCTTACCTTACGGATAAGCCCCTTAATCCGAAACAAGTGGTTTTGGACCTGAAAGAGCATTTGCTGAAAGTCAAGGCATCAGTAGCTAATCCCTCTGTGAAAGCGCTCATTGGTGATGTCATAACAGAAGATGTTCTTTGGGCATGTACTACTTGTCGAGCTTGTCAGGAGCAGTGTCCAGTTTTAATTGAGCATATTGACAAAATTGTTGACATGCGACGTAATTTAATCTTGGAGCAAGCCAAGATTCCTGAAACAGCAGAGACTATCTTGAGGTGCATTGAAGCTCGCGGACACACCTGTCGGGGGACTACCGTAAATCGTACAGAGTGGGCAAAAGGTTTAGGTATTAAATTTCTTTCTGAAGATAGCCAAGTTGACTTGGTATTCTGGGTGGGTTGTACTGCTGCTCTTGAGGATAGGAATATGAAAGTAGCTGTGACTGTGGCAAAGATTTTACAAAATGCTGGTATTAGCTTTGGTATTTTGGGTCTGGAGGAGACCTGCTGCGGTGAGCCGGCACGGAGACTAGGAAATGAGTACCTTTTCCAGGTTCAAGCCCTGAAGAATATTGAAATCTTGAAACATTACAATATAAAGAAGATAGTCGCTACCTGTCCTCATTGTTTTAATAGCATTAAGAAAGAATACCCCCAGTTTGGTGGTGACTTTGAAGCTATTCATCATTCGCAATTAATTACTGAACTTATTAGACAAGGTAAAATCAAGCCAACAATATCTTGGGATAAGAAGATAACCTATCATGACTCTTGCTATCTGGGAAGGTATAACGATATCTATGAACCACCCCGGCAGATTGCTAAGATGGTTTCTAAGAGGAGACTTATGGAGATGGAAAGGAATCGAAGAAATAGCTTCTGTTGTGGCGGTGGGGGCGGTCGTTTTTGGATGGAAGAACGCATTGGCAAAAGAATTAGTGAGGAGCGGACTGAGGAAATAATGAAGACTGGGGCTGAGATAGTGGCAACAGCTTGCCCCTACTGCCTTCAGATGTTTGAGGATGCCATAAAAACAAAGGAAGCCCAAGAATTATTAAAAGCTTTAGACATAGCTGAGCTAATAATGGGTTAAAGAGAGGGATGGGTTACCGTTACCGAAGGTAGTCGCCTTACGGAGTAACGGAATAGTAGAGCCTCTATGCAGTCTTTTACCCTCTTTGTTTTCGGTTTTTGATGAGTTGGCAATTTATGCATAGCCTTATGATAAATTTCCGCTTGCCTGATATGAAGTTGGTGGGGAGAGGGGTGATTTTCTTGACAATTTTAAAATTTAGTGGTATATTACTTGTTTACTTATGCCACGACAAGTTCTTACCTATTCCTCTTCTTTTCTGCTTCCGTAATCCTGATTCCTAATTAATCGTGACTATTTTGTCTTTCTAATTTGAGACAGGGGTGAAGTTTATGTCTATTTCGTTATTGAATAAAAAGAAGGATAGCGTTTTATCTGACAGAAAGTCATTTGCCAAGCTCCCAGAAGTCTTACCGATGCCCAACCTTATCTGGGTTCAGTTAGATTCCTTTCGCTGGTTTCAGGAAGAAGGGCTAAAGCAGCTCCTTCAAGAGATCTCACCTATTCAGGATTTCACTGGTACGAGGCTAGAGTTACGATTTGTTGGCTACGAGTTCCGTCCTCCTCAATATTCTCAAGAGGAATGCCGCCAAAGGGACATCACATATTCTGCTCCGTTATACGTTAAAGCCCAACTGCTTGTCAAGGAAACTGGTGAAATTTCGGAGCAAGAGATATTTTTCGGTGATTTCCCCCTTATGACAGAAAGAGGCACCTTCATTATTAGTGGCGCTGAGAGAGTTGTAGTTAGCCAGCTTGTTCGTTCTCCAGGCGTCTACTTTGCCTTGCAGGGAGACCTTTCCAGCGGTCGGCAGTTATGTTTGGCTAAGCTTATCCCGCAACACGGACCTTGGCTTGAATTTGAGACGACCAGCCGCGATATTATCTATGTTCGGCTGAATGGTAAGCGAAAAATCTACGTTACTACCCTACTTCGAGCTATTGGCTACGCGACCGATGACGAGCTAAAGCAACTTTTTGCCGATGTGGATGCATTTTCCGAGCACTCCTTTATTCAATCTACCATAGAATCAGAAGCCTTTATTCATACTCGAGAAGAAGCTCTACTTGATATCTATAGACGCTTGCGCCCTGGTGATCTCCCTCATCTCGATAATGCTCAGAATCTTCTGAATAATCTCTTTTTCGACCCCCGGCGCTATGACTTGGGCAGGGTCGGACGCCATAAGCTAAACGAAAGATTAGGAATTGATGTTCCTTTAACGCGCCGTGTATTGACCCCCGAGGACTTCGTACAGATAGTGCGTCATATTATTTTGGTGAACAATGGCAAAGAACCGCCCGATGATATTGACCATTTGGGGAACAGGCGAGTTCGTGCTGTAGGGCATCTTGTACAAAACCAGTTCCGTATCGGGCTACTGCGTTTAGAACGAGCTATAAAAGAGCGAATGAGTATAATCGGTACTGAAGCAGCTACTCCTTCTGCTTTAGTCAATGTACGCCCGGTCATTGCAGCCATGAGGGAATTCTTCGGTGGGTCTCAGTTGTCCCAGTTTATGGATCAGACAAATCCCTTAGCGGAATTGACTCATAAACGTCGCCTTTCAGCAATGGGACCAGGGGGACTCTCTCGCGAGCGTGCTGGATTTGATGTTCGGGATGTGCACCATTCGCACTACGGAAGAATTTGCCCTATAGAAACACCAGAAGGTCCAAATATTGGACTTATTGGCTCTTTGGCTACTTATGCTCTGATCAACGAATTTGGTTTTATAGAAACACCTTATCGCAAGGTCATTCACGAAGTGCCTAATAGAGTTGAAGAACTTTTAGGGAGGACTCTTAATGAGGATGTATTTGATTCGGAAGGAGTTGCCATAGCCAAAAATGGCGAACTGATTACTGCTGAAATCGCACAAAAATTGGCTTCTTTAGCTTCCAGAAATATCAAAATTATCCCTGTTGTTTCTGACCAGGTTATTTACCTTTCTGCCGATAAAGAAGAGGAATATATTATTGCCCAAGCGAATGCTATCCTTAACGAAAGAAGCGAGTTTGTCGAAGAAAAGATTGAAGTTAGGAAAGGTAGTAAATATTTCAATGAAGTAGCAAGCAGGATCGATTTTATGGATGTCTCGCCTAAACAGATTTTCAGTGCTGCAGCCTCTCTAATACCTTTTCTTGAGCATGATGATGCCAACAGGGCTTTGATGGGATCAAACATGCAGCGTCAAGCTGTTCCTTTGCTTCGCCCTGAAGCACCTTTAATAGCTACCGGAATGGAACGGGAGGTGGCTAAATATAGTGGACAACTGGTGCTTGCTCAGGAAGATGGTGAAGTAACTTCAGTAACTAGCTCATGGATTACTCTTATGGACACAAAGGGCAATCTACGTGTCTATCCATTGGTGAAGTTTATGCGGACTAACCAGGGCACTTATATTAATCAGCATCCCATTGTTAGTAAGGGAGACAGAGTCAGGCGGGGTCAAGTTCTTGCTGATACTTCAGCCACAGACCGTGGGGAGCTTGCACTGGGACAGAACATTCTTTGTGCTTTCATGAGTTGGCAGGGGTACAACTTTGAGGATGCTATTATTATTAGCGAAAGATTAGTAAAAAATGATAAGTTTACTTCTATCCATATTGAGAAGCATGAGATAGAAGCTCGAGACACAAAATTAGGGAAGGAAGAAATCACCCGCGATATACCCAATGTTGGTGAAGAGAGTTTGAGAGATTTAGATGAGTCAGGAATTATTCGTATTGGGGCTGAGGTAGGTCCTGGTGATATTTTGGTGGGTAAGATTACCCCCAAGGGTGAGACTGAACTTACTGCTGAAGAAAAATTACTTAGGGCTATCTTTGGTGAAAAAGCCCGTGAAGTAAAGGACAGTTCTCTCAGAGTGCCTCATGGTGAATGGGGGAAAGTGATTGATGTTAAAGTTTTTTCCCGTGATAACCATGATGAACTACCCGCTGGCGTGAATCAATTAGTAAGAGTGAGGATTGCTCAGAAACGAAAGATTATGGTTGGAGACAAGATGGCGGGAAGACATGGCAATAAAGGAGTCATTTCTCTTATTCTGCCTGAGGAAGATATGCCTTTTCTACCTGATGGCAGACCCGTGGATATCATACTTAACCCTATTGGAGTGCCCTCCCGTATGAATATTGGTCAAGTTCTGGAGACTCATTTAGGGTGGGCAGCTAAGATACTAGGTCTCAGAGTGCTAAACCCTATTTTTGATGGTGCGGGCGACGTTGACATTGAGGATGGTTTGGCACGAGTATGGGTTATTCAACGCTCGGGGGCTTCTAACATTGGAGATGATGGATATCTAACTACTAACATGTTAGAACAAGCTAAAAGTTGGGTTAATGAGCAAGGTCACAATGGGGAGCGGGTTTTTGATGATAACTACTCTGGAGAAGCTAAAAGAACCTGCCTCCGTATTTGGCTTCAGGAACTGGGCATTGACGCTAGGCATCTCACTGATGACGAGATTGAACAGATCGTAGACCAAGTCTATCGTGAACAGAAAGAGTCGCCTCCCATTTTCGGTAAAGTAGTTCTCCGTGACGGGCAAACTGGCAAACCCTTCGATCAGCTGATTACGGTAGGTTATATTTATATGATGAAACTTATCCATCTTGTTGAAGACAAAATACATGCCCGTTCTACAGGTCCATATTCTCTGATTACTCAACAACCATTGGGTGGAAAAGCTCAATTTGGAGGACAGCGTTTTGGCGAAATGGAAGTATGGGCGTTAGAAGCTTATGGAGCTGCTCATATCCTTCAAGAACTGCTGACTGTGAAGTCAGACGACATTACCGGTCGTGCAAAGACTTATGAGGCTATTGTCAAAAGTGAAGATATACTCCAACCTGGTGTCCCAGAATCTTTCAAGGTTTTGTTTATGGAATTACGAAGTTTGGGTTTAGCTGTTGAGCTACTGAATGAAGAAGAAAGAATAAACTTCTTAGAGGAAGAAAAAAAGCCTGAGATTAGAAGCAAATTGTGAGTTTGAGGTGAAAGAATGGCTGAAGTTGATAATTTTGATGCTGTCCGTATTTCTCTCGCCTCTCCAGAGCAGATTAGAAGCTGGTCTTATGGTGAGGTAACAAAACCAGAAACGATTAATTATCGTACCCTGAAACCGGAAAAAGACGGACTTTTTTGCGAGCGAATCTTTGGTCCAACTAAGGATTATGAATGCTATTGCGGCAAATATAAAAAACAGCGTTATCGTGGGGTCATTTGCGACAAGTGTGGAGTTAGAGTAGAACCCTCTAAAGTGCGCAGGGTGCGTATGGGGCATGTTGAGTTAGCCGCTCCGGTAGCCCACCTTTGGTTTTCTAAAGGTATCCCGAGTAGGTTAGCTCTTCTTCTTAATCTCTCGCCCCGAAGCCTGGAGCGTGTTCTTTACTTTGCTCAATATATTGTTATCTCTGTAGATAAATCTGCCTGCCAAGAAAAAAACCGCCAACTTAAGGAAGAATTATCTCAGTGGCTAGCCGAACAAAGCGAAATAGTGCAAAATGAAGTTGAAAAAATGGAAGCCCGAGCGGGATCTTCCGGTAAAACTTCAGAGAAAACAAACGAGTTATGCCGTAAGTTTGAAGATGAGCGAATTCAAAAAGAAGAAGAACTGCAGAAGGAAATTGAAGAGATTGAAGATCTCCAACCTTTCAAACTTCTTTCCGAGGGTCGATATCAAGAGCTCAAAGAAAAGTGTGGTGAAGTTTTTGAAGCCGGCATGGGGGCTGAAGCTGTTCCTCAAATGCTTAAAAAAATTGACCTTGAAGAGTTGCGACAGCAACTTGTTGAAGAAGTTCGTTCTACTTCAGGACAGCGGCGCAAGAAAGCAAGCAAGCGCTTACGGGTGATCGAAGCTTTCCGTCGAAGTGGCAATAAGCCAGAATGGATGATATTGACGGTACTCCCAGTATTACCCCCGGAGCTGCGCCCTATAGTCCAGTTAGACGGGGGTCGCTTTGCCACCAGTGACCTGAATGACCTTTATCGACGGGTAATTAATCGTAATAATCGCCTCCATCGACTTATTGAACTTGGAGCGCCTGACATCATTATTCGTAATGAAAAGCGCATGCTTCAAGAAGCTGTCGATTCTCTCATCGACAATGGACGTCGTGGTCGTGCTCTTACTGCTGGTGGCAACCAGAAACTGAAATCCCTATCAGACATACTTAGAGGAAAGCAGGGGCGTTTCCGTCAGAATCTTCTTGGTAAACGGGTGGACTATAGTGGTCGTTCTGTAATTGTGGTTGGCCCTGAACTCAAACTACACCAGTGTGGTTTACCAAAACGTATGGCTTTGGAGTTATTCAAGCCCTTTGTCATTCGCCGGCTAGTACAAGAGGGTTATGCCCACAATATTAAAAGCGCTCGACGGCAGGTGGAAAGAGCTAAGCCTGAGGTTTGGGATTTACTTGAAGACGTAGTGAGAGGACGTCCGGTGCTTCTTAATCGGGCTCCAACTCTGCATCGTTTAGGCATTCAAGCTTTTGAGCCAGTACTCATTGACGGTAGTGCCATTCAAATTCATCCCTTGGTATGTTCTGCTTTTAATGCTGACTTCGATGGTGACCAAATGGCTGTTCACGTCCCTCTCTCAAGAACAGCAGTAAGGGAAGCCAGAGAGCAGATGCTCAGCGTAAATAATATGCTGCTACCGAGTTGTGGTGAGCCTGTGGTAGCCCCTACCCTCGACATGGTTCTTGGCTGTTACTATCTTACTAATATGAAGCCTTGCACTGGAGAACGCAAAAGACTCAGCAACTTTGAAGAGGCTAAGTTAGCCTATGAGCTTGATATCGTCGAGTTGGGTGAGGAAATTGAGGTAAGAGATCAGATAACTGGCGGACAAAGAATAAAGACTAGTGTTGGTCGAATCTTGTTTAACGAAGTTTTGCCTCGAGAGCTTCAATTCCACAATATATTAGCTGACAAAGCCACCATAAAAAGTTTGATATCTGAGTGTTATCGCCGATTTGGAAATGAAGTTACTGCCAAGGTTCTGGATGATCTTAAGGAATTAGGGTTCAAGTATGCTACAAAATCGGGAACGACTATTGCTATGAGAGATATAGAGGTACCTCCGGCAAAAACAAAAGTATTGGAAGAAGCTGAGGAAAAGATTGCTGTTATCGACAATCAGTTCAATCGTGGTTTGATTACAGAAGACGAGCGCTACAATAGTGCTGTTCAGGTATGGTCGGAAGTTACTGACAAGATTACTGATATCCTGTCTCAGTCCCTGAATCGTTACGGTGGCATTTATATGATGGCGACTTCAGGGGCAAAGGGTAATATTTCTCAGATCCGACAGATGGCAGGCATGCGTGGATTAATGACTGACCCTTCGGGAAGGATAATCGATTTTCCAATAAGGTCTAGCTTCCGTGAAGGACTTACTGTGATGGAGTACTTCATTTCTACTCATGGTGCTCGCAAAGGATTAGCGGATACTGCCTTGAGAACTTCAGATAGTGGCTATCTTACCCGGCGCCTTATTGATGTGGCTCAAGATGTGATTGTGTTAGAAAAGGACTGTGGCACTACAGAGGGTATCTGGCTTTCAGAGGAAGCAGAAAAGGGACTTTTACCTCCTCTTTCTGACCGCATTCTGGGGCGTATGGCTGCTGTCGATATTGACCATCCTGAGACTAACGAGATTATTGTCCATCGCAATGAGGAGATTGATGAGGGAAAAGCTATACAAATTACTACTGCTGGCGTAAATCGTGTCTATGTAAGGTCTCCATTGGGCTGTCATTCCCGTCGGGGTATATGTCAATTTTGTTATGGGCGCGATCTTGCCCGACGCGAACTAGTAAAAGTTGGTACTGCTGTAGGCGTTATCGCTGCTGAGAGCATAGGTGAACCTGGTACTCAGCTGACTATGCGTACTTTCCACACGGGTGGAGTAGTTGGTCTTGATATTACTAGCGGTTTACCAAGAGTAGAGCAGCTCTTTGAAGCCAAGACCCCAAAAGGACAAGCTATTCTTTCTGAAATTGATGGCGTTGTTGAGGTTATTGAGAGCGAGGAAACAAATGAGATTAGAGTGGTCAGTTCAGAAGTCTATCTAGATGAGTACCCTGTGCCATCAGGTTTTGAGGTATTAGTAAATAACGGGCAATGGGTCGAAGTAGGGACTTTGCTTGCTCAGTCCACCGATTTGATACCAAGGAATAATGCCAAAAGTCGCCTACCGGCAATTGGTAAAGAGTATCCATTGGTAGCAAGAGTTGCTGGTCAAGTAGTAGTGGAAGATAAACGTCTTTATGTACGTTGTGAGGAACGAGACGAACGAGAATATATAGCCCAACCTACCATCCGCCTGCGTGTCAAGTCAGGCAGTAAAGTCAGAGCCGGTGACCAACTTACTGATGGAATTAAGGATCCTCAAGTTATTCTCCGTATTCTGGGCAGAGAGGCAGTACAGCAATATTTGGTGGAAGAAGTCCAGAGGGTATATCGCTCCCAGGGCGTGAATATTAATGATAAACATATTGAGATCATCATCCGACGTATGCTGAGTCGGGTACGTGTTGAGTCCTCAGGTGACACAGAATTGCTGCCTGGTGAGCTAGTAGATCGCTTTGATTATGAGAATGTAAATGCTAAAGTATTGGCTGAAGGAGGTGAGCCGGCAACTGCTCAAACTGTTCTCCTTGGCATCACCAGAGCTTCATTGAATACAGATAGCTGGCTGGCTGCTGCCTCTTTTCAAGAAACCACCAGAGTACTCACTGAAGCAGCCCTTTGGGGGAAGATAGACAAACTCCACGGTCTTAAAGAGAATGTAATTATCGGTAGACTCATCCCGGCTCGGTATTTAATTGAAGAGGCTGAGGTAGCAGTTCCACAATTGGATACTAATTTACTTCGAGATGATTCGCTTCTTTAGTCAATGTTGTTCTGGCATTAGACTATTTTTGTGGCTATGGAAAAGAGTGCAAAGATGCGGATTGTGTCAGGCAAGCCTGACTCCCGGGATATTCCATTAGAGGCGAGCCTCCGTCCCAAACATCTGGCTGATTTCGTAGGTCAAGAAAAAATCAAGGGTAATCTCCGTATAGCAGTTACTGCTGCCCAGAAACGAAATGAAGCGCTAGACCACATTCTCCTTTATGGACCACCAGGGCTGGGAAAGACTACATTAGCCTATATTGTCGCTGTTGAGATGGGGGTTCACATTAGGGTCACCTCTGGACCAGCAATAGAACGTCCCGGGGATTTAGCTGCTATCTTAACTAATCTTCAAAAAGAAGACATTCTCTTCATTGATGAGATTCACCGCCTCGGCCGACCTGTGGAAGAGATTCTTTATCCGGCAATGGAAGATTTTGCTTTGGATATAGTTTTAGGCAAGGGCCCAGGAGCGAAGAGCATACGCCTGAATTTACCCCGTTTTACCCTTGTTGGAGCTACGACGAGATATGCTTTGTTGAGTCCTCCTCTCAGGGATAGGTTTGGTGCAGTCTATCGCCTCGATTTTTATAACGAATCTGCTATAAAAACAATCTTGGAACGCTCAGCAAAGATATTAAAGGTTGACATTGATGAGGGTGGACTAAACCAGATTGCTCGTCGTGCTCGAGGTACTCCAAGAGTGGCTAATCGGCTCCTGAAAAGGGTGCGGGACTATGCTCAAGTGATGGCAGATGGGTCTATTAGTGAATCTATAGCTTTAGAAGCTCTATCTAAGCTTGAGATAGACCATCTTGGGTTAGACGAAGTAGACCATAAAATCCTCCGCACCATAATTGACAAGTTTGAAGCTGGTCCAGTAGGGCTTGAAACTATCGCTGCCGCTATCAATGAAGAAGCAGATACTATTATGGATGTGTATGAGCCTTACCTTCTCCAGTTAGGTTTCTTAGAACGAACTCCTCGTGGTAGGTTGGCTACACGCCTGGCATGTGAACACTTAGAATTGCCTTATAAAAAAGGACAGTCATCTCAGCCAACCTTATGGTAATGGACCGGATTCCGTTGCTTCTTCACACTTGTTGTGCCCATTGTGCTGCTTATACTTCAGAGTATTGGGAAACCCGAGGATTTCAAGTTGTCCTTTTCTGGTATAACCCCAATATTCACCCTTTTCTTGAGCATGAGCGCCGTCTTGAATCTGTAATCACCTTGGCTCAAATCAAGAATTTGCCGCTAATTATTGACCCAAGCTATGACTTTGCAAAATTCTTTCGAGTTGTGGTTGGTCAAGAGGTAGAGCGATGCCAGGAATGTTTTCGACTCCGCCTAACAAAGACAGTGCAAATAGTCCGAGACAAGAATTTCACCGCTTTTTCTACAACTCTGCTTATTAGTCCTCACCAAAAACACCATCTCATTAAGGAAATCGGGGAGGAAATAGCTAAAGAAACTGGATTGACCTTTCTTTACCACGACTTACGACGCAATTATAGTCATAGCCGTCACCAGACCAAAGGACTGAACCTTTACTGCCAACAATATTGTGGGTGCCTCTACAGTGAGTGGGAGAGATATTCTAAAATTAAGTCAAGATAAGCTGTTTAAACGTATTGTCCCCCTCATTGTTATTCTTTCTATCAGCCTCTTAGCTCTTTCAATAGGCTGTGTTGAAGTACCAACCGTTGCTGGAGTCGTTGAAGTAATTGATGGGGACACTATTGTGATAGAAGGAGGCTATCGGGTTCGCTATATCGGTATTGACGCACCAGAGAAGGGTGAGGCTTATTATTTAGAAGCTTGTCAGGCTAACCGGGAATTGGTTATGGGTAAAAAAGTCTGGTTAGAAAAAGATACTTCGGACAAAGATAAGTATGGAAGGCTACTTTGTTACGTTTATGTTGATAGTACCTTTGTTAATGCTGAACTTGTAAGGCAGGGTTATGCTCAAGCTCGCTCCTATCCACCAGATATAAAATACCAAATTTATCTCGAAGCTGCAGAACAAGAAGCCCGACAAAAGAACGAAGGTATCTGGGAACAAAGATAACTATTGTGGTGTACAGTGATTTCTCCAATTTCCTCTGAAGTCCCCCTTGAAATTTCCTGTCTTTTCACGGCTAAGGATTTATTGTTTCTTCTCTGGATTCGCGGCTGGAGCAAATTCTTTACGGAAGTACTTTCGCTTGAAATAGAGAGCCACATTCACCAGACTAATTAATATTGGTACTTCAAGGAGCGGACCTATGACAGTAGCGAAGGCTTGACCTGAATTAATACCAAAGAGAGCAACAGCTACAGCTATGGCGAGTTCGAAATCATTTGATGCCGCCGTGAATGAAACTGCTGTCGCCTTTGGATAGTTAGCTCTCAAGTTGTAGCAAATGAAGAAAGTCACAAACCACATAAAGAAAAAGTAGATAATTAATGGCACTGCTATTCTCGCCACGTGTAGTGGAAGCTGCACGATGTATTCTCCCTTTAGTGAAAACATTACTATGATGGTGAAAAGCAGTGCTGCTGGGGTTATTGGGCTTATTTTAGGAGTAAAAGAATTCTCAAACCAATCCCTACCTTTTTTGTGGATGAGACTAAATCTGGTAATAATCCCAGCCATAAAGGGGATGCCGAGGTAAATAAATACTGTTTTGGCTGCCTCGGTAATGGATATGTTCACGTTTAGTCCTTCGACGATACCAAGCCTGCCCAGAGCAAATGTTATGAAAATATAGATGTAAACTGAGTAAAAAAGGATTTGGAAGATGGCATTAAAGGCTACCAGCCCGACAGCATATTCTCTATCTCCTTGAGCCAGCTCATTCCAAACTATTACCATTGCAATACATCGGGCGAGACCAATGAGTATAACGCCAATCATGTATTCGGGGTAACCTCTGAGAAAGACTATTGCCAGTGCGAACATGACAATCGGACCAAAAATCCAGTTCTGAAAGAGAGAGAACCCAAGGAACTTAACATCGGTGAACACCTTACCCATTTCCTCATATCTCACCTTGGTAAGGGGTGGATACATCATTAGAATTAGCCCGACAGCTATTGGTATTGAGGTGGTCCCTATCTGGAAAGAGGTGATGAAGTTGGCAACTCCCGGCATGAAATACCCAAGCCCGACCCCTAAAAACATGGCTAAAAATATCCAAAGAGTCAGGAATCGGTCTATCAGGGAGAGTTTACCAGCTATGGTTTTCGGTTCAGCGTTTTCCATAATCAATTCCTCCTTATTCCAAGAGTTTAGATAGTGTCTGGCGATTTTCAGCAAATTCAGGCTGGTTTAGGAAAGGACAGTCCCTGAGACGGACCTTTCCGCGTACCAAGTCTAAGGCAAAGGCAAGGCAGGTTGGCTTGTGGCACTCTTTACAATCGGTCCTGGGCAGAAGCTTGTGTAGAAGCAAGGCTTCGCCGAGCCCTGGCTTAGTTGTCTTAGGAGTCTCGTGCGACTTGCTTATCTCCCGTATTATTTTGTGGCATATTGGCGGCTCCGGATATGCACCCAAATCGTAAAGGGTATAGCCTCTGAATTCAGCCGGGTTCTCTTGATAGCAACTCCAAACAGCCTTTTCCACTTCTTTCGCGTTTAGTCCCGGAGCATTCATGTCCCTTTCCCCAGGCTTGCATAACAAATTCACTACGATGATTATTTGTTTTCTGAATCTCTCTATCAAATTCACAGGGGTGTTAAACAAGTAAGGTGTCGGCGCCTTTGTACCGATTATTTGTTTCTTTTTATCAACGCCATGTTCTTTCTATGACAGAAGTGATTCTCCGGGCAAGTGTCCCAAGGCTTCCCGTCCACAGAGCACAATGTAGCGGATATTAGGGTTCGCTGCAATGTTGCAGATTATCTTTTCTATTCCGACATTCTCAGTTTGAAGCATTCCTGAGAGCGCTGCCCCGGAGTCCAATCCTGCCATCGCAAGCCTGTTAAGCTCATCTGGGATAGCAAAATCAAAAGTATCTAGAATAACACAAACAGCTACAGGCGAAAAGTCGTTGCCTCTAAGGTAACGACCTTCCTCGGGCGGATAACCATCTGGTGGTTTTATTTTCAACATGTAATTACCTATAGCTATTGTTTAAAATTTTGCCATCCTCACGCTGACCGAACTTCAGCTATGTTTCCAGTTTCAAGTTGGTTTTATCCATAGAACCAGATAGTAAACACCGACTCCCATGAATACCAAAGAGGTTGCTATACGTATGATTTTCTCAGTTCGAGTTAGACCATTGATCCAGGTTGAGACCTGGCTGATGCCGAGGGATAGGAGGGTGCCAAACAGGAGGACAGGAAGACCGGTGCCGATAGCAAAGACAGCAGGTAATGCCACACCTCCAGACGATTTAAGCGCTATTGGTATTAAGGCACCAAAAAAGAGGACGGTGCTGTAAGGGCAGAAGGTAAGAGCAAATAGAACACCCAGAAGAAAGCCACCAGCAATCCCCCTACGGGCTATCTTATTACCGAAGGATGATATCCTGTTGTTCAAATTACTGAAGTGCATCCGACTGGATGCTAAAAGAAGAAGTCCTGCCGCTATCAGTAATGGTCCCAGGAATCTTTCCCCGGCATCTTGTAGAAATGAGGCTATTCCCGGTATTTCTAAACCTGCCCAAATGACTAACATACCCAGCACAGAATATGAAAACATTCTTCCTAAGGTATAAAAGCTACTCGCCATAATGCCGTATTTGCGGTCAGTCAATCCTCGGCTTATGTATGCTATAGCTGCGATGTTGGTTGCCAATGGGCATGGGCTAATAGCTGTAAGTAGACCAAGGAACAACGCTGCCAGCACCGGAATGTTACTGACATTACTCAAATCCATAACTACTCAGAACCTAACGCCTCCGTAATTTCATCTCGCACTATCTGAGCAAAACCTTCGTCATGACCCACAAATGGCCAGATGCCAACAACCTCCTCTATATATTCTTGATTGCCTCTTACAGTGTTGATGAAAAGCTGCGACCCATAGGCATGGTACTTCTTAATAATTGCGGCATTATTGGGGTCTTGTACGTTAACTGTGTTGAAAGTGAGCTTACCATTATTCAGTTCGTCTCTAAAGTAAGTTTCAAGAGTAAGTTGTATCTGTTCCTCTGCCCAGATGCAAGAGTAGCAGCGTTTTGCACGATGGAAGTAAACAACATCAACTCTGTCGGCTAGTCCGAGAGAGGATGGGGTACTTTGTATTTCCTGTATCAAAACGGTGTATTTACCAGAGCTGTTAATCATTGTTGTTATTCGGTGGTTATTGGTGTCCACTTGCTTGTAACGCATTGTATCCCAGTTGTTATTTTCGTAATGCGCTATATAGACATCGTCCTCCATTACTCCTTGTGGCAAACTTTCAGAGTCATAGCTAATTGTGAGCATGATTGATGGTTGGAAAATGGCTCCTTGTGGCTTCAGGTCGTACACTGCACTGACAATATAGGTATCTTCTGGTGTATCTGGTGGTGTTGGTTCTTTTGTAACTTGGATAAACTCGAGAGGCTTCTCATCTTTAGTTATAAGCAGAGTACCCTTATCCATTGTTATGCTGACTGTGCCGTCAGCAGACGTGGCTCCACAACTTGCCTGAAGTTCTCCTTGACTATTTGCAGGAGCCCCATACTTGGTGCCGAGTATGTCAATTGCTAACTGGTGAGTTGTTATACCTTGTCTGTCGGATGGTGATGGTGCTGGCGATGATGCAGTACAACTTACTAATAACGTAAGACAAGTGACAGGGATTATCCAGGCTATGAAGTATTTTCTGAGAAGAACCGTGAGTTTGAAAAGTATACCCATTTAACTATATTATTCCCTCCGTTTTCCTTTAGAGCTATTTCTCGCTTTCTTTTTCCACAGATAAATAATGAAATTTGACTTTAATTCTTGGAACTTTCCGCCTTATCCAAAGGCATTGATTATAAACTGAGTGACTTCTGCCTTGGTTGGCACGCGGCCAGAACAAACTAATTGTTCATTCACCACCAAGCCAGGTGTGCTCAGAATTCGGTAGGCGATAATCTTGCTGATGTCTTTGACTTCTTCTATAGTGGCATCAATGCTGAGTTCTTTTACCACCTCCCTGGTGATTCTCTCCAGCTCGTGGCATCTGACACACCCCGGTCCCAGAATTTTTATGTTCATCTTTCACCTCCTAATTCCTCTTATTCCCAATGTGTCTTAAGCTTCATATTCCAAAGGCAAAACCGTATATTAGCCCGGCAAGAGTACAGCAGACTATTATGATACCCATGTACCAGAAGATTCTCTTGGTGCCAATGAGTCGTCTCACTACCAAAATACTCGGCAATGAGATTACTGGGTCTGCCAGCAAATAAGCAAGAAGCGGTCCTTTACCCATGCCCACGTCCAGAAACATTCTTGCCATAGGTACTTCCACTAAAGTGGGAAAGTACATAAAAACTCCGAAAAGGACTGCTGTCAGCGTTGCGGTAATAGTTGAAGCCCCAAAATATCTGCTGACAAAATCCTCCGGGATGACTACCTTTAGCACTCCTGCTACAAAGACCCCAACAAGGAGTAACGGAAAGATAGTACGAACAAAGAACCATGTTTCTCGCATCCAGCTCATGAACTTATCCCGGCTTAAGGTTTTTCGAATTACGATGACAAGCGCTGTTAGGAGTAAGCCAAGTCCGATTGCCTTGACTGTGGTGGTTATTAACGAAGAAGCTCCCCATGGAAGTATAGCAATCAGAAGTGCAAAGAATACCCACAGCCAGTTAGAAGTTCTTTCATCTCTATTCATAGCAAAAGCAGAGTTTGGCGTAGGGTCGAGGACAGCCTCTTTTGCTTTGTCGGAAAATAGTGCCTGCATGCTGATACCAATCACAAAGGCAAAGCTGATAGATAGAATAATACGGGCGAGGGCAAAGTCTAAGCCAATTAGCTTACCAGTATAGATGACAGCCAGAATATTGGTGGCTGGAGCAATATACAGGAAGGCTATTGCTGGTCCTAATCCGGCTCCGCTGCGCCGAATCCCAGCAAATAACGGTAGGACAGTACAAGAGCAAACCGCTAAACATAAACCAGCCACAGCTGACATAGGGTAAGAAATATACTTAGGTGAGTTTGGTCCCAGATACTGGAGAATCTTTTCTTTGGGAAAGAGTGCGTAGACTGCCCCGGCAATAAAAAAAGCTGGGACGAGGCAGGTCAGGGCGTGTGCTAATAAATAGTCTTGAAGCCCAGCTAAGCCACCTTTAACAAGCTCGACAAATAATGTCATGTGTCAAAGTTATTTTCTTAAATGCGCATAAATGCATTCGAATCCAACAAAAAAACCTAATTATTCGTCAATTGTGCTGCGCAGCGCACACCCACCCGCTGGACCTTTTTAAGTCGTTCCTGGTCTTGAGCTACTAGCGGATTATTTTCAAGAACCTTTCTCACCGCTTCTACTAAGGTAGTAAAATATGGACTTATCCTGTCTGCATCTATAGAGTATAAAACCCAGCGTCCGTCTCGCCTTGATTTGAGTAATCCTGCGTCATAGAGTGCTTTAAGATTGCGGGAGGCTCTAGTTTGGGATATTGCAAGGGCTTGCATCACTTCGCAAACACAGCACTCTCTTTCCATGAGCACATGTAATATTCTTAACCTGGTTTCCTCAGTCAGTGCCTTGAATGTGCGAATTACCTGTTCCATCTCGGTTCTAAAAGTTATATGCGCATCGACGCATATAATCTATCATTGATTTTCTCGATTGTCAATATTAGCTCTGCGGGGGCATGGTCCATAGCGGTAGCGAATTATTTCATCATCCATTTGCGCTTGGTTGTAAAACTAAAGCTGCCTCTTAAAGAGGCAGCTTTAGTTTTGTTCTGGTCTATTTTGTTTTCTTTTACTCTAATGGGGTTGGTATTGGTTCTTGCGGTAGTATGGGTGCTCTGTGGAGTTTTGGAGCCCACGGGAAACGCCCTTTGCCCCATTTCAAACCACCCTCCAAATTTGGACCCTGCCCAAACAACCCTAAACCCGGACCTAAACATTCTGGTCTTTGTGACCACCATTCTTTAATCTCATCAGCTTGCTCTTGGCTAAGACGTCCCTGCTCCACAAGCTTATCGAGCCTGTCGCTGAGATTCTCTCGAGCCAGCTCTTCACGTGCTTGAACGAAAGCGTCAAGTAACTGTTGCTCATTGATAGTAATGCCGTCATTGTTTAGAATTTCGACTACTCTGCTGAGCAATTTCTTTAGTGGTGGTAATGGTGGTGTGTCTTCTTGCTATGGTTATCGGTGATTCTGAGTTAGCTTACGCTCCAACCAAGCTGGGCTGAAAATGAGAAATATAGAAAGAATAACAAGACCCAACCAAAGCCAAAAACTAATAGCCCCTCGACTTGCTACCGCTATGATGACCAGCACCAATAACTCTGGAGTTAGCAAGGCACCAGCTTTAAACCAGCGTTGCTTTACCCGAATGAAAGTGGCAACTGTTATTGCTAAAATCAAAAAACTCAAAGCAACTAAAGATGCCATTTCATGGAACTGTCGTTGTATGTTAGGAAGGTCTTTGGACAAACCCAGAGCTAACGCCCATCCCAAGACTATCGGAATGGGCAATAGCATTACTGAGGCATAGAGCCAGTCTTGAGTTATCGTCTGCTTAGTTACTGAAATTAAGACAAACAAAGCCAGAGGCAGATAAACAAGGGCAGCAAGCCAGAACCAACCACCCGGTAAATAGACTAATAAGATGCCGGTGACTATTACTGGGATTAAGTAATACCCTAGCCATGGAAACAACCAAACTGGCTTGCCGTGCCACCATCCATAAAGGACAACTCCAGTAACTGTAAGGAGAATGATGGTCAACCAGATAATGCTTTGCCAGGCGCGTAGAGCAAATAGCAAAGCAATAATGGAATGAGGCAAGGCAGCGAAGAAAGCCTGTCGCCAAGTTCCTGAGCTGTATACTTCGTAAGTCTGCCGGGCAATACTTTGGACAGAGCCGAAATGCTTTACGGCTGTCTCTACGGCTTCTTCTTCAGAGAGTCCAGATTCTTTTAATTCTTGACTCTTATCTTCAAGATGAGTATAAAGCTCCTTAAGTACGTCTTTCTTGACTCTGGAGTCAAGCCTCAGACAAGTTCTAAGACTATCGAGATAATGAGTTAATCTTGTTACCATTGGTTATTTCATAAAGCGCTTACCGGCCTAATGACAGCATTCACTGCTGAAGAGAAGTTCTGCCATATGCTCAATCGTTCAGCCAAGACTTGTTTTCCTTTTTCTGTGACGAAATAGTATCGCCTTTCTTGCCCGTTAGGTAGAATTTGCCATTCGCCTCGGATAAGCCCTGCCCTTTCTAAGCGGTGCAGAGCTGGGTAGAGAGTTCCCTCCTTGAACTGGAAATAACCGTTGCTCCTCTTCTCAAGCTCCTTTATGATCTGGTAACCATACATCGGGGTATGGCTGATTAAGCATAGTAATAACGCATCTGTATTTCCCTTAAGCAGCTCACGTTCGTAGTTCATTTTAGTAACCTCTTTTTTCAAAAACACTTTACCTTGTCCAACATAACATCCTGTCCTGCTGTTTGTCAACGTTTAGTCAAACGAAACTTTAGCCGACTTTCGTAGGGACTTCCAAAATTATTCGGGCGTCTATTGCTAAAGCACCATCTCTATAAGCAAATATAGGGTTGAGATCGAGCTCTTTTATTTGTGGGTTCTTTTCTACGAGACCAGAAACCTTCATTATTAATTCTTGGAGGCAGGCGATGTCAGCTGGTTCTTGACCTCGATAGCCTTCTAATAATGGATAACCTTTTATCTCTCTAATCATTTCGCTGGCATCTCTCTCACTTACTGGTACTACCCGAAAAGAGATGTCCTTCAAGACTTCTACCAGTACGCCTCCTAAACCAAACATCAGCACTGGTCCAAACTGAGTATCTTTGGTCATGCCGATGATTACTTCTACTCCGGGGCGAGCCATCTTCTGAACTGAAACCCCTTCAATTTTAGCGTGTGGGTGACTTTTCTTTATTACGGACATGATTTCAGCATAAGCTTCACTTACTTGCGTGCTATTCTTCAGATCTAACTTTACTCCCCCGGCATCACTTTTATGTATGATATCGGGCGAGACTATTTTCAATACGACAGGGAATCCTATCCTCGTACTTAAAGAGAGAGCTTCTTTCTTAGTGCGAGCGAGTCTGGTCTCAATTACCGGTATCCCAGCTTTCCTGAGAATTTCTTTAGCTTCCACTTCACTGAGGTTTGTCCGTCTTTTCTTTCGTAATTGACTGAGTACCTGTGTTATAGTCATTCTGCCCCCCAATCTGAGTCTACTCATTTCAAATAATATCTTAAATTGAAGAGAGCTTGTCTTTGTTCAGCATTCATAACTCTCATTATGACTTATTAAGCCTGAAGCCAAATAGTTCTCCTGTCTTGCGTGTCCCACTGGGTTTTTATGCGTTTCTCTCTAATATGCTTGAACCACTTATCATCGCAGTATCTGGATAATCCTTTCACTTACCTTGCCATCTCCGAAGGGATTTATCCAATTGTTTTTTCTACTGAGCATAGACTCAGTACATTCCAGTATTTTATCTGGGGAGGTACCTGCTAAGATGTTGGCACCGACCTCGATGGTTTCTGGTCTCTCAGTATTATCCCTTAAAGTAACACAGGGGATGCCAAGGATACAAGCCTCTTCTTGAATGCCACCAGAATCTGTCAGAATGAGCTTAGCATTACTCTCAGGTTGAAGAAAACTAAGATAGTCTGAAGGCTCGATTAGGTTTATGTTTGTAGATACAAGTTTAAAGTGGCTCATTGTCTTTCGGGAACGAGGATGAATAGGGTAAATTACTGGCAAGTCAAACTTCGTAGCCAAATTGTCTAAGCCTTTTAATATCGAAGAGAATCTTGTCTCGCTGTCCACATTCTCTTGTCGGTGGAGTGTTACTAGGAAGTATTCCTTTGGGCTGAGATTTAAGTGTCTCGTGACATCTCTCAGCTCTTTAGCTATTTCTAAATTGGCGTAAACAGCATCAACAATAGTGTTGCCAGTGACAAATATTTTCCTCTCAGGGATGCCTTCATGAAGCAAGATTTCCTTTGCTTTTGCAGTAGGAGCAAAGAGATAATCCGAGCAATGGTCAGTTAAAATTCGATTTATCTCTTCAGGCATTTGCCTATCATAGCTTCTCAAGCCTGCCTCAACATGACCAACCTTTATATGGGGCTTTGTTGCTGCTAAGGCACCAGCAAGGACAGAATTGGTATCCCCTTCGACCAGAACAATTTCAGGTTTCCCCTTTTGTAGGACTTTCTCTATGCCAATTTTAATCTATCCTGCACAAACTTGGAAGTGTTTCAAAAACATGATGTAGTAGCAAGTGTAATGACGAGACTCTTGACAAATACATTGGAATTTTGTAATGTTGAAAGTTAATCAAATAGAACACAGGCTGAGAACAGGACTAGTACGTCACAGAGCGGAATTCAGAGAGTCGGGTAAGGTGTGAGCCGATATTAGCGCAGTGACAGAATGGACTTGGGAGCTACAAACCGAAAGGGTCAATTTTATCTAAGTACCTAAGTAGGCTTTGTCGCAAGGGCAGCGTTATCACAACCCAGGGTATTGCCCTGAGAATCAGGACCATACCTGTAACGAGGTGGTTGAAAGACCAACAAGGGTGGCACCGCGAAGCAAGAGCCTCTCGCCCCTTGGGCGAGAGGCTCTCTATTTTTTGCAGGAGGGTTAAGAAATGTCAACAATGTCGTGGAGATGGCCCCGGAAGGGGCAAGAAAGACTTTAGGTCACTTTAATCAAAAGGTTTGAATAGTCAAAAAGGAGGAGAAAATGAAGTTTGCCAAATATATCTTGACTGAAAACGAGATGCCCACTGCTTGGTACAATGTCCAGGCTGACTTGCCCGAACCCTTGCCTCCATTGCGACATCCGGAGACAAAGGAGCCGACTAGGTTGCCACCTATGCTTTATGCACGGGCTCTGGATGAACAGGAATTCAGCAAAGAACGGTATATTGAGATTCCTGAAGAAATCCAGGATATTTACAAAATGTGGCGCCCAACCCATCTCCATCGGGCTTACCGCTTGGAGAAAGCTTTGGGTACTCCAGCTAAAATTTTCTACAAGTACGAAGGGATCAGCCCAGCGGGCAGCCATAAATTGAACACGGCTGTAGCTCAGGCATACTATGCCAAAAAAGAGGGGTGCAAGCGCCTATGCACTGAGACTGGCGCGGGACAATGGGGCAGTGCCTTAGCTCTGGGCTGCCGATTCTTTGATATGGAGTTAAAGGTTTACATGGTCAAGGTCAGTTATTATCAGAAACCTTACCGCCGCATTCTCATGGAGACTTGGGGAGCTAAGGTAGTGCCGAGCCCGAGTCAAGATACTAACATAGGGCGTACTATACTAAGCCAGGACCCTGATTGTCCTGGTAGCTTGGGCATTGCCATCAGCGAGGCGTGTGAAGATGCTGCGAGCCGTGATGACTCCTTATATTCGTTGGGCAGCGTCGTCAACCATGTCTTGCTCCACCAGACGATTGTAGGTCAGGAAGCCAAGAAACAGATGGAGAAGGCTGGTGCCTACCCGGACATCATTGTCGGCTGCATTGGTGGGGGCAGCAACTTTGCTGGAGTTTTCCTTCCCTTTATTCCTGACAAGCTAAAAGGAAAGAAGATACGAATTATTGCTGTTGAGCCGGAAGCTTGTCCAAGTGTAACCAAGGGACCTTATACCTGGGACTATGGCGATGTCGTCGGAATGGCACCCATAGTTAAAATGTATACCCTAGGGCATACCTTCATACCGCCTAAGATTCATGCTGGTGGACTTCGTTACCATGGTATGGCACCTATAGTCTGCCATCTTCATTGGCTTGGGCTTATAGAAGCTAAAGCTGTCCATCAGATTCCAGTTTTCCGAAGTGCCGTTGAATTTGCTCGGGCTGAAGGGATTGTGCCAGCTCCAGAGCCTGCCCATGCCATTAAAGTAGTTATTGACGAAGCTTTAGTTTGTAAGGAGTCAGGCGAAAGTAAGACTATTCTTCTGGCTCTAAGTGGGCATGGTCACTTTGACTTAGGCGCTTACGATGAATATCTTTCCAAAAAACTTGAAGACTACGAGTATCCTAAGGAACTGGTGGAAAAGGCACTGGCGGATTTACCCAAGGTAGAAGTTAAGTAGGAGATTCTTTTAAGCTTGGAACAGCTGTAGGGCTGGGAGCTCAGACCTCAATTAGCATACCCTCATAGCCAATGCCGATATCAGCTCCCAGCTCTGCAGCTATTTCCTCGACTTCTTTTTTGATCTCATCCTCAACTTGGGGAGTAATGTGGACAACTATAACATGTGGCCGATACCCTTTAAGTTGACGGAACTGCAACAGCTCGTGCTTTAAAAATTGAGTGCAAAGATGTCCTGCTCTCTGTAATGTCTCTGCCCACTTATTAATACCTGAAACCTCAGTTATCAGTAACTGGGGTGAAGTATGGCTCCAGCACTCGTGTAGACCTGGACCGGTATCAGCAGTGTAAAATAGACTTTTTCCTTGGGGGGAAACAACTTGATAACCTACAGTAGGGGCAGGATGTTTTACTGGCAGAGGTGTTATTTTGTAACCTTCAATTACTTCCTCTCTGAATGGTTGAATATTGTGAAATTGCAAGGATGGGTTTTCTTTGGAAGGGAATCTTGAAAAGTCTACGTAGATTTTACCGTCAAGCAAACATGGAATAATAACTTCAATAGTCTCCTTAGGAGCGTAGACGCTGACTGGGGACCAGAAAGCAGCGTTCATTCCTAAAGTAAGTAAGTCGCGGACATGGTCAAAGTGGTGATGGCTAATCAAAACTGCTCTTATTCCTTTCTGGTCTGTAAAGGACAGGCTGGAAGTAAGTGCTCCGGCGTCTATAGCTAGTACATCGTCAATAAGCAGGGTGACTAATCGTGCCTCTCTTGTTTCGGCATTGTGTGCTCCCAGAATTTGAACTTTCATTTCCCTCCTAAGCTTGTCGATTGCTATGTCATCTTATCCGTTAGTTCGTAGATTTTGCCATATATTATCTGCGTTTTCAAAGGCAGCTCAAGGATGAGTTGGTCTAAAGTAGTCGTTTATGCTAAAATTGTGCCTCAGCTATTGTAAAGGGAAGGGATGATTATGACGAAGACAAGGAAAATATTTCTCATATCTTTACTTAGTTTAATTTTACTATTAAGTTTTAATAGCGCTGGTTGTTTGACATTTTCACCTCAGGTGCCGGAATTACCGCTACCTGCCAAGCCAGCTAATACTCAGGACTCAAGTGCTCCCATTAATCCTGGCTGGATTTCACCACCCCAAAAAGATGAGTTCACTCAACCTGTCTTATCTATTCCTGAGATAGTGAGAAAGGTAACCCCAAGTGTAGTGGCTATTCAGACAGAAGTAATCACCTATGACATATTCTTTCAGCCAATACCTCAGCAAGGTGCTGGTACTGGCATAATCATTGATAGCCAAGGTTATGTAGTCACCAATTATCATGTGGTTGAGAATGCTAAGAATATACAAGTTACCTTGACAGATGGCAGGACTTTCCCTGCTATCAAAGTAAGAGGAGACCCGTGGGCAGATTTAGCTATTATTGAAATTGAGGCTAAAGACTTGCCCGAAGCTGAAATTGGACGCTCTGAGACTCTTGTTGTTGGTGAAGGAGTTGTAGCTATCGGTAATGCCTTAGCCTTAGAAGGTGGTCCTACGGTCACTTCAGGTATTGTAAGCTACTTAGGACGTTCTATACAAGAACCAAATGGTATTGTTCTCTACGACCTTATTCAGACTGACGCTGCTATCAATCCAGGTAATAGCGGTGGACCACTTTTGAACATGGCTGGGCAGGTTGTAGGTATTAATACTGCCATAGCGGCTCAAGCTGAAAACATTGGCTTTGCCATAAGTATCTCGCCAGCTCTACCAGTTATAGAGCAACTAATTCGCCAAGGGCGCGTTATTCGCCCTTGGTTAGGTGTTACTTTTTATCCTACGAGAGACGGGGTTGTTCTTACTTATGTTGCCCTGGGTAGCCCTGCTGATAAGGCTGGTCTCCAAGTAGGAGATATCATCACGCAGTTCGCTGGGCAAAAGATATCAACCACTGAAGAACTAAGACAGGCTATCATCTCCTGTAAAATTGGAGAAAAAGTAGAGATAGTCTTTATAAGGGAGGGTAGACAACACAAAACTACGGCGGTATTGGTAGAAAGTCCATCCAAGTAAGACTTGTAATTCATAGCCTTCTTATGCCGAAGGCTATTTCGCTACCGTCAATGGTGAAAGTATCGGAATAGATTCCTGCTTCGGGGCTACTTTCAACAAGTTCTCGAGACAGGGTCTCTTGTTTGATATAATCAGCAAACCTTTCGATTACTCTTTTAATTTCCGTCTCGCCCCAATAATAAGTTACAATATAGTCAGCAATATCAAATCCCGCAGCGCGGCGCATTGTCTGAAGGCGACGTACTACCTGTCTTGCTGTGCCTTCAGCTATTAATTCTGGTGACAGCTCTGTATTTATTGCTACCCAATGCTCTTCATCGCTAACTGTAATATGACTGGGTTCATCAACAGGGGATTCCTTATCGCTGAGTTCCACTTCTTTAACGTTAATTTCGTCAATAATTTGGTAAGCAAGCCTACTCAGTGTCTCCTTTTCTTCCTCTGACCTTGCTTTAACTATTGCTTTAGCCAATGGCTGGCGAACTTTAATTCCTGCCTTACTGCGAGCGGCTCTACCCAAGCTTGATATTTTCATTACTAACTTCGTATCTGCCATGAGCAGCTTATTAATCTGGCTTGTATCAGCCATTGGAAAATCAGTTAAATGGACACTTTGTGGAGCTTCAAAGAAAATGGAGCACACGAGGTTTTGGTAAAGCTCTTCAGCAATAAAGGGAGTGAAGGGGGCAAGGAGTTTACATAGAATGACCAAACATTGATAAAGGGTAATATAAGCTACCATTTTGTCAGCATCATTTTCACTTTTCCAGAAGCGGCGTCGACTCCGTCTCACGTACCAGTTTGAGAGATTATCAACAAAATCGCCAATCCTTCGTGCCGCTGTAGTTGGGTCATAATTGTCTAAAGCTTCTTTCACTTGCTCAATCAGATAATTAAGTTCGGAAAGGATCCATCTGTCTAAGTCAGAAAGAGGTGTGGTCATCTCTAATTTGGGCTTAAAACGGTCAATGTTGGCGTAGATGACGAAGAAAGAGTAAGTGTTCCACAAAGTGAGCAGGAAATTTTTCACTACCTCCGCTACCATTTCTTCAGAAAAACGCCGCACGTTCCCTGGCGGTGACGAGGTGAAGAAATACCACCTCAATGCGTCGGCACCGTAGCTATTAGTGATTTGCCACGGCTCCACTACGTTTCCTTTAGCTTTGCTCATCTTTTCACCTTGAGCATCAAGGATATGTCCGAGGCAGATAACGTTCTTGAAGCAGGGGCGACCAAAGAGTAATGTAGACAAGGCATGAAGACTGTAAAACCAGCCTCGTGTTTGGTCAACAGCTTCACAAACAAAATCTGCCGGAAAACTTTCGCTAAACTTATCCTTGTTCTCCGAGGGATAATGCCATTGAGCAAAAGGCATAGCTCCAGAATCAAACCAGCAGTCAATTACCTCGCTCATTCGGCGCATCATGTCAGGGTAATGGCTCGCCTCGGGTGTTGATTTAGGACACTTCAAAATTATGTCATCGACGAGAGGGCGATGGAGGTCTTTCAGACATTCATCCAAAGAATGACCTTCTTTCGCCATAGCTTCATGGTAAGCTAACCTTTTTAGATCATCAATACTGCCAATACATTCCAGATGACCACACTGACATTGCCAAATAGGGAGGGGTGTTCCCCAGTAGCGCTCCCGAGAGAAAGCCCAGTCTACATTACTCTCTAACCAATCACCAAAGCGACCATATTTAATATGCTCCGGATACCAGTTAATCTCAGTATTTCCCGCGACAAGTTCTTTCTTGAGAACTGTAGTCCTGATATACCAGGTCTTTTTGGCGTAATACAAAAGTGGTGCATCGCACCGCCAGCAAAAAGGATAGGCATGGATAATTCGTTCACTGCGATAAAGCAATTCTCGGGATTTCAGGTCATTGAGGATAAGAGGGTCAGCCTCTTTAACAAACTTGCCAGCAAAAGGATAGTCACCACTAATCTTGCCTTCGAGGTCTACAGGTTGGATAAAATATAGCTTTTCTCTTCCGCCAACTTCAAAGTCAATCTCACCGAAGGCAGGAGCGATATGAACGATACCCGTGCCCTCTTCCATAGATACAAAATCACCACAAATAACGGGAAATCTCGTGGGAGCTTTGCCGATTGGTTGCCGATCTGACGGGCTACCGGGGTAAAAGATATGTGTCAAGACAATCCGGTCGGGAACAATGTCGCCCTGCTGAAACTGCTGCACAGGAACGTTATACTCAATGGGACTAAACAATGGTTCGTAAACACACCCAGTCAGCTCCCGCCCCTTTAGAGAGACTATAAGGCTGCAGTCTCCCTTAACAACTTTGTCTAACAAAGTTTTAGCTAGAATCAGTCTTTGCTTACCTCCAATTTCAGCCACATACTCTACCAGAGCATACTCCATATTAGGAGCCACTGCTAACGCAGTGTTTCCGGGAAGAGTCCAGGGGGTTGTTGTCCAAGCAAGGAAATAGGTTGGTATTTCAGAAGAAAGAAGTCCCGAACTAATAGCAGAAGATTTACTACGGGTGAGGTCAACTTTGAACTTTACATAAATTGAAGGGTCATTAGTATCATCTTTATACCCCAGGGATACTTCGTGGGAGCTAAGAGAGGTACCACAACGAGGGCAATGAGGCGTGACTTTGTATCCTTGATAAATTAGCCTTTTGTTCCACAGTTGTCTTATTGCCCACCAACACGATTCAATATAACTATTGTCTAAAGTTCTGTAAGGATGCTCTAAGTCTAACCAGAAGCCAATACGTTCTGTCATTGTTTCCCAGTCTTTGAGGTAATGGAAAACGCTTTCCCGGCAGCGAGCATTAAACTGGGCTACGCCGTATTCTTCAATTTGGGCTTTAGTGCTAAAACCGAGCATCTTCTCTATTTCCAACTCAACAGGTAACCCATGAGTGTCCCATCCAGCCTTACGTGGGGCGTAGTAACCTCGCATTGCCTTGTAGCGTGGCATAATGTCTTTAAAGGCTCGCGACAGTGCATGGTGTATCCCGGGGCTACCGTTAGCTGTAGGTGGACCTTCGTACAATATGAAACGAGGCGCGCTACTACGTAGGGATACGCTCTTTTCAAAAATTTTATTCTCTTTCCAAAAATGGAGGATACGTTCTTCTATTTCTGGAAAACTTGGCTTGCTGGTCACCGGTTTAAACATGTTTATTTTTTCTTCAACAAGATGACTACCTTTCGTCCCTCACCTTCACCAGTGCTTTGTGTAGAGACGTCAGGATGATTAGACAGAGCTAAATGGATGATTCGCCTTTCACTCGCTGGCATTGGCTCTAAAGTCATTGACCGCCGACTTGTCTTTACTTTCTCCGCCAGACGCAAGGCTAAACTTTGCAAAGCTTCACGTCGGCGTTTCTTATATCCAGCAATATCGACAGTTAGAGGTAACCAGGCTTTAAGTCGTTCAGCTACTATTAGTCTGACCATGTACTGCAAGCAAGCTAAAGTCTGCCCCCGCCTACCAATGAGAATCCCCAAATCTTCTCCTTCGATATTCAGAGACACAGGCACATCATTCTTAGACACCTGGACTTCAGCAGTTATCCCCATTAGCTGCAACAACATTTTTAGGGTTCCTTGAGCAACTTTACTAATGTCAGCCTTTGGTTTTCCTTTATTTGAAAGCCTTACTTTTATTCTGGCTTCCCCACCCTTTAGACCTAAAATACTTGTTTTACCTTTCTTCAGAACTTCTATTTCCACTTGGTCACGGCTAACACCTAGGTGTTCTAATGCTTCTCGAATGGCTTCCTCTACTGTCCTTGCGCTTATCTCTAATTCTTCCATGATCTAGCCCTTTCTACGGAATTCCACTACTTACCGAATTTGGTCAGGATTTCCGCCTTTTTCGGTCGTATTGTTCTTTGCCCTTCTTAACTACTGGGGCTGGCTTTGTTGGCGGACCGAATAAATAGCCCCAGCCACCACTAATGAAATACTGGATTATGATACCAACAATGTTGGAAACCACCCAGTAAAGAGATAAACCACTGGGAAATTGTAGAGCAAACAAGCCAAACATTAATGGCATCATCATCAAGGTCATGTTACTCATAGATTGTTGTCTTGGGTCAGCTGCTGGCGCAGTTACCATCTTCTGTTGCACCCACATAGTGACAGCTACCAGAATTGTTAAGACAAGCATACTGTCAGGCTGTCCTAAATTGAGCCATAGAAATTTGTCTTTTAAAGGCACTGCCTGATGCACTATTTGCCAGGAATAAAGGTGCTGAGACAGACTAATTAAGTCTTCTGGGGTTGCTGCCAGAGCTCGCATAATAGATTGATAAAGAGCGATCCACACTGGGAATTGCACCAGCATTGGCCACAAGCAACCCAGAGGGTTAACACCAGCTTCTCTATAGAGTTTCATCATCTCCTGTTGCAGCTTGGCTTTATCCTTAGCATATTTCCTTTGAATTTCCTGGAGTTTTGGCTGCATAGCCTGAAGTGTTTTGGTGGACTGTAGCTGTCGTAAAGTCAAAGGTAATGTTATTAACCTGACTACAATAGTTAGGACAATAATTGCCAGTCCAAAGCTACCAAACAATACACCTGACAAGGCAATTAAGCTATTAAGCGTCGGGTTAAGAATGACAGTATTCCACAGTTCAGCCACGTCTCAAATTCCCGCGGTCTTCATCATTGGTAGAATCCTTCGAAACCGAAGAAGGTTAGCTTTCTTTGACAGCCAAATAGAATTTCCAGACGATTTCTCCCTCTGGTACTTTCACAGCATAAAGATAACGATTCTTAGCGTGAACATACACTATCCCTTCTTTTTCGTAGAGTGGTGCCATAACTGGACTCTTTAAAGAAATGGTTTTCACTATCTCTGAAGTATGGGCATTAATTATATATAGATTACTCGTTTCTGAGGCTACTACAAGAAAGTCCTCCACTAAAACCGGGGAGGAAACGATGGGGTTATCAATTTCACGCTCCCATAATTTCTCACCCGTTTCAATTTCCAAAGCATAGACCTTACCATCAAGGCAACCAGCATACGCGATACCATCACTAACCAAAGGGCGTGCCCAGAACCAGTTCCCGCCTTCAAACTTCCATTTTTCCCTTCCGTCTCTAATGCAATGGAGGTAACTGTCAAAAGCACCAAAAAGGACATTATCCGCCCAGACTACCGGTGGTGAAGCGATAGCCACTGGCACTTCGAAGTGCCATAATTCTTTGCCTTCATCGCTGGATAGCGCGTAGAGTTTACCGTCAAAGCTGCTTGCAAGAATAACCTTGTCTTTTATTGCAAGTGATGTCCATACTTTACCACCTGTCTTGAAGTGCCATTTGAGTTTCCCATAGGTTGCATCTAAAGCATAAACACCTTCGGAACTGCCAAAATAGACTTTATCCTCGGCTACCAGCACTTCACCAACAATAGTTCCTATTCTCTCTGCACTACCTTCGTCAGGGTAAACCCATTTCTTCTGACCAGCAGTGGCATAAAGAGCATAAATTCTACCGGGATAATTCCCCACATATACTAATTCCCCAGCCATTGTAGGTGTGCCATAAATAGCAGGTGGAGGTGGAGGTGAGCATGTAAAACCAATTCCTTGGGCTAAGGCTCTGGTTGTAAATACCCATTCCCCTTGGGCTGGAAAAGGCAGGTCTTGACTTCGGGCTGAGGAGTTAAGAGCTAAGACTTTACCTTCCATAGAGCCAATATATACATTATCACCATGAGGCATTGCGCCGGACCAGCCCCGTGAAACTGGAGCAGTACAACTGGAGATAGCGAGGAGAGAACAGATAGCAATGATCAAAAGAGGCGAAGTCTTGCTCAATGACATTTGAAGAGCCCAGCCGGTAATTTGTATCTAACCAATTTACTTGTCTAATACCTCAAAAATCGGAAAATCAGTCTTTCCTCTTTGAGACTTTATGGCACCGGATCATATCCACCTCGAGCCCAAGGGTTACACCGCGCTAAGCGTTTCGCACCAAGCCAACAACCTTTGACCATACCGTATTTCTGGATGGCTTCGTGAGTGTAATGGGAACAACTTGGGATGAAGCGACATGATGAAGGAGTAACTTGAGATATAGTGGACTGATATAGCTTAATTAACCCTAAGGCTAACTGTTTCATCCCTGTTGTTCAATTTAGCTCGAGCCAGTAGATTTTCCACAGTCCGTTTTAGTTGGTGATAGTCTGTTTCTCCTGCTTCACGGCGGGCTATAAAAACTATGTCCCAACCTGGGTTTATCTCTGATTTGTGGACTATCTCCCTGAGCCATCTACGAACACTGTTACGGACAACTGCTTTGCCAACTTCTTTCCCTACTGAAAAACCAAAACGATTTACTTCTAATCCGTTGGCTAACACTTTCATTATTATCAGTTTGTCATGCCATCCTCTACCGTGCTCGTAGACAATTAAATATTGTTTTGGTCTTCTTAGGGTGGTAATTTTATTCACAAGCTTCTTTACAGAACCTTTAAGTAGTAGCTGAGCTAAGCAACAGTTAGCTGCCACCGGCCTTTAAGCTGCCTTGATTTTAATACTGCTTGACCACCTCGACTTGTTTTTCGAGTGCGGTATCCGTGCTTACGCAATCTTGGGATTTTTTTGGGTTGATAAGTTCGTTTTGGCATTTGGTACTTCTTGGGTTCTCTAGAGGGTCGGTTTCATATAAAAAGTGCTTTTCATCTAATCCTAAGGGCTACAATTTTAGGTGACTTTATCTTCTCTGATAGAAGAGTAACCTGTCTTTTGGATATGGGTTGTAGTATACGGCAATAACGCCAGATGGCGGGCTCTTTTTATTGCCAGAGCCAAATGCCGTTGATGCTTAGCACAAGCACTGCTTCGACGTCTAGTTACAATTCGCCCGCCATCGGATATATAACGGCTTAACTTGGAAACATCCTTATAATCTATTACCTTTACTTTCTCGGTGCAAAAGGGGCAAATCCTTGGCTTAGCAATGAAGCGCTGCAGATTTCCTCTTCTTGTTTTTGTCTTTTTTATACCCGGTGCCATTCTGTAATCACCTTTGCCTCAAATATCCTAAAATTGTTGACTACTTCGTCATCAGACCAAGATTAAATTTCAGTAGGGCTTAGAAGGGTAAATCTTCAGGCTCAATTTCCTCGCTGACTGACTCAGGGGGCAGTGGAGCCAGAGCCTGTCTGTCTAGAAACAATACTCGATTTGCTACCACTTCAACTCGTGACCGTTTTTGCCCATTTTGCCCTTCCCAGGTGCGAGTGCGTAGCCTGCCCTCTACATAAACTCGCTGTCCTTTAGTCAGAAACTGGTTGCAACTTTCGGCTAATTTGCTCCAGGCAATGACAGTAAACCATTCTGTTTCTTGCTTGCGCTCACCATCAGGCGCAGTATAGGCTCTATTTGTAGCAATGCGGAAAGAAGTTACTGGGTTGCCGTTTGGGGTAAACCGCATCTCGGGGTCGGTACCAACATTTCCAATAAGAAACACCTTATTCAGGCTTGCCATATTCTTAAGACCCCTCTCCTTCTGGTGTCCTTACCAGCAGATGCCTTATTACTTCATTAGATAGATGCAGATTGGTTTTTATTTCTTTGGTCAGTTTTGGTTCAAGTTTAAAGCGGGTCAAAACATAATTCCCTTCTAAGTACTGACCAATAGGATAAGCTAACTTTCTACGCCCCCATTGACTTACTTCGGTAACATTACCCCCTTTACTGGTTATAAAACCCGTTACTTTATCCACTACATTAGATATCTTTTCGTCTATCACCTCTGGGCTAACAATAACTACTAGTTCGTAATCACGCATTTTACTCTCTCAATCTGAATTGAATCAAAAGTGGGCTCATTATAGCACAATGAAAAAAAGAGAAACAACTTCTACCTGTAGACTATTTAGACAGTAGCATTAACCCCCTCTTGTTAGTTCTGGTTAATCTCTAATTTGCTCCAGCTCAAAGTGGTAAGTTTCAATCACCGGATTAGCCAGGAGCTTGTGGCACATTTCTTGGATTTGTTTATGGGCTTCGCTTAAGTCGTTTTGGTTTATGCGAATTTCCATATATTTGCCAGCGCGGACACTGGTAACGGTGGTAAAGCCCAAATTATGGAGAGCTCTTCTAATTGTCAGCCCCTGGGGGTCATTAACTGTAGGTTTGAGAGTGACATAGACTTTAGCTATATACAACTTTAGTCTCCTAATTGAATTGGTCAGGTAAAGGTCACTGTAGGGAATCGCGTTATGAAAGCGATTTAATTCTTAATTTTTCCCCTGTTAAACGCTGGTAGGCATCTCGATACCTCATGGATGTTTGTTCAATTACTTCCGGAGGTAACTCTGGTGCTGGTGGTTCCTTATTCCAACCTGAAGCTATCAGCCAGTCTCGCACGGGTTGTTTATCAAAACTCGGTTGGGAACCACCGACAGCATATTGGCTGGCATCCCAGAAGCGACTTGAGTCTGGAGTTAGCAATTCGTCAATGAGGATAAGCTTATTGTTGATAAGACCAAATTCAAATTTGGTATCAGCAATGATGATACCCCTGTTCCGGGCATAGTTCTTAGCCCAGTCGTAAAGAGTCAAGCTTTTTTCCTCAAGTTCCTCAGCCAAGACTTCCCCTACCAGCTTTTTCAAGTGTTCTTTGGTTAAAGGTTCATCATGTCCTTGTTCTGCTTTGGTGGTGGGTGTGAAAAGAGGCTGGGGTAGCTCTTGGCTTTCTCTTAACCCCCGAGGCATAGGAATGCCGACTATTGTGTTTGTTTCTCTGTATTCTGTCCAAGCGGAACCTGAAAGATAACCGCGCACAACGCATTCTGCAGGTAGTCGCTTAGCCTTGTTGACAATCATAGAGCGCCCAACGAGATATTCTGGGCAATCATCAACAGAAAGGAAAGGATAAACATCGCTCGGCGCATTAATTGCCCTTACAAGATGATTGGGCACAAGTCGAGAAGTCTTTTCAAACCAGAAAGCTGAAAGTTGGTTAAGTACCAGACCCTTGTCCGGAATAGCGCAGGGTAGGACTACATCAAAGGCAGAAATACGGTCAGTAGTCACTATGAGAAGTCTGTCACCCAGTTCGTAGGTATCCCGCGCTTTACCACGATGGAATAATGGTAAGGATAAATTTGTCTTAACTAAGACTATATTCATAAACTCAGAGTGCTCTCGGGGCAAGTTCACTAACTTCTGCCACTTTACGTTTCTTCTTCGGGATGAACCCGAGTCGAGTAAAAATCTTGCCCACATATTTTAGATAGTAACTGTAGTCAAAAATAGCATTTAACTGTTCTGGAGTTAAGTAAGCTGTCACTTCTTGGTCCGTCTTAAGTGATGCTAAGAAGTCGCTACCTTCTTGCCATGTTTTCATAGAGTGGCGCTGGACTAAAGTATAGGCTTTTTGTCGCTCCATCCCCTTTTCAATCAAAGATATAAGCACTCTTTGAGAGAATACCAGACCATGAGTAATATCTAAGTTGCGTCGCATATTTTCAGGATAGACCTGGAGACCTTTCATGACTGAAGTGAATAAATTGAGAATATAATCTAGGGCAAGACAAGAATCAGGCAGGATAATGCGCTCAGTAGAGGAATGACTGATATCTCGCTCGTGCCATAGAGCAATATTTTCCATAGAAGTTAGAGCGTAGCCTCTGATGAGGCGGGCTAGTCCACAGATACGCTCGCATAACTCGGGATTTCGCTTATGGGGCATGGCTGAAGACCCTGTTTGTCCAGCTTTAAAGGGTTCTTCTACTTCTCGGACTTCAGTGCGTTGTAAGGCTCTAATCTCAGTAGCGAATTTTTCCAGAGAACCGGCGACAATGGCTAAAGTAGTGACGAATTGGGCATGGCGGTCACGCTGAATTATCTGACTGGATATTGGAGCTGGAGTTAGTCCTAGTTTGGTACAAGCCTTTTCTTCGACTTCGGGTGGTACTGTAGCATAAGTTCCAACTACGCCAGAGATCTTACCGACGGCGATAGTTTTCTTGGCTTCAGCTAATCTTTGGGCATTTCGTTTCATTTCCTCCACCCACAAGGCTAACTTTAGACCAAAGGTAGTAGGCTCAGCGTGAACGCCGTGAGTCCGCCCCATCATGATGGTATTTTTATGTTCTAAGGCTCTCTGTTTCAGGATAATAATGAGACTATCAATATCCTTAGCTAAGAGGTCGGTAGCTTCTACTAATTGAAGGCTCAAAGCAGTATCCATAATATCGGAGGAGGTAAGCCCAAGGTGTATGAAACGGGACTCATCACCAAGGCTTTCAGATACAGAGCGAAGGAAAGCAGTCATATCATGATGAGTAACTTTCAGATGTTCTGCAATATGGTCAAGGTCATAACTGGCTTTCTTTATCTTTGGAATGGCTTCTTTGGGTATGGCACCGAGTTCTGCCCAGGCTTCACAAGTTACTATCTCTATCTGGAGCCATTTGTCGAATTTATTTTGCTCCGACCATATTTTTTTCATTTGGGGACGGGAATAACGCTCGATCAACAGTTTCTCCTTGTCTGACAGAAACGAATTTCTATATCTGACTTAGCTTTGTGATAAGCTCTGTCGATATTTTTGGTAAGCCTTTTTTATCTTATCATATTTTAGAGATAGAATCTGGGCAGCAAGAAGCGCTGCATTTTTAGCACCGGAAGTACCAATACCAACAGTGGCAACAGGTATTCCCGCTGGCATCTGCACAATAGAGAGAAGAGAATCAAAACCCTTCAGGTCACTGGTAGGTAGAGGTATTCCGATGACCGGAAGAGTTGTCCAGCTTGCCACAACTCCGGGAAGGTGAGCAGCATAACCAGCACCAGCGATGATAACCTCAATCCCATGTGTTTCAGCTTTTAAAGCATATTCTCTGAGTCCTTCTGGATTTCTGTGGGCTGATATGACGGAAATTTCATAATCAATGTCTAAATTCTTTAACAGTTCCAGTGCTGGCTGTATTAGTGGTTCATCCGTTTTACTGCCAATGATTATACCTACTTTGGACATTTAGTTTACCTCCCGGGCAGCGATATCTTTTCGGTAGTGACATCCTTCAAAATAAATGTGTGGTAAATTGCTGTAAACTTTATTTCGGGCTTCAGCCATAGTTTTACCAGTAGCGGTTACAGTAAGAACTCTACCTCCGTCAGTACATATTTGCTTGTCTTCTCTTAGCTTTGTTCCGGCATGAAATACCAGAATGTCTTTGTCTAAGTTGCTCAACCCATTAATAGGAAAGCCGGTGCAGTAATTTCCGGGATATCCCGCTGACGCCATTACCACACCGACACAAGCTTTATTACTCCATTCTATCAAGGAATTTTTGAGTTGATTATTGACAACTGCTAATAAGATATCCACTAAATCAGTCTTCAAACGAGGCAAGATTACCTGGGTCTCAGGGTCACCAAAGCGGGCATTAAACTCCAGTACTTTTGGTCCATCTTGAGTAAGCATAAGACCAGCGTAGAGGACTCCTTTATAGGGCATGCCTTCTTCAGCCATAGCTCTAACTACTGGCATCAGTATAGTCTTAGTTACCTTCTGTGTTAGGGCAGCGTCGAAAAACCCGGGTGGGCTATAGCTTCCCATGCCACCGGTGTTAGGACCCTGGTCGTTATCAAAAACTCTCTTATAATCACAGGCGGGTACCATAGGAATGACTGTTTGCCCATCAGTAAAAGCAAGGAGACTGACTTCTTTTCCATAGAGGCATTCTTCAATGACTACCTTGTCACCAGCAGAACCGAAGATTCTTGTTTCCATAACATCAGCCAGAGCTTTTGTGGCTTCTTCTCTCGAGTTAGCTACAGTTACACCTTTTCCGCCCGCCAGCCCATCAGCTTTGATAACCAATGGAGGTTCCTGTGTCTGAAGGTATTGGCGGGCTTCTTGATAAGAATTGAAAGTCAGACCTTTGGGGCAGGGAATACTGTGTTTCTGCATCAACTTCTTGGCAAAGACTTTGCTTGACTCGATTTGAGTCGCGGCTTTATTAGGACCAAAAATAGCAATGCCTAACCTTTCAAAATGATCAACAATGCCTAAAGCTAAAGGAGCTTCGGGACCGACCACAACTAAGTCAATTCTCTTTTCTTGGGCTATTTTGGCTAAAGCTTCTGCGTCTATGGAACGAAAGTCTAAGTTGTGAGCTATAAGAGCTGTTCCGGCGTTGCCTGGGGTCACATAAACCTTTGTAACTTTTGGGCTTTGAGCAATTTTCCAGACCAAAGCATGTTCCCGAGCGCCGCCACCAATGACCATTACTTTCAATGGATTATCTCGCCTGTCTTAATTTTTCGCTCGCTTCTTACGGTGTTTGCCTCTGGTTCTTTTTACGCCTTTTAACTTGGGTCTATGAGCCATATCACGACTATTTCTTTATTCCCATTCTATGGTTGAAGGAGGCTTGCTGGTGACATCGTAAACAACTCTATTAACGTTGGGAACCTCATTCACAATGCGGTTAGAGATACGAGATAAGAGCTCATAAGGGAGGCGTGCCCAGTCAGCAGTCATAGCGTCTTCACTGGTTACAGCACGAAGGGCAATGAGATAACCATAGGTGCGATAGTCTCCCATAACACCTACACTCCTGACATCAGTAAGCACAGCGAAGCTCTGCCATAACTGGCGATACAGTTTAGCCTTCTTAATTTCGTTCATGACAATCCAGTCTGCGGCACGTAGTATTTCTAAGCGCTCCTTGGTGACTTCACCAATAATCCTGATAGCCAGTCCTGGTCCTGGGAAGGGTTGACGCCATACCATATCTTCAGGTAATCCCAAAGCTAAACCGACCTCTCTCACTTCATCTTTGAAAAGGTAGCGCAAAGGTTCAATCAAGGCTAAGGACATCTTCGTTGGCAGCCCCCCCACATTGTGATGGGTTTTTATTTTTGCTGAAGCCTTGCTTTCGGTGGTGGCACTTTCAATAACATCGGGATAAAGGGTGCCTTGAGCCAAGAAATCAAATTTACCTAATTTGGTTGACTCTTCCTCAAAAACCCTGATAAATTCTTCTCCAATATGTTGCCGCTTTAGTTCGGGGTCAACCACCCCTTCAAGCCGGCAAAGGAACCTTTCTGAAGCATCTACGTAGATTATGTTCATGTGGAGGTTCCGCTGGAAGGTATTTATTACTCGTTCTGGTTCCTCACGGCGCAATAGCCCGTTATTGACAAAAATACAGGTAAGTTGGTCTCCAATAGCTCGGTGCACAAGAGTAGCAACCACGGCTGAATCGACCCCACCAGATAGGGCGCAGACGACCCTCCCCTTTCCCACCTGTTGTCTAATTCGGTCAATGTTTTCGGTTATAAAATTACCGGGTGTCCAGTTACCCTTGCAGTTGCATACCTCGTAGAGGAAGTTTTGTAATATGGTTTTACCTTGTGGAGTGTGAGCCACTTCGGGATGAAATTGAAGACCAAAAATACCATTATCATTTCCCATCACGGCAACAGGAGAGTTTTCGGTATAGGCTAAAGCTTTAAAGCCAGGGGGCATTTCAGTTATCTGGTCACCGTGGCTCATCCATACTGGTAAGGAAGGAGGGAGATTAGCAAAAAGAGGCGAATCTTCAGCACTTATGTGGAGAATTGCGTGCCCGTATTCATGTCGTGTGCCCGGAGCTACTTCCCCACCTAATTGATGAGTGATGACCTGCATCCCGTAGCAAATGCCGAGAATCGGTAAATGGTTCTCGTAGATGTAAGCTGGAGCCAATGGTGCTCCAGCTTCATAGACGCTTGCTGGACCTCCTGAGAAAATAAAACCTTTCGGGTTTAGATAAGCTATCTTTTGCCAAGGAGTGTCATAGGATAAGAGTTCACAGTAGACACGGCATTCTCGGACTCGGCGCGCGATAAGCATGCTATACTGGGAACCAAAGTCAATGACTACTACAGTATCTCGTTCTGCCGGATATTTCGGCTTTTCGGCGGCTACAGCTTCACCATGAAGCTCTTTGGCAATTTCTAAATATGCCGAAACTTCAATATCATCAGTGGTGGCGACACGACGTGCTGGGGTTCTTGTCCCCATATCAACTCCCTTATAAGGTATATACCAAAGCTTATCACTACGAGAATTAGTCGTCAATGTTGTTAGAAAGGTCAGGTCTTGGGATGTGTTAATTGTACGTTACAACTTTCACCTTACAATATTCAGATTTTTCCTTGCTTGTCTCAAGTAATTCTCTTAGATATTAGCTTTTGGTATACTGGTTTAACTAAGACAAGGCTTGCTGAAATATCCATGGCTGTGGCTGAGCAAATTAGTTGGGGGATTATAATTTTGAGATCGGGTGGTGTAGTTGCTTTTCCTACCGATACTGTTTATGGGTTGGGATGTGACGCGTTTAACAAGCAAGCTGTAGACCGTGTATATCAGATAAAAAGGCGTTCTCGGGACATTCCTTTCCCCTTGCTTCTGTCGGATATTCATCAAGTGACTGAAGTTGCTGAATCTGTACCAGAGATTGCTTGGATTTTGATGAAATGTTTCTTACCTGGTGGTCTGACTTTTATTTTACATAAAGCAACTAACTTACCGGATTTTCTTAATCCTGAAGGAGACACTGTAGCTCTTAGGATTCCTAACCATCCGGTAACTTTGGCTTTGATTCAAGGTTTGGGTAGACCATTGATTGGCACCAGTGCTAATATAAGTGGTCAACCCAGCCCGGTGACGGCTGAGGAAACGAAAGCTCAACTGGGCACCAAAGTTGACTTAATTATTGATGGAGGCAGATGTCCGGGTGGCATTGAATCTACAGTAATTGATGTTACTCTGGGAATGCCCAAAATTCTGCGTCGGGGGTTAATAAAATCGGAAGAAATTAACAAAGTGTTAGCAGAATACGGTAAACGGGGTGACAGATGAAAATAGCTATTGGTTGTGACCATCGAGGTTTGGAGTTAAAACAAAAGCTGATTCCTTTTTTGGCTGAAACTGGTTATGAGTGCAAGGATTTTGGATGTTATGACCAGGCACCTGTAGACTATCCTGATATTGCAGAAAAGGTGTGTAAGAACGTAGTAGCGGGAAAATTCGAGCGCGGTATTCTCATTTGTAGCACTGGTATTGGAATGAGCATAGCCGCCAATAAACTAAAAGGGATAAGGGCTGCTTTATGTTCCGATATTTTTAGCGCTACCCGAGCCCGCCAACACAGTGATGCTAATGTCTTGGTTCTCGGAGGTGAGGTCATTGGGCAGGCATTGGCTTGGGAAATAACTAAAGCGTTCCTTACCACTAAATTTGAGGGTGGTAGGCATCTACGCCGCTTGCAAAAAGTGAGCTGTTTAGAGACGACTTTGCTTGACAACAAATAGGGGCTATGATACTTTGGACGGACATCGTAAATTAGCCGACTCGTGTTTGCCCAAAGAGGTGTGTTCTTAACTTTGGCAAAGGAGGGAACAGTGAGAAGCAATGTTATTAAGCAGGGGATTGAACGAGCACCCCATCGGGCTTTATTGTACGCTTTAGGTGTTTCTCGGAAGGATTTGGATAAGCCCTTCATAGGCATAATCAATACTTTCAGTGAGATTGTCCCCGGACACATCCATTTACGGGCTATCGCCCAAGCGGTCAAGGAAGGAATCAGGAGTCGGGGCGGTGTCGGCTTCGAGCTTAATACCATAGCTGTATGTGATGGTATTGCTATGAACCATACGGGTATGAAATACTGCCTTCCCAGTCGAGAGATTGTTGCTGACTCCGTAGAGATCTTAGCTGGTGCGCATCCCTTTGATGGGCTGGTCTTTATACCCAATTGTGACAAAATAGTCCCGGGAATGCTAATGGCAGCTGTCCGACTCAATATCCCAGCTATTTTTATCAGCGGTGGACCAATGCTTGCTGGACAGCTACAAATGGGTAATAAGAAACTGGCAGTAGACGGCAGTACTGTATTTTTGGCTATAGGCAAAGTGGCTAAAGGAGAGATGACTGAAGCTGAGTTAGAAGAACTGTCGCAGGTTGCTTGTCCTGGCTGTGGTAGTTGTGCCGGGATGTTTACGGCTAATACCATGAATTGCTTGACTGAAGCTTTAGGGATGGCTTTGCCCGGAAATGGGACAATACCTGCAGTAAAGGCAGAACGAGCTTGTCTTGCCTATGAGGCAGGGCAGCAAATTATTGATATCGTAAATCAAAATATGTGCCCACGAGATATCATCACCAACGATTCTCTACATAATGCTTTTGCTGTTGATATGGCTCTCGGTGGCAGTACTAATTCAGTCCTTCATCTGATGGCGATAGCCTATGAAGCCGGAATTGATTTCCCTTTGTCTTTGATAAATGAAATTAGTGAGCGCACTCCCAATATCTGCAGAATAAGTCCAGCGAGCGATTACCATGTTGAAGACTTAGATATTGCTGGTGGTATACCAGCAATAATGAAAGAATTGTCTACGTTTTTGAATCTCGAAGCTAAAACTGTTGTGGGTAAGCAATTGTCCCAGGTTATTCAGGGAGCTAAAGTCAAAGATTCGGAGGTAATACGCTCTGTATCCAAGCCCTATTCACCTACAGGTGGAATTACGGTGCTTTTTGGTAATTTGGCGCCTGAAGGAGCTGTGGTCAAGAGTGCTGCGGTAGCTCCAGAAATGTTTGTCCACGAGGGTAAAGCTCAGGTTTTTGACAGTGAAGAAGCGGTGACTGAAGTTCTAATGCAAGGTAAGATTAAGCCCGGAGAAGTGGTTGTTATTCGTTATGAGGGACCGAAAGGGGGACCAGGAATGCGTGAAATGTTGACTCCAACCTCTCTCCTTTGTGGGATGGGATTGGACAAGGAGGTAGCTCTCGTTACTGATGGTCGTTTCTCTGGGGCTACCCGAGGTGCGTCTATTGGTCATGTTTCTCCTGAAGCTGCTGACAGAGGACCTATTGCAGCGCTGAAGGATGGCGATGTCATTGAAATTGATATTCTAAAGCACAAACTCGAAGTGAGGTTAAGCCCAGAAGAGGTAAAGAAGCGCCTGTCTGGATTGGCTGAATTTAGACCTAAAGTCGACAGCCCTTATCTTAAACGGTATATGGAGAGAGTAAGTTCAGCCAGCAAAGGGGCAGTGTTGGTTAGATAACAAATGATAAAGACTGGTGCTGAAATCATATGTGAAGGGTTAGTCAGGGAAGGTGTTGAAGTTATCTTTGGCTTTCCTGGTGGTGCAGTATTGCCATTTTATGATTGTTTGCCGAAATACCCCCAACTGCGCCATATTTTAGTCCGTCATGAGCAGGGAGCGGCTCATGCTGCTGATGGTTATGCTCGGGCTACTGGTAGAGCGGGTATCTGTGTAGCTACTTCGGGACCAGGAGCCACTAATTTGGTTACAGGGATTGCTAATGCTTACCTCGACTCTTCTCCAGTAGTTGCTTTTACTGGTCAAGTAGCTCGACCGTTCATTGGCAAAGATGCCTTCCAAGAAGTAGATATAACTGGTATTACTGTTCCTATCACTAAGCATAACTACCTTGCCATGAGTGCCGCTGAGCTGGCGAGAATAATTAAAGAAGCCTTTTTAATCGCTCAGACGGGAAGACCGGGACCGGTACTTATTGATGTCCCACGAGACGTTTTTCAAGAAACTGCCGAATTTGTTTACCCGGATAAAGTTGATTTACCAGGGTACAAACCTACCCTTTACGGACACCCCGCTCAGATTAAGCGCGCTGTAGAACTTATCAATTCAGCAAAGCGTCCGGTTATCATTGCTGGTAGAGGGGTAATCATTTCCAAGGCTTATTCTGAGTTAAAGGAATTAGCTGAGAAGGCTCAAATACCGGTGGTGACTACTCTTCTGGGCATTAGTTCTTTCCCCGAAACCCATGTCTTGAGCTTTGGTATGATGGGAATGCATGGTATGTTTTATGCTAATCTGGCAATAAATGATGCTGACCTCATTATTGCTATAGGTATGAGGTTTGATGACCGAGCTACTGGAAAAGTCAGCGAGTTTGCTCCTGAAGCTAATGTAATTCATGTTGATATTGATCCTGCAGAGATAGGCAAGAATGTTCGAGTTGATGTGCCCATCGTTGGCGATGTCAAAAACATATTAGAGGCTTTGAATAAGCAAATTATTCCTAATGAACATGTCGACTGGGTTCGGCAGATAGAGCAATGGAGACGAGAACATCCCTCAACAGAAATAAGAAACTGTAAAGAGCTTTTACCCCAGTATGTTGTTCGTCAGATTTACGAGACTACACAGGGCAATGCTACCATAGTCACCGGTGTTGGTCAGAACCAAATGTGGTCAGCTCAGCATTTCTTCTACACAAAGCCCAATAGTCTGATATCCGCCGGTGGTCTTGGGACCATGGGTTTTGAGCTCCCTGGGGCTATCGGAGTTAAAATAGGTCTTCCTGAGGAAACGGTATGGTGTATTGCTGGCGATGGTGGTTTTCAAATGACTATTCAGGAATTAGCTACGGTGGTTCAAGAAAATGTGGCTATAAAAATAGCTATCATTAATAATGGTTACTTAGGAATGGTAAGACAATGGCAGGAATTTTTCTACCAGCGCCGTTATGTTGCTACACCTCTCTGGGGACCTGACTTTGTCAAGATTGCTGAAGCTTATGGAATCCCAGGGCTGAGGGTTAAACACAGAATAGACGTGATTCCAGCTATTGAGAAAGCAATGGCACATCCAGGGGCTTTCCTCATCGATTTTATGGTGGAACCTGAGGAAAATGTCTTTCCCATGGTGCCGCCTGGGGCGACTTTAGCCCAGGTTATTGAGGTACCACGACCGGAAGCTGTAAAGTCAAAAAACTAACTATCAGAGAAATCTTGTAGTTGACATTGGTTGAGGCACAGCCTTGGTTTGTTATCTAACTTGAGAAGATGGTGAAGACCTTGATGAAGCATACTTTGGTAGCTTTGGTTGAAGATCGACCTGGAGTATTGAACCGGGTTGCCAGCCTCTTCCGTCGCCGCAGTTTCAATATTGAAAGTATTGCAGTGGGACATGCTGAGCAGCCTGATTTATCACGGATGACAATTGTTGTTGAAGGCGATACGGCTAAGGTGGAGCAGGTCAGAAAACAACTGGATAAGATCATAGAGGTAGTGAAAATAGTTGACATAACTGAAGAAGATATGGTAGCTCGGGAGTTAGCGCTCATTAAGGTCAGAGCCCTTGCTCCGACCCGGAGCGAAATAATCCAAATTGTGGATATTTTCCGAGCCAATATAGTGGATGTAGCTTCAGATTCTCTGATTATTGAGGTTACCGGGGATGAGAATAAAGTCAATTCCTTGCTTAATCTGCTGCGAGGTTTTGGGATAAAGGAAATAGCCAGGACTGGGCGTATTGCTTTAACCCGTGGTGGTGCCGGCCCGCTGGTTGTTGAACAAGAGCTGAAGATATTGAAGCAACCGAGGAAACCGGTACCTGCAGAGGCAGAAAGCCCGCCTAACTGGTAAAGAACGAGGTAAAAAGAATAAATAGAAGTGAGGAGAAACATGGCTAAAATCTACTACGATAAGGATGCTAAATTAGATTTGCTCAAGGGCAAGACCTTGGGCATTGTTGGATATGGTAGTCAGGGACATGCTCATGCCCAAAACCTAAGAGATAGCGGCTGTGAAGTGATTGTGGCTGAGGCACCGGGTACAGAAGGCTGGAAAAATGCAAAAGGTTCTGGCTTTAAAGTGACTAAGGCAGCGGAGGTAGCTAAAGAGGCAGATATAGTTGTTATGCTGGTGCCTGATAACCTACACCGTGAGATTTATTACCAAGCTATTGAAAAGGCGATGTCAGCAGGTAAAATGCTCATGTTTGCTCATGGATTCAATATTCATTATGGACAGATAATACCGCCACCCGACATTGATGTGACCATGGTTGCCCCTAAGTGTCCTGGACATATATTACGCCGTCTCTACACCGAAGGCTCAGGAGCTCCAGCTATAGTTGCGGTTTATCAGGACGCTTCAGGCAAAGCAAAAGATATTGCTCTGGCTTATGCCAAAGGACTTGGGTGTACTAAAGCGGGGGTTATAGAGACTACTTTTGCTGAAGAGACGGAAACTGACCTTTTTGGGGAGCAAACTGTCCTCTGCGGTGGAGTTTCTGCTCTGATTAGGGCTGCCTTTGAAATATTAGTGGAAGCTGGCTATCAACCTGAGATTGCCTATTTCGAGTGTCTTAATGAGCTGAAGCTCATTGTCGACCTCATTTATCAAGGTGGCTTAAGTTACATGCGTTATTCAGTAAGTGATACAGCGGAATATGGTGATTATACACGAGGACCTCGGGTTATCAATGAGTTGGTTAGGGAAGAGATGTGGCAAATATTGGCTGAAATACGGAATGGCAGTTTTGCTACAGAATGGATTCTGGAAAACCAAGCCGGACGCCCCAGCTTTAACTTATTGAGACGAAAAGAAGCTGAGCACCAGATTGAAATTGTAGGTAGAAAACTAAGAGAAATGATGCCTTGGCTAACAAAGGGATGAGTGGGAGGTAGTTGACATGACTATTCCGTCTCAACCTGACATTGAGCTGCCGTTGCTGCTTGAACTTGAAAGGTTAGGAGGTCGTGTCAGGAAGGGAAAGGAACTCTATTCTAGAATAGCATTGCATTTCCCTGACCTTACAGAGGAAGATTTACGACTGACTAGAAAGAGTGGAGTTGGTGTCTGGGAAAATACTGTTGACTGGGCTCGCAATAAGCTTCGAGTAAAGGGCGAACTAGATGGAGGTGAGCCAGGTATATGGGAAGTAACTGATTCTGGGAAGAGAAGGGTTCGTAGTGAGCTTATTGAAACTTTCGGGCTATCCAAGTTGGCAGTGGAGAATTTTATCAATTCGTCTCAGACTTTTCCTGAATTGTTGGGACAAAGATGGCAACCAAGGGCATTGCAAATTCGGCAACCGGGAGTCATACCTAAACCACCACCACCTGTAGTCCTGCCACCTGTAAAGCCACCGCCCGATATTTCCTCTCAACTACTTACACATTTGCTAAACTTGACTCCTTCTCAGTTCGAACATCTCGTTGCTATGTTTTTAGAAGCAAACGGGTTCGACAAGGTGAGAGTAACAGGGCGTTCGCACGACGGAGGTATTGATGGTGATTGTATTGTTCCCTTCGTAGATGTGAAGATAGCTTTCCAGGCCAAGCGATTCAAGCCGGAACATGCTGTAGGGACACAACTGATGCAACAATTCAAGGGCAGTATTGGAGCATACGAGAGGGGAGTTTTCATAACTACATCATGCTTTACTCCAGGGGCTAAAGAGATAGCTGAAGGCCCAGGCGTGAAGATAATTCTCATCGATGGTCAAGCTCTTGTTGAAAACATGATACAAAAGGAACTGGGTATAAAAACTGTTCCTATTACCAGCAAGGAAATAGATGAAGGTTTCTTTCGAAATTTGAGTGTGTAAGGGTGAGCTGAGATTTGATTGACGGAAAGTTGTTTACTTTTAGCCTAAAGACGTAGAATAGGAAGCATAAGATAGCACATGGAAAAGGTCATTGTATTTGATACCACCTTGAGGGATGGGGAACAAGCTGCCGGTGCCAGTCTAAATGTTTTGGAGAAGTTGGAAATTGCCAAGCAATTAGGGGAGCTTGGTGTAGATGTCATCGAAGCAGGCTTTCCCATAAGCTCTCCTGGCGATTTTGAGGCAGTACAAACCATAGCCAAAGAAGTACGCCAGCCGACTATTTGTGCCCTTTCTCATGCTAATCCTGAAGCTATAGACAAAGCTTGGGAGGCAGTCAAGGAAGCAAGTAAGCCGAGGATCCATGTTTTTCTTTCAGCTTCGGACATTCACCTTTTTTATCAGTTGAAAAAGAGCCGTGATGAAATTTTGCAAATTTCTCAGAATATGGTGGCGCGAGCTAAAAGTTACGTAACTGATGTGGAGTTCTCCCCCATGGATGCCAGCCGTACTGAGCCTACCTATGTTTATCGCATTCTGGAGGCAGTCATTGAGGCTGGAGCCACTACGGTGAACATTCCTGACACTGTGGGCTACGCCATACCTCAAGAATTTGGTGACTTAATTGAGGGCATCTTCAATAATGTACCTAATGTTCACCGAGCTATAGTGAGTGTGCACTGCCATAATGATTTGGGACTTGCTGTGGCTAATAGTCTTGAAGCAATACGCCGGGGAGCTCGACAGGTTGAGTGTACCATTAATGGTATTGGGGAACGAGCTGGCAATGCTTCTTTGGAAGAGATTGTAATGGCGTTGAAAACCCGCAACGACCTTTTTGGTCTAAGTACCAATATCAAGACTAACCAGATTTATAAGGCAAGTCGATTGGTGAGTGAACTTACTGGCTTTGTAGTCCAGCCAAATAAGGCTATTGTTGGAGCCAATGCTTTTCGTCATCAGTCGGGTATCCATCAGGATGGAGTAATCAAGAAGGCAATAACCTATGAGATAATGGACCCCAAGTCAGTGGGTATACCTGCCAGTAGTCTGGTATTAGGTAAACTGAGTGGGCGACATGCTTTTAAAGAACGCCTGGCTGAACTCGGCTATACCCTTAATGACGAAGCTCTCGACCATGCTTTTAAGGCATTCAAAGAATTAGCTGATAAGAAAAAGGAGGTTACTGACCGAGACATAGAATCTCTAGTCGGTGAAGAGTTACGCAGTGTCTCTGAAGTCTATCATATTGACCATGTTGAAGTCTCTTGCGGGAATCGGAGCATTCCTACCGCTACTGTGAGGGTTATTGCTCCTGATGGGCAGGTTTTAGCTGATGCTGCTCTGGGCACTGGACCAGTAGATGCTGTCTATAAAGCGATCAATCGGATAATCGGGGTACCCAATCAATTGACCGAATTTACTGTCAAGTCAGTCACCGAAGGTATTGATGCCATTGGTGAAGTGCTCATAAGAATCGAAAGTGATGGTGTGACTTATACTGGTCGAGGTGCTTCCACAGACATCATTGTTGCCAGTGCTAAGGCATATATGAATGCTTTGAATCGCCTCCTGGCAGCAAAGAAATTATTCCAGAGCTGAAAAAGATTCTGAGATGGCTCCGGAAATAGAAGCAATTTTGAGGGTACTTTTAGCTGTAGTCCTTGGTGCTGCTATTGGATTCCAGCGAGAGCGGGTTGGCAAGCCTGCTGGGTTGCGTACCCATGCCTTAATTGCTTTGGGTTCAGCCTTGTTCACTGTAGTCTCCGTTTTTGGGTTTGGCATTGCAGCTGACCCATCCCGAGTAGCTGCAGGAATAGTAACCGGAATTGGCTTCATCGGTGCTGGAGTTATTTTTCGTGGTTTGCGAAGAGACGGCGCCGTGGTCGGTTTAACTACTGCTGCCAGTATCTGGACTACTGCCGCTGTAGGTTTAGCTGCTGGAATTGGTATGTATCTCATAGCCTTTATTGTCACTGTTATTACCGTAGGCGTATTAATGGTACCTAAAGTCCGCGGTTAAACAGATTTGTAATTCAAATCAATGACTTCTGCCGAGAAGATATTAGCTGCTCATTCAGACCGCCCAAAAGTTAGCCCTGGTGAATTCATTAATGTCAGGGTTGACTTAGTGTTGGCGAATGACATTACTGCGCCTTTAGCAATAAAAGAGTTTCAGCGCCTCGGCGTCAAGAAAGTCTTTAATCCACAGAAGATTGTAATGGTGCCTGACCACTTTTGCCCTGGTAAGGACATACTTTCTGCGGAGCAAGCAAAGGAGATGCGAGAATTTGCCCGGGAATATAAGCTACTCTATTTTGAAGTAGGTCGTATGGGCATTGAACATGTGCTTTTACCAGAGCGAGGTCTCGTTCTTCCCGGAGAGGTGATTGTAGGTGCTGATTCTCATACTTGCACCTATGGCGCTTTAGGAGCTTTTGCCACTGGAATGGGTTCTACAGATATTGCTGTGACGATGGCTACTGGTGAAATTTGGATGAAAGTACCGCCAACTATACAACTCGTTTATCATGGCAAGATGAGAAGGTGGGTAAGTGGGAAAGACTTGATTCTTTATACCATTGGTGACATCGGCGTCGATGGAGCTCTTTATTCTACAATGGAGTTCCGTGGTGATGCAGTGGATAATCTTAGCTTGGATAGTCGTTTTACTATGGCTAATATGAGTATTGAGGCTGGGGCTAAAGCTGGTATTTTTAGTGTGGATAACAAAGTTGTTACCTATATAAGGTCTAAGACTGACCGTGAGTACAGTACATATGAAACTGACAAAGATGCCACTTATGCTAAGGTGATTGAGTATGATGTCTCTAAAATTGAGCCTCAGGTAGCTTTTCCACCGTTACCATCAAATACTAAGCCTGTAACTGAGGTTGGAATGATCCCCATTGACCAGGTGGTAGTCGGAGGTTGCACTAACGGACGTCTTGAGGATTTAGAAATTGCCGCCAAAGTGCTCAGAGGAAAGAAAGTACATCCTGAAATAAGGTGCATTATTATCCCGGGCTCCCAGGAAGTTTATCTCAAAGCTCTCCAAAAAGGGCTGTTGGAAATCTTCATTAAAGCTGGGGCAGCCGTAAGTACTCCCACTTGCGGTCCTTGTTTGGGTGGTCATATGGGGGTTTTAGCCTCCGGGGAGCGCTGCTTATCAACTACCAATCGCAATTTTATAGGCAGGATGGGCAGCCCTAAGTCAGAAATTTACTTGTCTAATCCGGCAGTAGCAGCAGCAAGTGCTATCGTAGGAAGAATTGTCTCTCCTGATGAAGTAGTTTAGATGATATTTAAGGGTAAAGTTCACAAATTTGGTGCCAACGTTGATACCGATGCTATCATCCCTGCTCGATACCTGAACGTATCTGAAGCAGCCGAATTGGCTAAACATTGTCTTGAAGATATATCCCCGCAATTTCCATCAAAGGTGACCTTAGGGGATATCATTGTGGCTACCACAAATTTTGGTTATGGCTCATCACGAGAGCATGCCCCCTTGGCTATTAAAGCTTGTGGAGTGTCTTGTGTTATGGCTAAGAGTTTTGCCCGTATTTTCTTTCGCAATGCCATAAACATAGGTTTACCTCTTTTAGAGTGTGTTGAAGCTGTGGACAGCAGTGAGACTGATGATATTCTGGAAATCGATTTAGCCCATGGCGAAATAAAAAATATTACCAAGGGGAAGAATTTCATTGCTAATTCTTACCCCGACTTTATGATGGAATTAATTAACGCTGGTGGGCTAATCGAATATACTTGTAGAAAGCTGTCGATGAGGAAGTAACGAAATTGAAATTCGATATAGCTGTTTTACCTGGTGATGGGGTTGGACCGGAAGTCGTGGCTGAAACTGTTAGAGTTTTGGCAGCAATAGGAAAGAGGTTCGGGCATGATTTCCAACTTCATTATGGTCTGGTGGGAGGAATGGCTATAGATGAATTTGGTGTTGCTCTTACTGAAGAAACATTGAAAATGTGTAAAAAATGCGATGCAGTATTATTAGGTGCAGTAGGTGGACCGAAATGGGATGACCCGAAAGCTAAAGTGCGTCCTGAGGATGGACTTTTGGCTTTGCGAAAAGAGTTGGGGTTATTTGCCAACCTGCGTCCGGTAAAGGTTTTTCCTATGCTTGTCAGTTCGACGACTGTCAAACCGGAGATAGTCAACGGAGTAGATTTAGTAGTTGTCCGGGAGTTGACCGGTGGTCTCTATTTCGGAAAGCCCAAAAGGCAATGGCAGACTCAAAAAGGTAGACGTGCTGTTGATACTATGGCTTATTCTGAAACAGAAATTGAACGGATACTTAGGGTTGGTTTTGAGTTAGCTCGTCGCCGTCGCAAGAAATTAACCTCAGTGGATAAAGCCAATGTTTTAGAGACCTCCCGTCTTTGGCGACAAGTAGCTATGGAAATCTCTGCTGAATATCCGGATGTGGAACTGGAGCACATGCTGGTAGATGCTTGTGCTATGCGTCTCCTTCAGCGACCCACTGATTTTGATATTTTGGTGACTGAGAATACCTTTGGAGACATTCTCACTGATGAAGCTTCAATGTTAGCTGGTTCCATGGGCATGCTTCCCTCAGCCAGCTTAGCTGAGATTCCTAAAGACAGAGCTTCCAAGGTTTTCGGTATGTATGAGCCAATTCACGGTAGTGCTCCCAGGCGAGCTGGACAGAACTTAGCCAATCCTATTGCTACTATTTTAAGTGCAGGTATGATGTTGAACTATTCCTTCGGCTTACCCGCTGAAGCAAATACTGTAGAGAATGCCGTTGTTAGTGTTTTGCAGGATGGTTACCGCACCTATGATATAATGGAACCGAGCAAAACTCAGGTGGGGACTAGGGAAATGGGGGAGCTAATCACGGAAAAGGTACAGGTGAGCTAAGTTACGTGAGCGAAACAAAAGAGCCAAAATCTGCATATTCAGCAAGCGCCATTCAGACGAAGCTGTTCTTGACTGAAGTTGAACAACGAATAGAAGCTAGTAAGAAAGTGCATACTTTGAGAACAAAGAAGGAGCTCATTCCTCCCTTGTCATCGACCATTGACATAATGACTTGGGTGACCGATGGCAGGTATGACAGAAGGAGACTCAAACTGTTTGATGATGTTAGCCAAGTATATGAACTTCTGTTAGCAAAAATGGAATTCCTCACACTTGGAGAGGATTTGACTTCGCTTCGTAGGAGAGCAGCTTATTTTGAGGAAGTCGATAGTGAGAAAACTGACCATTTCTTCCTTTCAAGTGTACGAGGCAAAGGTCAGATCGGGCATAGTAACCAGTATCTTACTCATTGGTTCTACCCTTATAAAGGTAAATATCATGGCCAGATGATTAAAGCACTGATAAACTTTATGGGTGTTGAACAAGATGGTCTAATACTTGATCCCTTCGTAGGCTCAGGAACAACTTTGATAGAATGTGCTACCTTAAGCATTCCCAGTGTTGGGATAGATATTAACCCTGCTCTTTGTATTGTTTCCCAAATTAAGGCTGATAGCCTCAACATAATCTACCCAGAATTCCAGAAGGAATTGGCAAAATTCAGGCCTCGGGAGATTTTTGATTATTTTTCCCATAAGCCTGAAACAGGGGAGAAGTGGTTTTTAGGCTTTGGCCAACTAAATCAAGATGCTAAGCTCCTATTGGCTGAGGCATGGAAGCAAAGATTTTCTGAAGGGCCTATAAAGGAACTGCCAGAAACGTGGCGTAACTTATTGTTCCTTTGCTATCTACATGCTCTTTCAGATTATACTTATCTTTGCAGTACAACTAAGGCAATGCCTTTTGAAGATTTCTTTCTAAGAGACTTGAATGAGTATCTTGATACGCTTAGCGGGACTTATAGGGTAATTATTGATCGAAATATCGAAGTTCAATCTCCTAAAATTCTATTTGGTACGGCTTTGGGGTTACCTTTACCAACGGAGTCAGTCGATGGCATCGTAACTTCTCCACTATATAGTATCGCTTTAGATTATATAAAGAACGATGAACATCTTTTGAATTATTTGAGCATAGATACATCAGAACTGAGAGACCAGATGGTAGGTCTTAAAGGACGAAACGAGGAAAGAATAAGACTTTACCAAGCAGATATGAAAAAGAGCCTGCAGGAAATGTATCGAATTCTGAAACCGAGATGCTACGCTGCTATACTTTTAGGGGATGTAGTTGTTGGTTCTTTTAGAACAAACTTTGCCAAGCAAATTGTAGCTTGGGCAAAAGAGCTAACTTTTTCTGAGGCTGAACTTATGAGGCGCCCGATCCTTGGAGGGTATGCACGCCTAAGGTATGAGTATATCATCCTATTGCGGAAATAGGTAGTATGAAGTTAGAGACCAAAAAATAATTGGAATCTTTTGTCGTGGATTTTGCCACCAAAATGCTTTCAAAAATACAAGGTGTATCTGTTGATGAACTACGAAAAGCTTATCCTTTCCATGAGCTTTTCTTTAAAGGCGAGGCTATTGTGGCATTTACTTTACAGAGAAGCATAGTAACCGCTATGGGTAAAAAATTTTATCCCACAATAGCAAAAATAATAGCCTTAGATAATTACCATAGTGTCCATGTTGACCATCGCATGGAAGGCTACTTGGGTAGTAACACATGTAACAAGATAGAGCAGCTTGTAACTGAGCTAAGGAACAGGAGACGGCAGCCTAACCATGATAAAGAGATGCAGGAAATACTATCTTCCGTAGGCGGAGAAAGAAGACTATCCAGCGTAATCTGTGACCTTTATATTGAAGACTTTAATGGAGGGCCTTTCTTCGCTGAAATCAAGACACCACGACCCAACTTAGATATATGTGCTGAATCAAAGAAGAAATTTCTCTATTATTTGGCAATACAGTGGACACAAGGGCATTCAGGAGCTAGATGTTATTTGGCTTTTCCATATAACCCATTTCTTACCAGAGCCAGATATGCTCATAATTTTACTCAACAAGTAATGGATATGGACAAAGAAGTGTTAATAGGCGAGGAGTTTTGGGATAAAATAGGTAGTGACGGGACCTACGAAGAGCTATTACAAATAATCGCTAAGATCAGAGACCATTTGCCTTTGGTCTGATTTAAACTATTGGACATGGAATGGCGTTGATGCGAGTTCAGCTTTATGATACTACTTTGCGAGATGGGGCTCAGCAAGAAGGCATATCCTTCTCTGTGGAGGATAAATTAAAAATTGCCCAAAAACTGGATGAACTCGGTATTCACTTTGTTGAAGGTGGCTGGCCTGGTTCTAATCCCAAGGATACTGAATTCTTTATTAGAGCTCAGGAATTAAAATTGACCAACTCAGTGTTGGTTGCCTTTGGTAGTACCAAACATCCTGATTCTAAAGTAGGAAAAGATGCCAATCTTCAGGCTCTGCTAAATGCCAAAACTAAAGTGGTTACCATTGTGGGTAAAAGCTGGGACTTACATGTAACTCAGGTCCTTGAAATAACTTTAGCAAAGAATTTGGAGATAATTGCCGACTCTATAAGTTATCTTAAGTCAAAAGGGCTTACCGTTTTTTTTGATGCTGAGCATTTTTTTGATGGCTATAAAGCTAACTCAGAATATGCTCTGAAAGTTGTAAGCACCGCAGCCAAAGTGGGTGTTGACTGCGTAGTTCTTTGTGATACAAATGGAGGTTCTATGCCCCAGGAGATAGCCTTAGCTACCAGGGCAGTGCAACAGGTGACAGATACCCCTTTAGGCATTCATACTCATAATGATGCTGAGCTTGCTGTTGCTAATTCCTTGGTTGCAGTTCAGAACGGGGTTACTCAAGTGCAGGGGACAATTAATGGTTTGGGAGAGCGGTGTGGTAATGCTAATCTCTGCTCTGTTATTCCAGCTCTTAGGCTTAAACTTGGCATCGAGTGCATTACCGATGAACAAATGAGTAAACTTACCGAAGTATCCCATTATGTTGCTGAGGTTGCCAATCTTACTCCGGATAGCTATCTTCCGTATGTAGGCACTAGTGCTTTTGCTCATAAGGCTGGTCTCCATGTTTCTGGGTTACTAAAGTGGGAAGAAAGTTATCATCATATTAATCCGGAACTGGTTGGTAATCGCCCTAAAGTGGTTGTTTCTGAACTGTCAGGTAAAGGGAACATTATCTACAAAGCAAAGGAACGAGGGTTAACTCTACCGGCTGAGGAGAAAGAAATAAAGCGGATATTGGAACAGGTTAAATTGTTAGAAAGTCAGGGCTTTCAATATGAAGGTGCTGAGGCTTCCTTCGAGCTTTTACTGCGACGGGCTCAACCTGATTACCGCCCACCTTTTGAGTTGGTTGACTTTATGGTAGTGGTTGAAAGACATCGCCGCCCCTCCAGTGACCCGAATCAGGAGGAATTGTTATCTGAAGCTACTGTTAAAGTGAAGGTGGGTAATGAAGTGATGCATACTGCTGCTGAAGGCAATGGTCCAGTAAATGCTCTTGACCAAGCTCTTCGTAAAGCTTTGCTTCAGTTCTATCCCAGCGTAGCTGCTATTAAACTTGTTGACTACAAAGTCCGTATTCTGGAAGAGAGCTCTGGCACGGCTTCAGTAGTCCGAGTACTTATTGAGTCTACTGATGGGCATGAACAATGGCGAACAGTCGGTAGCTCCTCCAACATCATTGAGGCGAGTTGGTTAGCTTTGGCTGATAGTCTGGAATATTGGTTGTTGAAGCAAGCGGAGAAGGCGAGGAAAGATTAGAAATCATGCCTTCAGAATTACACCGGTTTACCCACCGGCATTATGTATAACGGCTTGATTCCTTCTTCTACATTGAGAACTCTGCTTACGTCTTCATCTTCGAAGGCGCCTACCATTACTGTGGCTAATCCCAAAGCCACTGCTTGAAGGTGAACATTTTGTCCAATATGTCCGACTTCCATGTGTACATAGCGCTCCCCACGTTTACCATATCTGTAGGAAGTCCTCGGGTAAAGGGCACAAATGACGACATCTATGGGAGCTGTAGCAATGAACCCTTGGTCAAGGGCAGCTTGGGCTAAGTTGACTCTAAAGTCTCCTTTTTTGTGTAAATCTAAAGAATGACTGTTCACATTGTAGTGATAGATACCTGCTTTTAGACTTTCTACTGTCTCTTCACCAACAAGGACAAAAGTTTCCAAAGGGTAAGTAGCTCCTGCACTCGGTACTGCTCTAAGTCCGCCTCGAGCAGTTATCCCTTGAGCTGCCCATAGAATTTGGGATAATTGCTCCATAGTTAGAGGGTCATTTTTGTATCTTCTAACTGAGCGGCGTCGGAAGATAGCTTCTTCTACTGACATTTTTCCTTTGAGATTTGGTGGCGGTAATTTAATTGACATTATTGCCATAGATTTTGACTTTGTTTTGTTTATTTATCTCCGCAATCAGGGCAAGCTGGATTTCTCTTTAACGAGACCTCATTGAATTTACAGCTAAGCCCATCAAAGATTAAGAGTCGATTAGTTAGCAATTGTCCAATGCCGACAACATATTTTATCGCCTCAGTTGCCTGAATGGAGCCGATAATTGCTGGAGTTACCCCTATTACTGGAATAATAGATGAAGGTGGAGGGCTAGGGAAAACACACCTTAAGCAAGCAGTCTTTTTAGGAATTATGGTTGTTGTCACACCATCAAAAGCGTGAATAGCGCCGTGGAAAAAGGGGATGTTCCTGATTAAAGCCGCTTTATTCAGAATATAGCGAGTGGGGAAATTGTCTAAAGCATCGAGTATTAGTTCAGCATCTCCTATGAAATCAATAACATTAGCTTCGGTGATAGTTCCAGTTATGATTTCTACTTTAACATTAGGGTTCAAGCGCTCCAACTTTATTTTAGCTGCTTCAGTTTTTGGTTTGCCTATATCTTCATACCAATGTAGAATTTGCCTATTCAGGTTACTCAATTCCACCACATCATTATCAGCGATACGTAAACTACCAACACCGACAGCTGCCAAATAGATAGCTATAACTGAGCCTAAACCACCAGCACCGGCTATGAAGACTTTACTTTTCTTCAATTTTTCCTGTCCGGTTTCGCCAAAGCCTTCCAGTATGATTTGTCGTTGATATCTCTCCAGCTCTTCTTTACTTAACACTTGACCTGTCCTTGGTGCGTCCGGGCTTAGATAAAGGTTACTGAAGGGTCTATTATGTTGATCAATTTGGGTGTGAATTGCTTAACCTTTGATAACTCCGAGAGGTGATGCCATAGCTATCTTTCTGGAGATGCCGGCTCGATGAGCTACCTCTACTACATGGCTCACATCCTTATAAGCTTCGGAGGCTTCTTCAGCCAACGATGCCATGCTGCCGGCTTTTACCAGGATGCCTCTGGTTAATAAATCTCGAGCAATATCAATCCCCCGCAAGCTACGTTTGGCAGCAGCTCGGCTTTGTATTCTGCCAGCACCATGGCAAGTAGAACCAAAGCTTTCTTTCATAGCTTTCTCTGTGCCTACAGCTACAAAAGAACACCGCCCCATATCTCCAGGAATGAGCACCGGCTGTCCTACTTTTTGATAGCTCTCTGGAATGTCTTTGTGTCCAGCTGGAAAGGCTCGAGTAGCTCCTTTACGGTGTACGCATACGGTTGCTTTTTGACCATTTACGCTATGCTCTTCTATCTTGGCGATGTTATGAGCTACGTCGTAAATCTGTTCTAATCCTAACTCGGCTAAGCCCTTACCAAAAACCTTAATAAAGGATTCTCGAGCCCAGTGGGCAATACACTGACGATTAGCCCAGGCATAATTGGCAGCACATGCCATAGCCTCCAGATAGTCTTTTCCTTCCTTTGATGCTATGGGAGCACAGGCGAGCTCTCTATCCGGAAGGCTGATACCATATCTCCGCACCGCTTCTTCCATTATCCTTAGATAATCGTCACACACTTGGTGTCCAAACCCCCGTGAGCCAGTGTGGATTAAGAATAGCACCTGCCCGATTTCGTCAATACCCATAACCTTAGCTGCAGTTCGGTCATGAATTTCTCTAACCACTTGGACTTCTAAGAAATGGTTGCCTGAGCCCAAGGTTCCTGATTGGGGAACACCTCGTTTCTTAGCTTTGGCACTTACTTTATTCGGGTCAGCTCCTTTTAAACACCCGCCTTCCTCGGTGGCTTCGAGGTCTCGAGAAGTGCCGAAGCCATGCTCTACAGCCCATTTAGCGCCTTTTACTAATACCTCGTCCATATCTTTGTCACTTAACCGTATCTTACCTTCAGAACCAAGACCCGAGGGAACGTTGTTGAATAACTCGTTAATGAGTTCTTTGATTTTTGGTTTGACTTCTTTTTCAGTAAGGTTAGTCCGTAACAATCTAACGCCACAGTTTATGTCATAGCCTACTCCACCAGGAGAGACAACACCATCTTCTATTCTGGTAGCAGCTACACCACCAATGGCAAAACCATAGCCCAAATGTATGTCTGGCATGGCTAAAGAACGCTCAACAATGCCAGGTAGAAAAGCAACATTGGCTACTTGTTCCGGGGCTCGGTCATCGCGAATAGTCTCCAGCATGTTTTCATCGGCGTAAATCAAGCCGGGGACTCTCATTCCAGCTTTATAATTTCGGGGGATTTCCCAGCGATAGTCATCTATCTTATTAAGTGGTCCTTCCCAACGTGCCACTGTTCGGCTCCTTTCAAATATCGAAAATTACCTGTATTTTATAGCTGTTGTTATCCTTCTCTATCTTTAGCAGATGATAGGTAGCTGCTTTAACTCCTGTCTTTAATTTATGCCTTGATGGTTTTACTTTTTCACCGAAACACCTCGCTCGTAGCTGGGTCTTAGTCAATTTGTTGATTTCAAAGTTGTTAAAGACAACGTGTTCTACATCAAAAAGATAAATGAGTTCGTTTAACCATTGTACGAGTAAACTCTCTGGGTCATCAGCGAAAACCTCCACGTCTCGGTATAAATTTTCTCTAACGGTGTCAGCATCCACAATAATGCTAAACAAAGCCACTGCGGCATTAACAAAAGCTTGTTTCATATCCGCACCGTAGGCGATAATACCCGTATCTGCGGTATGGTTAATAACTTCAAAGGTCTTTTGCATTTTTCAGAGCAATCTCGACAAATTTCATTATACCATCTCGATAACTAAACCAGAAATACTATAGTCGTGATTTGTCACACAGAAGAGGTTTGACTTTAGCCAATGCGGAATGTTACCATAACTCGAACGGGCCGCTAGCTCAACAGGCAGAGCAGCTGACTCTTAATCAGCAGGTTACAGGTTCGAGTCCTGTGCGGCTCACCATCACACAAAATATAGGCTAGCTGGAAGCCAAATATTCAATATTTAGCTGGAATCGACCTCAACTGAGGTCGATTTTTGTTTGACCTCAGCGAACTGTCCACCTGATTGTAACGACAGTTGTCAACCTGATTTTTGGGGAGGTCGTAAATGAATACCAGCAGTATGAATCTAGAAAAACTTATTCAAGGCTTCAGGCTATCCTGCCAGACGGAGGGCAAAAGCCCCAAGACCATCGAGTGGTATATATGTTTCCTTAAGCGCTTCCAGAATTTTCTCCAGCAACACGACATTATAGCCGAAATAGGGCAGATTGACAAGGATGATATTAGAGAATTCATTCTTTACCTGCAGAGGGAGGCGAGAACACCACGTGCCAGTAAGCCACTGTCCCCGGCAACGGTTCAGGGTTATGTCCGCACCCTGAAAGCCTTCTTCTCCTGGACCTACCGAGAAGGCTATGTCTTATCAAACCCGATGACCAAAATACCGGTCCCCAGAGCGCCAAATAAAATCATTAATACGTTCACAGCTGAGCAGATAACAAGACTGATTGATGAATGCCATAGAAGCAGTAGTAGTGGGTTTCGAAACCTATCTATTCTATTGCTCATGCTGGACTCGGGATTAAGAGTGTCGGAGTTAAGGGATATAGATTTAAAGGATATAGACCTGTCCGGAGGACTCATCAAGATCAGGACAGGCAAAGGAGGTAAAGAGAGGATCGTTCCAATCGGCAGTCTGATGCAGAAATCCTTATGGAAGTACATAAATCATTTCCGACCGGAGCCCTTGACTGGAAATGTAACCAAGCTCTTTCTCAGTGATCGGGGGCTGCCGCTAACAGAGAGTGGCATACAGCAGATGCTGAGACGGTATGGAAGGAGAGCTGGCATAGATGGTGTCCGTTGCTCACCGCATACTCTTCGCCACACCTTTGCCAAGAACTACCTGCTCAACGGCGGCGATGTCTTCAGCCTACAAAAGATCCTGGGGCATTCTAGTTTAGCTTCGGTACGGATGTACATCAATCTCTTTACCCCTGATATCAAAAGGCAGCACCAGCGATTCTCCCCGGTGGATAATCTCGCCCAGTGTTCACATGGCAATTTCCTGGCGAGATCATACAATCAAAGAAACCAGCACAAAGGTAGGTAAGGCGAATGTCAGTGACTTGGCACTACCAAATGCTGTTAAATTTTTAATGGTCAGATAGACAGTCAGACAGTCAAATAGTCAAATACTAAAATCAATTTCGCGATTGCCTATGACGTAAAATTATAGAAGGAGGAACAAGATGAAGGCACTAAGCCTAAGACAAAAGGTTAGAGCAATCAAGTTATTTTTAGAGGGCTATACCTATGATGAGATCGTCCGTAGGGAGGGTATAGCCAAAGGGTCGGTGGTTAATATCATTGACGAATTCCGGGACGGCGGCATCATACCGCCTCCTGACATGCCAGAGTATGTTAATGAATTGCGCCGTTTGGCGGTTGACCTGAGGAAGCATGACACCACCGTGGCTAAAGTCATATCCCTGTTAAGGCTCCACCTGAAGCTTAGGGAAATGGGGGTCGAGAGCAAGCAGTTAGACAGGTGGCTTGACATCTGTCAGGATATTGCCTCTGACACGGTCTCAAGCCAACAGTTCATCAAGGCAGCACTGGAACTGGCCGAGGTAACTACTGAGAGAAATCTCACCTATGAATCATTGATTCAGGATTGCCACGCCAAATCGGAAGAATTTCAAGCACTCGAAGCTAAGATTGCGCAAAAGGGTGAGGAGCTTGACCATGTCAAAATGGAATATAACGAGGCAAAACAAAAGGCCACCAATGAGCTTAATTCTATCGCCACTGCCATCAACGCTGCCCAGGATACCTTTCTGGAGCAAAAGAGGCAGTTGAAGGCACAGCTCAAGGAATGCCTGGCTCAACATAAGCTATCCTGGAAAAAGGTTAATACTGTTTTAGCTGTCGCCAGCAGTAATCTCTCGCAGCTGGGTTTGACCAAGAAAGAAATCGACTGTCTGGCTGAAGCTATAGTAGCCGCAGGTTCCCTTTCCATTGCCATCAACCAATTGAAAAGGGAAAAGGACAAATTACAGGCCGAGGTGGATCGACTGGCCAAGGAGAAGGAACTGCATACAAACACCATACACAAGCTTGAACAATGGAATAAGGAGGGCTGGGCTACATTACTGAAGAGAAAACAAGAGGAGGAGGATCATAACCGAAAGATAGAAAGCAAAAAGGCTGAGCTGGCTGAGCTCAATGAAAAGGTATCGCGTATCAGTCACGATGTCTACATAGCCGGTTTGATAATGAATTTTCTACGGGCTCCGGATAACTTGACTGACTATGACCTCGACCGTTTGGTCAATCTTATGATAGCCATCAGAAGAACTCGGCTTGGCATAACCTCCAAATGCATTAGGGATATGAGCGGGAACATCGTCTGTGAATGCGAGATCCCGAAGATATATACCCATTTCTCCGAAAATGAGTTGAATATCGATATTGCCAGGTTGTTATTTGCAGTGGACCTAGTGCCTCTGGTAAGGGACAAGTTTGTCCATAAATTGGAACACGAGGTTACTCTGCTGGGCAAATCAGTTTCTGAGCTTGAGGCGCGCCGCTATAAAGAACAATTACGGTCGTTGGAGCAAGTGTTAATGGGACGGGTCCAATCTCTGCTGTTGCCTAAATAATAATAGTAAGAGCCGTGTTTTCCTTGCGGTTTGGTTTAGAAGTCCATTTGAATTATTTGCTGGTCTTAGTTATAATACGATTACAATTGAATATTGGCTAGGCTATATCGCCGGTCTCGACTCGAAAAGGCGGTGAAGCAAAGAGGGGGTTAGAAATAACCTCTTTCTTTTGTTTCGCCGCCTTTTTTGTCAAAGGTTGCTATGGGAAACTATTGTTATAGCTCAACAATCAAGAATGATGCTGTTGCAACATATAAACAGTTACTAGATATTTATGTGTCCAGCTTGCAGGCTGCCAACAGAAGTGTCAGAACCATTAACTGGTACCTGGAAATTCTACTGAGATTCTTTTCCTTCCTGGAATCACAACGTTTACTCAAGCCTATTCATGAACTTGGGACTGAAGAACTGAAAGCATATACAGTGCATTTACAAAATGTCGCTAAATGGACCAATCGTAAATACATCAAGGAAGCCGAAGGCAGATTATCTCCATATTCAGTTCAGGGCCATGTAAGGGCAATCAAGGCTTTCTTCAGCTGGTTGGAAAGGGAGGAGTACATAGAACAAAACCTGATGGCTAAGTTCCCGCTGCCGAAAGTGCCACAATATATGGTTAAAATTCTGACAATAGATCAGATTAAGAAACTCCTTAGCATATTGGATAGACATACAGCTTTGGGAATGAAGTACTATACAATCCTGCTGCTATTATTAGATACCGGAATGCGCGTATCAGAATTGGTGCAGATCGAACTTGATGACATTAATCTTGTGCATGGCTACATTAAAATTATGGGCAAGGGGCAAAAGGAACGTATTGTTCCATTCTGCAAACAGACCCGGAGAGAATTGCTACATTATATTAAACACTTCCGCCCTTACCTAGGTCCTGAAGATTGCGTCTACTTATTTCCTCAAAGAGATGGAAATTGTGTTTCTATTAGTAGCGTTCAACAGTTCATCCGCCGTCTCGCAGCCAAAGCAGGTCTCCATGGCATGAAATGTTCTCCACATATATTTCGCCACACCTTTGCTTCGCAATCCATAGCCAATGAGGCCAATGTGTTTACGCTCAAGAATATTATGGGACACGCGAGCCTACAGACAACTTTAAAGTATACGCATATGCAAGCAGGTGACTTGAAGGCTCAACACGCTAAGTTTTCGCCGGTGGCAAACATAATCAAATAACCATTCCAGGCAAGTGTTACCTCAGGGTTTATCTCGCAAAGCAGGGTTTTGGAGTGGCTGGAGAGGAGGACTGAACCATGAAATTTATTCTTATTCGAACGTCTTACTTCTCAGGACCCATTCTCCATCTATATAAGTGTAAATAACGGTGCTCCACTTCTGGGTAAGCTCTAATCGCTCTAAGATGGTATCTGGTAGCTTTACAACTTTCCCTCTATCTGTTGGTCCGATTGGTATGTTCTCATATTGCACTTCTGCCCATCCTGGCAAATAAATGTAAACATGGCAAGCGACCCAAAATTGTGGCTTGGTTGGGTCAGGGGTAGCAAGCTTGATTGGTAGGCGAAAGACTTGTCCTGGCACTGCATAAGTATAGTCGCCAATTCCTATTGACCCCGTCCGTGAATCTAGGGGGTAGGGATAGGTGGGACATGGTTCTAGGTAAACAAGGATAAGCCCGTAATACCAAGGTGGCAGAATAAAGTCTTCATAGCCTTTCAAGAATATTTTCCCTTCTACACCTGTGAACCCTGGTTCTGGTGGGATAGGAGGAGGTGCAACATAAGGCTGTATTTCACCAGTTACTGAGTCATACTTGACAGGTTCTGGAAGATAGCGGGGCATATGATATGGCGGGGGTAGCAACTGCCAAGAGGATGTTGCTTCCTCTTTTGCTGAAGGTGGTGGTGTGGCTGGCGGAGGCGTTGTTTGGGGTGGTGCTGTTTCTGGTGCTTGCTGCGATGGTGGACTGGGTGGTGAGACAGGCGGTGGTGTTAGGGTTGGTGCACAACCTGTGATACCGAGCATAAGGATAATCAAAATGCTTGCTGTTAATACCTTGATGACTTTATTCATAGCGTAACCTCCGTGTAGTGAATGAGCTACGTTAACTAATTTTAGCAGAAAATATGCTCCAAGAGAATATTTCTGACCGGAATATTCTTTATCATCTAACTTGTGGAGAAAAGAAATATAGTCGGTGCTCGTGTTCGGCACGCAAGGAAGACCGCAAGACCACCCCTGACTCAAACAGACTTAGTCGCTCGATTGCAGGTATTAGGCATGAAAATAGATCAATCTGCTCTATCGAAAATTGAAAGTGGTCAGAGGCCTGTTTTAGATGTTGAAGCTGCCGCCCTATCTAAAGCCTTAAATGTGCCAATATCTTGGCTGTTCGGGGAAGTGGATGATTTCTTTAGCTAAACAACCTTCCTAATATCTCCGGTACACTCAGTGGGGAAGAAATTTCTGAGTGTTTTCATGCTCACAGGAAACCGAAATAAGAACAGGAGACAATGTGGACGATTGTGCTCCGCTCTACACAAATTACTTACTTGTTAGATAATAATGTGACTAACCTGACTCTTTTAGCCCTATACCGAACAAAGGGCTTATGAGCCCCTTGTCAGTATCCAAATCCAGTCACTGCCAATTTTAGCGCTAAATCTGGGCTTCAAGAATACCTTTCAAGTTGCTAAGAGCCTTCTTTAACGCTTTGCGCATAGAGCTTACCACTACCGGTGAGAAAAGCTTCATGATCCCGCTCACTTTCATATCATACACGATGGTAAACTTTGTGCCTCCTTCTACGGGAATATAAGTGTTGTGCTGTTCATTGGTAATAGGCCCTGAGTTAATATTCTTACCAAACTTCCTATTTGGTTCGTATTCTGTGACTTTTGCAGTCCACTTCATACTGAGGCCCATCATGCGAATTGTCCCCTTCGTGGTGGAGCCGACACCCATCGGCCCCGGGGACGTCTGCTCCGCTTCTGGAAAAGGCTGCCACTTAGGCCAACTCTTCGCATCAGTAGTGTAGGCAAATACTTTATCGACCGGACGCTTGATTTCAATGCTTTCTTCGATTATTGCCATCTGACCACCTCCTGAAAAATGTTTAATCCAAAGTTTCGATTGACAGTGTAGTCCCCATCGGCATTAGTGTCAATACTCTTAAAGAAAAGTAACAATTTGAGTTATTGTTTAGCTGGCCTTGTGCTTTCAAATCGCTGTCAGCCTTCCATAGCTAACCCGGTGGCGAGCCAGCAACCTGGGTCGGTCGCCATCATGTCATCAGTTTCCTCATAAGCTCTGCCTCGGCAACCAGAACAGGTTATTTTGTAGGAGCACTCCCCACATTCGCCTTTTAGTAATTCTCTCCGGCGTAGTTGAGCCAGCACGGGCGAGTTTTCCCAGATAGAAACTACACTCTGCTCTCTAACATTGCCGAGGTTGACTTGAAGCAACATGCACGGATTTACTTCCCCGTTGCACTGAACCATGACGTAGCCCATCGGCATGCCTGCTGCACAACCCCTGCCATAATAAGGAACTCTCCTGAGCATCTCCGGCGCAAAGTGCTTGGGTTTGATCTGTTTCTCTTGCAGCAAAAGAGGGTACATGGGGCAGCCTGGCACCCTAATAACGATGGGGCAGCGCTCCTGAGACTGCGCAAGCCACTCCATGGCCTGTCTTCTCTCCTCGTTGCTCAAGACCTGCTCCTTACACTCATCCTTAGCTCTTCCTGCTGCCACCAGGTCAAAGAATTCAGCAGCATCGGCTCTACAGTCCACCGCCATGCGGAGCAAGTCCTCCAACTGGGACAAGGTTTCCTTTCTGACGACAGTATTGAATTGAAAAGGAAGTCGGGTGTTCCTGCATGCCTCTACTCCTTTCAAGGTCTGACCAAAGGCACCAGCCATACCTCTAAACGAATCGTGAGTTTGGGCATCGGCTCCGTCAACTGAGATGGCAACTGCCATAACACCCGACTCCTTCATCTTCCTCACCGTTCTTTCATCGATGAGAGTGCCATTACTGCCGATAGTAGTTCTTATTCCTTTGTTCGAGGCGTACTTGACGACATCGAGCAGGTCTTCCCGGCACAGGGGTTCTCCCCCATCAATAATCAGCAGACCTATGCCCCACTTTGATAAATCGTCAATGACCCGAAAAGCCTCCTCGGTAGACAACTCATCAGGAGCAGCTTGGTCCACTGACTCACTGTAGCAGTGTTTGCACTTCAAATTGCACTTTTGGGTAATGCTGTACGAAACCATGAACGGCGGACGCATCTGCATAGACAAATCCTCCTCACCTGCAATGGCACCGTGTGTATCATACAGTCACAGGCACAGCTTCTGCAACTCTTGGCGGAAAGCCAATCCAGATAAAACGGAAAGCGAGTGGGTGTAGTCAGGTAACAAATGTCAGTTTTGTTACCTTGGAGCTATTGCTTCAACCGCCAAAGAATGCAGTCATATAACTCCATCAATATCCGATTGACAACCATCATCTTGCGGGCATATACTTAAGCAAACATGCGCGAGAGGATAATAGGCTGACATGCCATATGAGCGTACACAACAAATTGAGCAGCGATTCAAAGAGACAGTTGAGTTAATCACTAAAAAGAGACTGAATGCAAATCAACTGGCTTTAGAACTGGAAGTCTCACTTCCCACGGTACAGCGCATTATTACGGAATTAAGGAGACGTGGTTATAGTATCCGGTCTGTCCGCGATGAATCTGGTTGGAGATATGAACTCGCCAGTGGTCTGAAGGGATAGCTAAACGGGGAGACGAAAATTGTCACCTGTAAACGAGAGACAGTGGCAAGGCAGGGTTCTTCAGTGGACAAGTGAACTGCTGAAGAAGTGCTCCGATTTGCCCTTCAGCAAGGTTGACCAAGAGTTTGAGGTCCTGGTCGATGGTAAGACACGTCGGTTCAATGACCTGACCCTATTCGATAAACAAGGCAAACCCGTCTGTGTATTTGAACTCAAACTTCCAGACAGAACTGACGGACGCTCGCCCAGATATCTGCCAGTTGTTACTAAGACTCATAATACCGCCGATGCCATAGGTGCCGACTACTTTGTCACCTGGAACGTTAACAGCGCAGTCCTCTGGAAGACTTACATCCCGGGCAGGGCACCTTACGAACGTTCTTTGATTCAGTATCCGTCCATTGCTGCCATTCACTCTTCGGAGGCTCTTGACCTTCCAGATGTTGAAGCGGGACTAAAGAAATGGGTGGAAGACTTCCTGCAAGCGTTTGCCCGCATAGTCACTGGCGTCGTCCTTGCCCCACCACAACCACTGGATGAAGGATTCATCCAATCCATCCAGAGTTATTTGGACCCCCTCTTGGTAGGACTGGTAGCCGCTGAACTTCAAAAGCGCTATAAGGGTGACCGCATGTTCGCAAAGGGCCTGAGGGAATGGGCGGTTCAGGATCAAGGATGGACTTGGGATGATAGCCCACAAGCTCTTCCTGAAAGTCTTTCTCGAACCGCCCGACTGGCGTGCTCTATGCTAGTCAACAAGGTTGTATTCTACGAGGCCATACGCAAAGTCTACCAAGGTTTGTCAGCATTAACTGTGCCTATCACTATCAAAACGGGAGAACAATTAAAGACACGGTTCGCCGAAATATTCGCCAAGGTGATGATGAATATAGACTACGAGACCGTATTTACCGAGGAACTGGTTGATTCGATTCCATTTGTGTCTGATGAAGCAGTAGAGCTGTGGCGGGAAATGGTGGAGGACGTGGAAAGATATGACTTCACCCGCTTTGACTATGAGGTAATCGGTCGCATTTTCGAGCGACTAATCGCCCCTGACGAAAGGCACAAACTGGGGCAGTATTTCACTCCCTCTTACGTGGTTGACCTCATTAACACTTTTTGCATCCGGAGCGTTGATAATGTCGTCCTTGACCCAAGCTGTGGTGCCGGGACTTTTTTGGTAAGAGCTTACAGCCGACTGAAAAGGTTGGATTCGGGGAAGAACCATGAAGAACTGTTGGAGCAATTGTGGGGCATAGATATTGCCCGTTATCCAGCTCATATGTCGGTCATTAATCTGGCTGCCCGTGATCTAGCTTCCACCGAGAATTATCCCAAAATCATTCACGATGATTTCTTCAAAGTTTTCCCGCACAAGAGTCAATACGAATTTTACAAACGCTCCTATAAGGTAGCCGGATTGTCCACGGAAAAAGTGCAGATAGCCGTGCCCCAGTTTGACGCTGTGGTGGGTAATCCACCTTATACCCGTCAGGAAGAGATGGAAGACCTTTTCCCCGGTCTCAAAGACCGAGCTCATACCGCCATACAGAAAGATTGGAAGCTGGAGGTATCCAAACGCTCCAGCATCTACGCATTGTTCTTTCTACACGGAGCCGCATTTGTCAAGGATGGCGGCTATCTGGGATTACTGACCCATAGCTCATGGGTTGATGTCGATTACGGTAAGTACCTGCAGGAGTTCTTCCTCAGGCATTTCAAGATAATCGCTATTCTGGAGCCCCAGGTGGAACACTGGTTTCCCGCTGTAGATGTTAATACCTCCGTAACTATTCTTCAGAGATGCAACCATAAGGCGGAACGTTCAAATAATGTTGTCAAGTTTATTCAGATGAAAGCTCCCTTGTTAGAGTTCTTGCCGAAGTATGGCGGCGAGGAAGAGCGCATGGCTGCTTTCGAAAATCTGGTTGAGCGTATTAAAGCCGCAGATTCTTTGCAGGAAGATGACCTGTGGCGTGTCTTTCCGGTTAAGCAGTCGAACCTGTGGAATGAAGGTCTAGATGAAAATGGAAACTTCGCCGGCTCGAAGTGGGGTAAATACCTCAGGGCACCGGACATATTTTTTCATATTTTAGAACGTGGCGATGGCAAATTTGCACAGCTAAGAGATTTTGCCGAAGTCAAATTCGGCATTAAGACTGGTGCCAATGACTTTTTCTTCGTTACTGATATTACCGATAGTGTGTCCGGAACGGAACTCAAGCAATATGGCATCTCCCCATCAAGAAAGAGGCGGCTCAGACTAGTCGAGTCAGGAGATGGGGGACGTTACGTCATTGAAGCCGACTACCTGAAACCCCTGGTGAAGTCAACCCGCGATATTAGGTCACTTACTATTGACGAGTCCATTACCAAGTTCCGGGTGCTTATCGTTTCTGACGAGAAGAAAGCCTTGGTGGGCAAACATGTGCTCAAGTATATCCGTGCTGGAGAGACACAGGCTTTCGGTGTCGGACCGCGTGCCGGTGTGCCAGCGAGGAAACCGACCTGTGCTACTAGAAGCCCTTGGTACTCTTTAGATGAGGGAAATAAGGGTAAGTTTTTGTGGTTCATGAACATTACAGATACCCATTCCGTTCCTTACAATCCTTCTGGATTCCTCGCAGATGCCCGGTTTTACAATATCAATCCTCTTAAGCCAGGCTGCGATGAGTTACTTTTCGGGCTTTTGAATTCTACATTTATATTCCTTTGTGCCGAAATCTGGGGGAGGCAATTTGCTGGAAGAGGAATTGATTCTATTGACATCAAAGTTTATGAGGTAGCTCAACTGCCGTTCTTGAACCCGATGTCAATCCCACAGGAAATTGCCACCAAGATAGTAGATGCCATTGGTAAAATGGCTGATAGACCGATTTTGCCCGTGCTGGAGGAAGTAAACCAGCCTGACCGCCAGACTCTAGACGATGCAGTTCTTGAGGCAATAGGCTTTGACGACCCAGAAGAGCGGGGGAAGGTTCTGTCAGGACTGTATGACGCCGTCTGCCGGCGAGTAGAGTCCCGTTTTGAGCGTGCTCGGTCTACCCAGCATCCTGGAGAAAAGAGACCACGACCAAATCCCCAAGCAATAGCGGAGGAGCTACATAAAGAGTTAGGCCCGGATTCTTTTAAGAAATTTCCTGACGATTTTGTGCCTGTTGGAGGCGACACAAAGTCAATGCAATTACCCGAAGGAATAGAGGATTTTGAGCGTGTTACCTTTAACCGACTCAGGATTGGTGGCAAACTCATGGACTTTGACAACCCGGATGAGGCTGAGTTCATTCAGTTCGCAATACAGGGCGGAGTGTCCGCATCAGTATCTATTCCTGCTGACTCATCCGTTGTACATGATGCTGTAACCAGTTACCGAGACTATCTGTCAGAACTGGCCAAGCACATCGAGGAGCTTGCGTCATCACGGACACTGGACCGAAAGCTGAAGCAGCGCATTATAGAAGCACTTAGACAGAAGCTGGGGCTGCGCTCTTTGCAGGCAGATAGGACAGCTAGGCTGATATGAGCCCCCGTGAAGGTGGACTGAAGTGGCTATCGGAAGAGAAAGAAAGAGCAAGTTTGTAAGACTCTTTGACAAAACACCACCTGGCGTACTTTGTCCGCATTTCTATGAACTCATATTGTCCAATGGCTGTCCGTATGATTGTTCCTACTGCTATTTGAAACTCACATTTCGCGGTCAAACCGAACCGGTTCTTTTTCAGAACGGCTGGGAATCAGTGCGGTCTGAGATTGATGGAGTTCCTAGCGGTGTTTTCTCCACAGGCGAACTTGCTGATAGCTTGGCGGTTATACCGCCACTTCTGCCCAAAGCTTTAGACTATTTTACAACCCAAGAGAACAAATCTCTGCTCATGGTAACAAAGAGTATCAACACGGCGATACTTTGTGAGCGCAAGCCGAGTATGAATTTAATATTGTCTTTTTCAGTAAATTCTATTCCGGCATCTACTCAGTTTGAGGTAAGTGCTCCACATCCGATAAGACGACTAGAGGTAGCAAAGCAGATGGCAGAACTTGGCTGGCGTGTACGTATTAGGCTGGACCCTATTATACTTGAAGCAGGACTTGAGCCCTATGAATTCATCTGTAAGCAGATAGCTGCCATAAAACCTGAGCGGGTTACGTTGGGGACTCTACGTCAATATCCAGGGCTCCTTCGATTTTCGCCACATGCACCACGTAGGGGATTAACTAAAGCGGCGGACGGTCGGATGAGGTACTCAGAGTCACAACGGATTAGCACCTACAAACGAATCGCTTCATGGCTAGGATTTCAACCATCTTTGTGTAAGGAAACTAGCGAAGTATGGGGCAAGTTAGGATGGGACTTCGACGGATGTAACTGTACCCCCTAGACTTGAGGAGGCTCTCCATTTGAATCCCTGTATAAGATGTAAAGCTGATAAAGTCAAAGATGAAGATGGGATATGTCCCTATATTTTTGGTGAAGACCATTTGCCCTTGCGTTGTGTGGGCTTCTGGGCAAAAGAAAAACTGTACTATTTGGAGAGGTACATGGAGGTGTTTAACGCTTCCATGAAAGATAAGTGGCCCAAAAGGGCATATATAGAGCTATTTGCAGGTCCAGGGTTTGGAATAGTTAGAGATTCCGGCCAGATAATTAAAGGCTCGCCGCTGCTAGCCATTGAGCAGGCTGTCCCATTTAGTCACTACGTGTTCGTAGACATTAATACAGATGCACTTTCAGCTCTACAAAAGAGAGCAAAGCGGCTTAAGCCAGGGGCAGATATAGAGTTTATCGCCCGTGACTGTAATTCTACCGCCGACGAGATTAGAACAAGTATCGATAGCTCTTATCTTATTCTCACTTTTATTGACCCCACAAGTATGCAAGCCAAGTTCTCAACGATCAAGGACTTAACGGAGAGTCTCCGGATGGACTTGATAATCAATTTCCCTTTGCAGGCGATTAACAGGTCATATGCGTATGCGTTGCAAGGGTACGATCAGAAATATGATGATTTCTTTGGCACGAACGAATGGAGGTCCATTCTCACAAGTTCCTCGGATTTTCGCAGCATCGGTGCCAAGTTACTTGACCTATACAAGAATCAGCTTAGAAGTATAGGCTATGGTCAAATCAACGACCTGACGGATAGACAGAGTACTGAATCTGGTGAGATCCTGGTCAGGGGACCAAAGAATATACCATTGTATTATCTTGTCTTTGCTGGAAAGCATAAAATCGCGTACAAGTTCTGGAACGAAATCCAGAAGATACGAGCGAATAGTCAACGACGGCTTCTATGACACTCTGCAGGATGAACAATCCGTCATGTTGTTGCCGATATAGAGACAACCTTTCGCACTCGCTGACACGCTTTTGGAATTTTCTAGCCACCAATTTGTGCTACAATTATTCGAAATTGTGGTAAGTAATTTAAATACGGATAAAGGAGAGTGATTTTATAATAGTCCCATGGCTAAGACGAGTAGTAATAATGAACGTGATATCAGGTTATCACAATATCCTATAACTTTCGTTGAAATTATCTTTGCCGTGGTCATCGGGGCCAGCATCCTCCAATTTCGCGAGCTCTTATTTCCTCCTACCCTTGCCAGCCCAAACTTCTGGGCACTTATTGTGGCCTATTTTACTGCAATTACAAGTTGGTTTGGTTGGCACCAATCAACCATTAAATATCCTTACACCAACTCTGGAATGGGACGAGTCAGAGCGATTCTAGACGCTCTTATTGTAGTGGCGTATGTCGCTCTCCTATTTTTTGCAAGTAAGATTGAGAAATTTCTTCCCTGGTACATTTGGGGGTTTGTCATTGTGTTTCTTCTATACTACGTTGTCGGGAGACTACGCCGAGTTGAGCATGCTGAACAACAAGCAAGTCGAAGCCTTTTGATTGTCCTCCATGGGATAGCTATGCTTGCCATAGCAGTCATATACACAATTCTATCGATAATGATGGGACACTTACCGACAGAAATTATATGGGTATTCGCATTAGCACCGTTTGCACCTGTTACAAGTTTTCGCTGGTTCCGGGAGTGGCATGAATTGTCATGGTTCGGTAGAAGTAAGAGTAGAATTACAATTGCTGTGGATATGGACGGCGTCTTAGTAGAACAAGTAGTACCAGTGCTTGAGAAACTGAAGCAGGATAAAGGTATAGCTCTTTGCAAGTGTGATATTACCGATTGGGAATACCCTATAGGCGATTCGAACATAAAAATCGAGATAGAAACAGCTGAGAGGGATCGAGATTTTGTTCTACAAATGCCGCCGATTAAAGATGCAGCTAAGTCACTTCAAACCTTATCACAGAGGTTTGAAATAGTTATCGCCACTAGTCGCGAAGCATGTACGAATTCTTGGAGTCGTGACTGGCTGGAACTACACAAAATAACCTATAAAAGATTAATAAATACTCGATCACATGGGAAAACTCTCAGCAGTGTCAATCTCCTAATTGATGACTATATTGGCAACATACAGGAGTTTATTACAAATGGACCTTCAGGTCGGCAGGCGATTCTTTTCGCGCAGCCTTGGAATCAAGATATTGGATCGATAACTGAGCTAATTGCTTCGGGCAGGGTTAAGGTTGCGCACAGTTGGCAAACTGTGTTGGCTCTACTGGGTTGCCAACCACAAAGGGCAGAGCAATCTGAAGACTGAACAAATAGCCAAAAGGTGTAGCATCTACAGGTAAATCAACTGCATAAACTATCCTGACATTGCCTCATGCGCAGCTTTATGACATGCCGCGGTCATCAGCTCTGCATTCAAGGATAATTGCGGTTACTTTCTCGTTGCGGTTAGTCCAAGTCATTTCCTTTTCCGTTTCCAGTTTCCATTTCCAACCAATTTTGGGCAAAAAGAAGGGGATTAAAACCCGGTTCTATAGACTGTAATTTTCTCTTTGCTTAAGTCTTATGATAAAGGCTTTGTTCACTTGTTTCCGTTTCCAGAGCAATTCTAAAAAAGACGCTTAAATAAAGCCAAAAATCGAGTGGAAACGGAAATGGAAACAAGCGTAAATGGAAATTGGAAATGGAAACGCTGGAAATGGAAATGAAGCTAAGTGGAAATGGAAACGGAAACACTGGAAATGGAAACGGAAATGGAAATGAACCTAAGTGGAAACTGGAAATGAAAATGGAAACGACCTGGAAATTGGTGAACACCCTAAAGTGCCGCAACTATTCTGCGTATGGATTTCCTTCAAGGTCCACGCTTAGCTCGCCGGGTTACACCCACTGATGTCATCAAGCACGCGCTGTATCTTTTTCAATAGACTGACCAAAACATCGTTCTGTGACCTTGAGACGCGCACTGCCGGTCGCACCGCAGGACAAGAGGCTTTCTTGTTCCAAATAGAGGCCGAGTTATCCGGCTAGCACTCACTTCCCTGCGTGGACGCCTAGATTGACGACTGAGCCGACAGAAGCTCCTACATTGCTAGTTTCTAAGGTTTAAGGTCCGGAAGATTAGGAGGGGGTTAGATTTCTCGGACGAAAGCACCGAGCTACCCCCTTTCTTTTTGTCCGGCTCCAACCTGAAAGGTCGAGGGGGAAATAGTCGTTCAAATGATATTCACAGCATATTCAAGTGCCGTTCAAATGCCAGTTCAAATGATGTACGTAGTGTTCAGATGCCTGGCGGAAAATGCCATGCTTTGCAAATCAAAGGTGTGCCTTGGAAATATTGGGGCATAACCTAAGAGAGAAGGCTTTAGGGGGCTGAAACTCTCCCAGGAAAAGTCCATGGTCTCCCAAGAAAATCCCATGGTTCCCAAGATGCCCCATGATCAACAAAAGCTAAATACTCCTGGACCTCGGGCCTTCTTGGGAATCCTTAGGAGACTTTGGGGCGGTCTTGGCAGAACCTTGGCGAAACTTGGCTTTTTCTTGGCACATCCCTCTGTCCCCTTTTTCATCTTTCCTAATACTCACCTTTGAGCGATTCGTTAATGGGTTCGCCCCGTTCATCGACATTTACATCGTGGTCTATTTCTTTGCGACGGAGTCTACACTTGATGCCCTGAGGTTCTGCCGAAGTTTCCCAGGGTCTTGTTTAGATCTTTTTATTCGTCGTGTCATCCAAATCGATTAACAGTTTGTCGCTTCAGAAACAGTTAGGAGACTACCGGGTCCTGTCATCAAAGGTAACATCGCGATGAAATGTGCAAATTCATTCCGCCGGGTTAAATCGATACGCTGGCCGAATGGCGCTACAGTATGGAGGGTGAAACAGCTTGCGACGCCTTAACTCAGCCTAACATTGAACATGCCGCGCGGTCACTGCTATCCAGTCCAATTTCAAACCAAGGCTCCAGTGTAGCTTTCCGCAACCTTGCGGAAGTGGAATCCGTAGATTGAAAAGGTTACTGATATTGGAAAGGACCTCGGATGTCTTAGCAACGTCCAGATGAGAAGCCTCCAGTAATACGTTCTTTCTTTTTCCTTGAGTCCCAAAAGCCACATTGATTTAACCAATGTCATAAGATGTCGAAACTGCGGGCGAGATGCCTTTCCTTGTCGAGGTTTGTAGTCTTTCAGGAAGGTTCGTATTCGCTCATGGTACTGTTTGGGAGCATAAATGGTGCTGAGGATTCGTCTATAGCCTTTAATAAGAGTCTCGTGCTTCATTCGAGGCACGAAATTCATCGAGCACTCAGTGTTATCCTCGGAGAAGTCTCTTAGTAAACGATTCTCACGTTTTAGACGCCCATGTAGTTTTGTGCCAGGAAGAGCACTTAGCAAGCTGACCATCGCCGTGGTAATCCCGCTCTTTTGAATAAAACTGATTTGATTTTCAAAAATTGTATCCGGGTCATTATCAAAACCCACGATAAATCCCGCCTGCACCTGTAAACCGCAGTTCTGAAGTCTCTTGACAGAAGCTACCAAATCGCGATCCCTATTCGGAGACTTGCCACACTCAGCCAGACTCTCTTCGTTAGGAGTCTCAATACCAACAAACACTGTGTTAAAGTTTGCGCCGGTCATTAATTGCACAAGCTCTTCATCGTCAGAGAGATTAATAGATGTCTGCGCCACGAGCGAAAAGGGATATTTCTTCTCTCTCATCCAATCGATTAAGGCTGGCAGGATTTCGACCTTCAATTTTCTCCTATTTCCTATAAAGTTGTCATCCACAATAAAGACACTGCCTCGCCAACCACGCTTGTACAATGTGTCGAGTTCCCTGAGTAACTGGTCCTTACTTTTTGTTCTCGGCAAGTGCCCGTTGAGCACGACAATGTCACAAAACTCACAGTCAAAGGGGCAACCTCGGGAATACTGAACACTCATCGAGGCATATTCTTTCATGTCAACAAGTTCCCATGCGGGTATAGCAGTCGTCTCGATGTCTGGCCATTCATCAGATTTATAAATGTGTTTGGCACACCCGTTCTTCAAGTCTCTCAAGAACGGTGGAAGCGTAATCTCAGCCTCATTGAGCACAAGATGATCTACGTCATCAAATTCCTGGTATACCGTGGTAAAAAGTGGACCGCCAGCCACAACCTTGGCCCCCAATCCCTTGCATCTCTTGATAAGGCTTCTCACCGACTCTTTCTGTATAGCCATAGCGCTAATGAATACGTAATCAGCCCACTTAATGTCCCTATCGCTTAAGCCTCCCGTATTCATGTCTACGAGCTTCCTCTCCCACTCCTTCGGAAGCATAGCTGCCACAGTCAACAAGCCCAGCGGAGGGTAAGCCGCTTTCTTAGAAATGAACTTCAAGGCATGTTTGAAACCCCAGAATGTGTCTGGATACTGCGGATAGACTAGAAGTATTCTCATATTTAGTTCATTAGCATACAAGTCTATCGGGAAGAAAGTCAACTTGTACAAACTGGCTTTATGTTCGATGCTGAATCATATTTGCTTCATATACCCTTCAACGACGGTGATTAATCCGTCACTTTCAGGCGGAGTAAAGTCCGATGATCTGCTCAACACCATGTAGTCAAACGCTTCACTTGTTCTGAACTTATACCAGGGTAATATCTTGAAGGGAACACCGCGTTCCCTTTCTACCATGGATAAGTCTCGGATGGGAGAGCTTTTATCTTTTTTCTTCTTGAGCCGCATTAAAGCGGTCCTTGCATCACCATCCCATTTGGGCAAGTCTTTCAAGTGCTTGAGGAGAGGAATCCATAAAAGAGAGCCTACCCATCCATAGACAATAGCAAAAGTCAAGTAATTACCTGAGTGAACGGGTTTTTTCTTGAGTATCGCAAGCCCGCGTCCCGAGTCAATATGTAGAAACCCTGATGTCAAATACAGCCCACCCCCTACCCACAGGTCAGGATGAGCATCTATGTGTATCACTTCAAATGGTATCCTGAGCCTACCAGATTCAATGAGCGTGTGCCAAAAGTCAAGTACTCCACCATGACTTTCTACCGTTCGCCCCTGTACCGGGGCACTTGGTGAAAGGCCACATCTATCCTCAAGAAAGCGCCGTACTTTAGAGACACTCCATGGCTTATACTCTGAACCTAGCCTTCTGCCGTCACATCCGCTACAGTAAGCGTTCTTGTTCAGGAAGAAATCTAAATCCAAATCTAAGAAGCGCATAAATCCCGCCGTAAAAAGTTACTCGGTCCAGTTCTTACTATAGCGGCAGTAGTTATACTAGTCAATCAGTTTGAGGAAAATTGTGATAGCCTAGCAGTGTTGTCCAAAGATTCCTCGCCAGAATCTATACTACCCATTTTGACGTTCTGTTACCCAAGCCACGACAGATTAAGGAAGACTCTCCAATACGACAGATTAAAAGCGAATCAATCTGGTGACTGTTTCTACATCAAATACCATGAGTTTTCAGATAAGTTTCGTTTGTTGCTCCCGGGAGACACGCGACTGCCCTAACTGCTGTCGGAGAGCATCTTTTATACGCGCCCTAAGTCTCCGGTCAGCTGTTCGGGAGGAGGCAAGCCTGTCTATTGCTTGTTCTACTTGATGAAGATAAGAACGATAGTCAGCAACTATGCGGCGTAATATATCCTGCTCCGTAGGTACTTGGATGTTGCCTTCCACCCCATTCTCCAAACAAAACTGAAGGAACTCCGCTTCTTCTGGCATCTCGAAGTCTATGGTCTGGTCCCCTATCCTTAAGCGGTTAAAAGTAAGACGCTCAAACCCAATCGGCTCGTGCGGAATTTCAATCTCACGGTATGCAAAAGAGGCAGGCAAGAAGTCCTTAGGAAATCTCTTCAACAAAGCTGGGTCGATTTCCCTAAGTAGTTCTGCAGCTATACGTTGGGGATCGGTCCGGCCACGTTGGGAGACTTCGTGCTTCACTGATCGAGCTCGGTCAAATCTCGTCTGCACTCTGTGACACACAGCAAAATACAGACTCTCAAGCACCTGCTTCCGCTCCTCAGGTTGATTAAATCCCGCAGCTTCCAAGAAGGCATCATCTAATGCCCGACGGTCCGCCTGATTGACTTCATCAAGAATAGGTAAGATCGTTCGCTGGGCGATAGACTCGACTGCATTAATAATTGCCTCCTTGCACTTGATTGGAATAGCTCTGGGTTTCAGCATAGGTAATTGAGCAACTTCGTAAACCTTAATGTCTATGGAATCTATACCTCTGCCGGCAAACTGCCTGCCCCAGAGCTCAGCGCAAAGAAAAGTGAAGGTGGCATTGAACAAACCCCACAAGGTCTTCTCTTGGCTCGGTACTCTAGGATTCATGTTATAAAAGCGATTATCAGATAGAACATTACCAGGATTGTACGGTACCGCGTGCGTGTCTGTGATATTCATGAACCAAAGAAACTTGCCGTAATTCGTATGATCAAGGGCATACCAAGGGTTTCTAGCAGCACAAGTAGGCTTCTTGGCTGGAATGTCTGCCCTAGGACCACTACCGAATATTTTGGATTCACCGTCAAGAATATATTTTAGGACGTGTTTCCCCCTCAGCTTGCGTTTATCTTCTGAAACTATAAGCGCTTTATACTTGACCCAGCTTGGCATAACTTTTATGGATGTTGCGTCACGTGTAGACTTAATAATGGGTTTTAAGAACTTGGCCTCAATAAGGTACGTATCGCCGTCCTCAGTCAAGATTACACGCACTCTTTTAGCCTTGGCCTTTGTCAATGCATAATGTCGAAGTTCTGCAGGTTTCAGGTCATCGGTAATATCTTTGACATAGAAGAACTCGTTAGACCCACTAGTGAAGCCACGCTTTAATTCAACAACATCTCCTAGGCAGCAGAATTTGCTCTTCCCCCGCTCTATAATGGAGAAAAAGACTTCTGGTGCTCGAAGGTACTTGCCCCACTTCGCACCAGTATATTTTCCTTCCTCATCAAGCCCCTCTTTCCACAGATTAGCTTGTTTAATGGGATAAATCCTCCAAAACTCGTTGTCTTCTATCTCTTTAACCGCTTCAATGCGGTCAACCAAACGCTCAAGGGCAGCCTTCCTCAAGCCTTCATCAGAGATATCGGGCACGAGGTTTGCCAAAGGCACCTTGATTTGGACGAACCTAACCAAGTTCGAGTTCCGCTTTCTAGCGTTGGCGCACCTTCGCAGAATAGTTATCACCGTATTAACATCCACAACAGGAAACCAGTGCTCTACCTGAGGCTCCAGTATAGCTATAAGTTCGAAATTCTTTAGAAAAAATTCTTGGAGATGTTTACCATAGTCTACATCGAGCCAAGAGCTATGTGTAAGTAATCCCAAATGCCCCCTGGGCTTGAGGAATGTTGCCCCATGTAGGAAGAAAAGGGCATAGATACTGGACCGCTTGGAGACCTCTACTCTCCAGTCTCGGTAAACAGCTCGGTGAGCCCGGTCCTTGAGACCTTGAAATAGGTCTTCCATCTCCTCTTGCCGGGTATAGGGAGGATTGCCCACCACAGCGTCAAAAAGGGGTACAGTTGTCTGCACCTTCTCGGTAGAAGGTCCCTCTATCGCATAAGCTCTGCGATAAAAGGGGTACTGGCTGGTTTCAGGAAATACTTTAAAGAAATCATCGTGGATTATGCGTGGATAATTTTCTGTGGAGGCGAGATCCCTAGCTACTAGATTTATCACTGATAAGTGGGCTGGATAACGTGCAATATCTATACCCCAAAGAGCACTCAATAACTCTTCATGGCTTTTCCTTGGGTCGAGTTGTTTCAGCCGATGATAAGCTCGTACTAAGAATGTGCCAGCACCACATCCAGGGTCCAGAACTGCAGCGCCGGGGCTCTTTATGCAGAATGCATTAATAAGGTCAACTACCAAGGAAGGTGTGAAATATTGCCCCAGTTTGTGGCGTTCATCGGGAACGATAAGGCGCTCAAAGATACGCCCTATGACCTCATAACCAAATCGAGTGAAATCATACCGCTCTATGTCTTCCACCATACAGCGCCATAATTCCACAGCACGGTTCGAAAGGAAGGGCACTACGTCAATTAATTCCTCCGTGAATACGTTTTCATAGTCGATTTTCTGAGCTCTGTCAAAAATCCCCTTAAGGCGCTGATGCAACTGCTCTCCCGTTTGAATCGTAATAGGGATAGTCAACGAAAGCAGTCCCGGATAGACTTTGCGCATAGCTTCATAGAATACCAGCTTGTTTACCAGCATGGAGCACGCCAGCCGAGAGGTTCGAGATAGGCTTTCTTGGAGGTGCGACGGGGAATCTTCCCACGTCCAGCCCTGCTCCTCTACAGCCCATTTTCGCAACCCTTCCTTGAAAGTAGGATTACTCTGATAGAGCTGCCTCAGTTCGTAGGAGGTCACGCCAACTAGGAGTGGGTCGAGATAAGAGAGTACAGTCTGTACAAAGCCTTCGTCTAATGGTTGAGGTGGAGCAAGTTTTACTCCGAGATAGATATTCCCAAACTCGTGAATGAAGTCTTTGACGAAAACCTTCAGAGCTTGCTCAACCGCTGGATAGTTCAGGGCGTCAGACTCCTGAATCGAAACGATCGACGGATATTGAATCAGTGAGCGCTCCTGAGGGGCACGACCTGGAATATGAGTTTTCCAGAGAACTGCACTATTGACATTCCATGTAACAAAGTATTCGGCACCCATAGCATCGGCCTTGCGCTGAGTCTCCGTAACAACGGGCAGGTAACGCGGAGAGCGACCATCTGGACGATCAGGTAACTTCAATTCAAAGACACAGGCTCGCTTCCCGTGCTTGTCGTAAAGCGTCAGGTCAGTGAAGCGATGAACCTGGCTGCCAATAGTGACCTCGACCTCCTGTTCTACCCTATCAAAGGGCAGACCATTAAGGCGTAAGAACTCATTCAGCCAGATCAGTACACGCCCCTGCCATTGCCTCTCATTTACTGGTGACACGTAGCAATTCCTGTGACAATAAAGTATTGGTATCGTTAACTTTGATTATTATAATACACTCGGCATTGTGGAAGCTATTGATATCAGCGGTAAAGGTAGCAGCTTGCAGAAAGGGGATCACATCGCTTTTTGCGACGCGCTCTATTTACCGACAAAGTAGCGCCCTTTGTGATGCGTCGAATTATCGTTGCACAAGACTGACAAAAGTGCAACGGTGCACCGCTTTGCGATTTGAGAATTTGCCTAGGCCTTGGTTACCCAATGTTTCAATATTACACCACTTGCTTTTCCAAAGCTGAAATAAATCCCCTGTCCCTTCTCGTCACACCTACCACGGTTCTAATTTGCCATGCTGTTGATATATAATACTTTCGAACAGATTTGTACAGAGGACACCGTGATTCAACCTAAACCATACCCACCAACTGATTCAGCTGAACAGGATGCAAAGGCTGTTTTTGAAAACCTCATTGACAGAAACATTGTAAAGGCAGACATTCGAGCAAGGGATAAGTATCCAAACATCGATGGTACTATCGAGTTAGTCGATGAACATCAACTACCAATAGGTAAGTTCGATATCCAGCTTCGTAGCATGCCAGTAGGACAAACATCATATGTTTGTGAAGCGTCACTAGTTGCTTATAGCACTTTATCTACTTTACCAGTTTTACTCATTTGCGTGGATTCAACAAATAAATGCGCTTATTGGAAACATATTAACGCGGCCATGCCGGAATTTAAGGGTAAAGAGACCCAAAAGAGTTTTACCATTCATTTTTCTACAGCATCCGATGGTATTGACCAAACTGGCGCCTATATACAGAAGTGGATAGAGATTGCACGTGACTATCAGGAGCGTATAGCTCGATATCCAATGATGCGTTCTCAGGTTGCTAACAAGCTAGAACTTAAGGGCATAGACGCTAAGGATCGGGAGCTCTTTCAGAAATATATTGACACCGTGAATGGTCTATTTGACAAGGAGTTTATCGCAGTAAAAGAACTTCTGTTCCCTGGCGTTTGGAAACTCGGTGTTGGTATCATTTCTTCCGACCAATTTCACGTTCAGTATCAAATATATACAATACCGTATGGCGACCCGTCGCCACTCGTATGCAAATTTGACCATGGTTTCCTTTTTACTGACAAGTGGAGTCCGAATGCCGTGTCTGAGATATTAACACCCAAAGAGGCTATTACCAACCCGTTAAGACTTGGGACGGATTTCATATTGGAAAAAGTACGCAATGTAGTTGAAAAAATGGCTTTACCCATATATGGGAAGATTTTATCCGCCGATATTCTTATCGCCTTCGTTGATTCATATCACCGCCTCCTTGGTATTAGCCCCAACCTAGACCACTATTTAGTTCAAGACCTAGCCTACGCCTTGAATCAATACCTAATAAGGATGGGCGCAGCCATTGTCAGGAAAATCACACAAGGAAGTGGTGCTGGTTTTGTCATAGACTTGGATTGGTTCTCTAACTACTTAGCAACAAACAAGATTGAACCTATCGCTCCAAGCCAAGCAACTGTCTATTTTTCTTTCGTATCAAGGCACTTTCCGGTTAAGGCCGCATTTGACTCTCTGCAGTATTTGTTAGCCAACAAAATCATAGAGATTAACCGACCTTTTGGGAGAAGAGACCTAGCGCTATCCCCAGGACGAAACTGGATATGGTCGGGCTACTCACCCGAAAACGAGATTAACAGTGTTACCCGCATCCTAAAACATTCACTTGAGGAATACTCAGCATTCGTATCCGGAAACCGTTTTCACTTTCCTAATAGCCCGTACCTTGACTCAAACACCGCAATTGTTTTTGAATACGAACCTGTAGGAACCACCTCATTTGACGGCCCCGGTTTGAGAGAACACCATATTAATAATACTCCCCACACCCTCCCCAAACTATCCGTTTTCGTGAGGGACCAAAAACATCATTGTGTTGATACCAGCAAGTTCCCCAATATCGAGGTTGACAGCAAAGTCTACAATGCGTATTCATCATCCTCCAGCATTGCGAGCTTCTTTTTCCAGCGCACGCCAGTTCTGAATCTCATCTATAGAATGTTAAGTAATGACCTATCGCGACACTATAATATGACCATCTTAGCGGCCAGGTTCTAACAAATATTCAAACTCACTTTCTACCACTACCAAGAACCAATCCACAAGTAACGAAGTCATCGCTGTGCTGCACATTCCTCGGAATTGTGTAATTTTGAGCACTTCGATTTCCTTCTGCTTGTTGCCAAGGGAATTACAATGTAAAATGGGCTGTGGAGAAGTCCAATGTAATCGCTTGTAGACTAACTGGGACGTCTCTCAGAAAGACGCAAGGAGGGGAAAGTGTTCAGAAAATTTAGAGTACAGAATTTTATGTGTCTGAAAGATGTCACTGTCGAGTTGGAGCCTTTGACTATCTTCGTAGGCCCCAATAGCTCTGGTAAATCTGCATTTTTCAAAGCTCTTACTACCTTCGCTAGACTCCTTTGGTATCCAGTACGGGGTGGTCCCGGGGGCGATTTCAATATTGAACCTGGTGTAACGCTAGACGAAGTTGTTTCGAATGGAGACACAGCGCTCCCTATCACCTTTGAGGCTTGGCTTGCGGATACCAGCACGGAAGAACCTGATTATACCTTGGAGTTAAGAAGAGGCTACCCCGGTTGGAGTATCACAAGAGAGAAATTCTTGTTTCAGGGAGAATGGCTTGACACAGGCCAGCAGGGCTTCACCTTTCCAACTGAGCAAGGGTCTAAATCATGGCCAGGTCCCTACAGAGCAACGTTGGCACGCTTGACTATGCGCTTCAATACAGATGCCAAAGCGGGGCCCTACTTGGAACCCATTCAGAGGTTAGCATCCAGCTTGGGACAGGCCCGAAGGTACAGACCTAGTGCTAGTGATATTGCTTCTTTCGTAAAGCCTCCGTCCATACCCCCAATTGGTCGGGCACGTGTAAGGGAGCCTGATGTAGATGAGGCGGGAAGAGGTCTGGCGTTAGCACTACAACAGGTCTGGAAGAGCGATCGCCAGACTTTTGATTTGATTGAAAAAGAGCTTCAAAAACTGCATAGTCATATCCTTTCAATCGATTTTGTATCAGATTGGAGAGGTACAGGTTTAATCTACAAAACAGACCGCGTAAGGTGGAACATACCAGCTAGCCTAGAGTCTGACGGTGTCCTTCTTTCCACCTTCCTCCTCTGGCGGATATACACAGCACGACAGAATTTTAAGTTATGCTTGGAGGAACCTGAGAATGGCGTCCATCTATGGGCCTTAAAGCAGCGTTATCAGCTATTAAAGCAATTCACAACATCAAGTGAAAGTCGTGACAGTGTGCAGATCTTGGTAGCAACACATTCACGCGATTTCTTGAACGCAGTAGAATCTAGGAACGACATTATTAGGGAGATTCGTGTCACAGAGTTTAGTCCTAAAGACGGGACTACCATCTACGCTTTGCATCACTACCGGGAGATTAACCAGCTATTGGATCAATGTAAAGACCAAATGGGGGATCTCTGGTGGTCACACAGGTTGGAGCAAAGACTTAGGCAGTAACTTTCGAGTGGCACAAACAACAAGTCCTGTTTGGCTTTCAGAGATAAGTTTCTTAGTGAGTAAATAAAAAAGCTGCCAACAATCAATAATGGCAGCCTCGTGGCCCTGTCTAAATAAATAAAAAATAAATTACAAAATAATAAATCGTTATTTTGGGCCACTTGCTTATATATTAACACGCTTCGGTTAACTTGTCAAGAGGCCTTACGAAATCAGAACGGCGTCACAAATAAATGCAGCTTAAGCTTGTTGCAACAGTTACTCAAATCGTCTTCAATCGCCAGCAAGCCCTAAGTTGATCAACTGGATCCACATTGCTTGTTCGCTGACTTGATACTTCTTCGCCAAGGCAGTCACATCCAAACCTATTTTCTGGAAGTCCTTTCTTAGCATAAACTCAGGCATCAACAATTCAGCAGCAAATTCATTGGCTTCCAGCTCTTGGCGATACTCCGGGTCTACAAAAATCGGCCGCCCTTCGACTTTTACATGGTATTCGTCACTGAAATCTTCGTGCCCGCAAAGGTAGTGGCCTAACTCATGAGCAACAGAAAAACGCTGTCGTACAAGGGCATGCCTACGATTCACACCTATACTTCGGACATTACCATCGATCAAGAGCACCGCCGATGTGTCATCTGGAAAATCGAATGGGAGAACTTTAAAGCCCAGCCTTTCTGCGACCTGGTTCACATCCACAGGAGGCTCCTTTATACCCGTCACCTGGAGGATAGCACGTGCTTTTTCCCTTGTATCTTTCGACGCTGTCACTGCCTTTCAGGCTTCTCCTTTTCAGCCATTAATCTCGCATACCGCCTGAAGTCCTCGATAGCGGACCTCAATTCTTGCTTCGTGGACTCACTTTCAGTTTGTTGGCCCCTTCTGTAGATAGCACTAGGCATAGATTCCAAGAAGTAGGAAATGTCTTTACCCAAAAATCTGGCGATCTGGGTCAGGTCCGAAATACTTAGTTTCGTTTTCCCTCTCTCGATGTCAGAAATAGCAGCATGCGACCGGTTCATTAGCCTACCTAGTTTCTCTTGGGATAGACCTATCTCGTCCCTCGCTTGCTTAATCTTTGTACCAAGTTCTCTAGGATCCATCAGTTACTATACCCTCCTTTCTGACCGATGATATCAATTTGTAAGTAACCCTTACAACAATGATAGCACGAGGCGGGTCATTTGACAATGGCTTACCGACCTGCTAATATTGTAAGAAATGGTCGATTTCACTGACAAACATAGAGGTGATAGCAAGCGTTGCTTGCAAAACTATTAATTTAATCCTGAAAGGAGGTGAAAGACAATGTTTCCTAGCTCGGTTGTACAAGATGCATGGAGCCGCCAGCGAGGTAAGTGTGCTAAGTGCGGTAAACAGTTAGTACCAGCCAACAGGGACCGCGGTTCCATCGGTGCTTGGCATGCACACCACAGGAAGCCGACGAAGGATGGGGGCACAGATACCCTGAGGAACTGTGTAATCCTATGCATTAATCCCCCCGACTGTCATTTTAATGTCGGTCACGGTGGTATATCTTGGGACTATTATGCTCCACTCAGTGATTGGGAACTTCCGTACCTTAGCTAGAACTGTGCCAACAGGTAACTCAGTTCGGGCAAGCTCTCAATTGCGAAGGAGTATGGGGACAAGCTCCGTAGCCTGAGAGTGCGGGTCGCAAGTTAGAGTTCAAACAGAGAGGTAGGATAGTCCCAGGAAATGGTTATCTTACCTCTCCGCCCCTAAATGATAAAATGGGGTTGGTGTAGTGTGAAGCATGCCTTCTCACTCCATCGGAATCTTCTTGCAAACTGCGGCCCTACCTCATTTGTGGCTATCCGCACGACTTTAAACGCTTGACAACACTCTTCTATAATTCGGCATATCGTGGTCATCGGCCTGAGCGAGTTCCGTTCTCTGCTTCCGCAACTATATCCTCGACACCCAAGTATTCGTGAACAATAGGGCGGGTTGTTTAACCTTGGGACGGTGGGTATAATACAGGCAGGAATGAAGGCGATATAAAAATGATTCATGTATCCATAAAGCCAACCTCAAGATGTAATCTTAATTGCCTTTATTGTAATCTTCAGGAAAAATCTAAAGCCACTCTCTCTATCGTTACAGTAAAGGACTTCCTTTCATGGCTTGTAAAGAATTTTCCTAGAGAAAGAATTAATGTAAGATGGGGTGGTGGTGAACCTCTTTTAACGGGTTTTGATCTCTTTAACTTTGCAGTTGAATGGCAAAAAAGGCTTTCTCCAAATTTTGAAAACGAGATTTCTACTAACTTAACTCTTTTAGATGAAAATTTCCTAAGATTATTTAAGGAAAATGACTTCGCAATTTTCACAAGTTTAGACGGAATTGGTCACAGCCATAATTTTCAACGGGATGGGTCATTTGATATCGTAATCAAAGCACTTAAGAATTTGAAGGAATATGGGATTTCTAAAGTCTTTGTTAATACTGTAGTTACAAAATTTAACTGCAATAGTTTAGAAGAAATTTATGATCTTTGTGAATCTCTTAAACTTAAATGGAACTTTACTGTGGTAGTTCCATCTGGTATTCAAAAGGTTCAAGCGGAGAAACTTCTCGTTAATCCAGTTGACTTTAGTAACACTATTATAAAAATCTTTGATAAATGGTTTATGTCTGAATCACCAACAGAAATATTAATATTTTATGATATTATTAGGTACATCATGGGAAGAGACAATTGTGTTCCAAAGAATGACCCGCAGTTTTCACTCGGCTTTGATGGAAACCTGTATGCCTGTCGCTTATTAGTGGGAAATCCAATGTATTCCTTGGGGAAATTTACTGGCCAAAATTATATTGAACAGCCCAGTTGCTACACATGTTCATACCAAAGGAATGATTTCTATCATTTCTATCAGTGTAAAAATTGCTACTTCGACTTCCTCTGTAATTTTAATCATTGTGCATATCTTTATGAAGTCTATTTTGATGTCCCGGACATCTCTAATTACCTCTGTAATTGCTGGAAGCCTATCTACGCACATATAATAGAATGTATTAGAGCTGAAACGCTATTTAATTATCAACATTCGAAAGGGGGTAAAAATAATGAAAGACGAGAAAAAATTAACATTATTAAGTCGCGAGCTAACTTTAGAAGACATTGAAAATGTTAAATCTCCTGCCCTAAGGGAGATTCTGAAAGAACATTTTCTCCAGCAGTCGGATGAGTTAAAACATAAAGAGCATTCTAAATATTCAGAATATTCTAAATATGATAAATATTCAAGATTTCCTTACTGCGGCATAACACCCGGCGATTAAGCTGAGGAAACATTTTAGTTAAATCTTTTAGATGAAGGATAGACGATGGGAAGACAGTCGTTTACAATCATTATTCAGACCACCTCATCGTGCAATCTTAATTGCAGTTACTGCTATTGTCAAGAAAATAGGGATAATTCTAATAATGTTACTTTTGAGACCTTCAGGACATGTCTCTCAAAGATTGATGACTTCTTGGATACACATTATGAGATTTGTATTTTATTTCACGGTGGAGAGCCCTTACTATTGGGAGTTCAATTCTATGAGCATGTCTTTAAATTTCTCAAAGAAGATTTAAGACATAGCTATCACACTGGAATACAAACAAACCTTACCCTACTCAATGAGCAGTTTATTCAACTCTTTCAGGAGAATAATTGTAGAATTGGTACAAGTCTTGATGGTCATGAGTCTTATCATAACTTTCATAGAAAATTTGGCAATGGCAAGGGGTCGTATGAAAATGTTATAGAGAAAATAAAGGTATTACAAGAAAAGGGGATAAGATACGGAATTGTATCAGTAATAAATGATTACAGTGTTCAAAGTCCAACGGAGTTTTATTCATTCCTCAAAGAACATCCTAATACCCCATTTAGGCTAAACCCGATGTTTGTTGTTAAAAATGGCAGGATCTACGCCGTAAACCCAGAGACCTTTGGAGAATTTCTTATTAGAGTATATGATCTTTGGATAGCAGATGAGCAACCGCCTAAAATAGAAACCTTTGAAGAGATAATCAAAAAACTTTTAGATAAAAATGGTAGCACAGTATGTACATTTCTTCCTGATTGCACTCAGGCTTTCGTCACGCTTGATTGGAACGGAGATGTTTACCCATGCTGTCATTTTGTGGGAAAGAGTGAATTCTGCTACGGAAATCTCTTAGAGTCTACATTTTCGCAAATCGCCAGTACAAATATTCGTTCTCGAATATCACAACGTGCAGTTGAAGCGGAAAAATTATGTCGCGGGTGTGACTTCCATGAAATATGTTTTGCGGGATGCATGGCTAATACTCTAATTGACATTAACTTGAAAGATTACTTTTGCAATTCGTATAAAATAATTTTTAAGTATATAAATAACTCCTTGGAAGAACTCCTAATCAAGAGGGTGACGACGACACCTAACGCAGCACAAACGGATAAATCCCAAATGCTGATGCACTTCGTTTGTGCTGATACCGTTGAACCATAGGGAAAGCCCGCACAATTGTCCATTCTGTGTGATCGTCAATAAGAAAGCCAGGTATCTGACTGCAGATACCTGGCTTCCAGTCGTTTTTGATAGTCGAAGTTTTAGCTCTTACCTATTCTGAACATCTTGGTTCCACATACAGGGCATACGCCCCGAGTTGCCGGTCTTTTGTTCTTCATTATTATGCTCTTGGGATCTTTCATTTCCCTCTTTCTACGGCACTTCATACAATACGCTTGCATTTGCTTACTTCCCTTTTTTGGTACTCACAATAAACCATATCTTCATACATTGTCAATAGTCCGATCGGGCCGTACAGTCGATAGACCAAGCCTCACCACCTATGAGTAACGAAAGCCTCAAGTGTTCAGGGGATTGGCAAAGTGCGCAAGGTGATTGCGGTTTAAGGCTACAAAGTGAGGTTTTCTCGCTGGGGCAATAGGCTTGGAATTACCCGGGGACTCTGGGGGGCTTTCTTGGGGCTCCTAGTGAGTCTCTTATAGGAACAATTGTAAGAGGCAGACACAAAAAAGAGGTCGTGGTTGGAACCACGACCTCTGATGGCTAAATTAACCGTTGTTGTTGTCAAGGGAAAATGTCACGGTTTAGTGTTCAGCGATTTTGTCAGTCCCACTTCATTTCAAACAACCAAAGCTACTCGTTCTCCGTCCGTGACAATGGTTCGACTCGTAGCTGCCAGACGGTTATCCAGGATGCGCTTTAGCGTAGGGCCGGAGATGCATAATTTCTCGGCAGCCTGCCGGCGAGTTATAGCTTTTCGTTCGAGCTCTACCAGAACCGGAGCAAATCTTTCAGCGAATCCCTCTCGTTCCTCTACTTTTGGCAAAGTGACACATTTGCCAGCCTGCCTCGCACGTTCCAATCCAGCCCGTGTTAACTCACTGTGTAGCTTTTTCCTCACTGGGTCTTCCCACCACATGGTGTCACCTACCAAGGGACCAAAATATGTGCGCTTACGACGACGTCTTCCCTTACGTAGTTCTGTCGGTTTTGGTTCTTTCCACAGCACGGGATATTCGGGAATGTCTTTCGCTTTAGTTCGGAGTGTGGCCGCTAGGGGTGGTGCGTCCTGTGGAGTTAGAATTTTACCTTTATAACAGGCAAGAATCCGTCCATCCAACCGCTCCTGAATTTCGACATATGCACCTGCGTAGCTGAGCTTGTCTGCATCGGGGAAAAGTTGTAGGTTTCGCTTGTGGTATTGCACCGTGTTATCCCTACCAACACGCCTTCGCTCCTTAATGCAGAGGATGCCCTCCAGGTCTATCTCCGGACATATTGAACGGTATGCTTGTCCTGGCTGGGCTGCCGGTACACCGAAACGCTGGTTAAACCGGGGCAGGAAATCCGACAGGACTAAGTTGGCTTCCCTGAGAGTGCTGGCTCCGCTGAGTCTTAATTCTGCTACAAGGCGGTCTTGAAAAGTGCCATAGGCACGTTCCACCCGTCCTTTTGCTTCTGGACTATGAGCTAGCACATGGGTGATACCCAATTCCCGTAGGGCACGTCCAAATTGAGTAAGAGGGCTAACACCATTACTCGGACCTCGCTCCACTTGGAAAATAGAGTCCCTGTCCGTGTACACACCGAGAGGTATCCCACAACGGTTTATAATCGCTTTCAAAAGTTCAAAGTAACCTGGAGTGTCCTCTTGCTGCCGAAATAGAGCGTAGGGCACAGTCCCCGTAGCATCGTCTATTGCCAAAAGCAAGATGAGCCAGGGTCCCCGGTTCTCCAGCCACGAATGATAGCTGCCATCCAACTGTAATAGCATCCCTTCCTGTGGCATTCGCTGACGCCGATACCGATGACGTGGAGACCGACCGCGCCGAGGACTGGGCAGGCCAGCTCCTATTAAAAGCCGCCGTAATGTGGAGCGAGAAAGCTTTATCCCTTCCCGCCCTGCAAGAAGCTCGGCTAGATGGGTATGATTAACCCCGCTGTAGCGTTCCTTAGTTATGGCTATTACCTGCTGACGGATGGCTAAAGGCGTGGCATTAGCTGGAGCGCGGCCACGGTTACCATGGGCTAGAGCAGCAGCGCCTTCCTTTCGATACGCTGCCAGAATTCGCCACCCGTGGCGTTCGCTCATTCCCATTAATGTGGCTGCCTCTCGCATGGGCCAATGCCTCTCCAATACCCCGTTTAGAGTCTGTAACCTGTTCTGTTCCTTTGTGGTCAATGTCAATCCTTTCATGGACTGACATTATCCCTGAACAATAACCCACTGACCTAATCGTAGACCATCAACAACCGTAGAAAAAACAAAAAACGGGGGTTCATTATCAGAACTCCCCGTTCCTTGTTTAGTTCGGCAAACTTTACTATTCAGCTTTGTTAGAGGCTATGAGCTATGTTTTAACTCATAGCCTCTTATGTTAAACAGCCTTTCGGCTATGCTACCGCTACAGGCTCTTTAGCTTTCTTGGTTTTCTTACCCTTTGGCTTTGCTTTTGCCTTCGGCTTTGGCATCGCCTTGACTACCTTTTCAGCTTCGGCTACCGCTTTAGCTTCTTCTTCCGCTTCTGGTTTTGCTTGTGGCTTAGCTTCTGGAATTGCCATCGGCATTACTAAAGCTCTAATACCGTCAAGGCTGAAGGTTACTGGGCTATTAGCGTTATTGGCTATCCGCATTTCCACGATGCCATTACCGCAAGCCTTAAGTGTTTGAGTAAGGTATTGAGCACTAACGCCGATTGTGCCTTCCCCTTCCGTGTCCGCTTCAATATCCGCTTTGCCTCTATCCTCTTTAGCCTCTAACCTTACCATACCGCTAACGACTGTTAGCTTGATACGGCTTTGGTTATCAAGCCAAAGAGCTTGTAGACTTTGGCAGGCTTTCAGCATTGCTTTAGTGTCAACATAGGCAGTGGCTATAAACTCATTAGGAAAGACTTTCTCATAATCGGGATAAGTAAAGTCATCGCTTCTGAGCTTATAGCTAATTGCCTCTGTGTCTATCACCAAAGCCTTGCTAACAAGCCCACCCTCTACATCGGCTTTAGCCTCTGTGCTAACCTTAACCCTTCTGGCTTTCCTTAAGGCACTAATTAAGCCCCTTAATTCAGGAGCCTCTATTAGAGCCTCTATCTCACCATCAAAGTTAAGGCTAACTTCACAAAGCCTAAAGCCATCGGTTGCGATTAAGGTTAACTTACCATCTTTAGAGGCAAACTTGACACACTTAAAGGTTTGCCTTGCCTCTTTGCCTCTTTCCGTAAACGGAATGACTTTGGCTAAAGCATCGGCAAGCTCTAAACCGCCGAGATTAGGGCTTATAGCGTTATGTGGACTGATGCGGACTTCACAAGTGGTAAAGGGCTTTAGCTTCTCAGTTACCCAAGCCTTATCGTCAAGATAGCTTGTATTAGCTCCGCAAACTACCTTTAAGCCTTGATTGCCTTCATTCGGCACTACTTTGACGATATTGCTACCGTCAAGAGCTTTCAGATAGCTTAAGAAGCCTTTGCGCCCGATAATGTTATTGACAAGGGCTATCATTCCCGCTTGGGCTTTGCTAAGAGCCTCAATGAGCGTTGCCTTGTGAGCAACAAAGCCTTCACCGCTCCGCTTGCCTATGATATTTAGTTGCTCCAGCTTTCATCACCTCTTTTGTTCGGCTATTGTCTACCGCTGGTCTGTAGACAGCCTCTTATTTGAGACTACTTGCTATTCCGCAAAGCGCAGGCAATAGCTTTTGCCTCTACTCATATATTTGGGTAAGAGGACAAAAATCTTACGGTCAAAACAGACTTTTTTGGTATTTGGCAAGTTCTTTTTGCCTATATCGCCAAAGATATTGATGCTCTTGATTAGTTAAGGTTTTAGCGTTCAGCATCTTATAGGCAATCTTAATCAGCCTCTTCGGGCATCTGAGTAGCCAAGTCTTATGGTCAAGCCAAGCGTCAAGGTCAATAGCGTTATCATCAGCTATCAAGTTGCCTAATTCGGTAATATGTCCGTCGTGGTCTATTATCGGCTTGTTTAGGCTTTCCATCTCAATAGCCTTTGGGCATTGAGGATAGAGGTCTTGCTGTTGGCATCTTTTCCGCTGCGGATTGCTACAATGCCCACAATCTATGCCATTAGTCCGATAGTAGTAATCTCGCCAATACTGGGCTACGGTAAAACTGGCTATGCGGTAAGCCCACGATAGGTTATCGGGCTTGTGTGAGTTATTCCTATCGGCTATAGCAAGGTTTAATATTATGTTCTGCCTTAAGTCCTCTCTATCCTCTTGCCTTGCCTTATGTTGAAACTTATCGGCAATCTCTATATACTTTTGCCAGTCTAACATTGGTCAGCTCCAGTGTTAGATTGCTCCAGCTCGTGGATGGTCTCCGAGGGCTGGGGCTTTCCTTTATAATAGGCTTGCCTCTTTAGCTCGGCTCTTAAGTCTACCTCTAACCTTTGGACTATCGGCACGAGGTTTTTGAGCTTTCGGCTAATGCTTTCCAGTTGGCTTATAGCCTTTGCTAATTTCCTTGCCTCTGGTGTGAGCCTTCGTAATGTCTTTTTACGATATACCATTGCTTCCCCCTTTCCTTCTTATTAGGAAAGCGGAGCGGTAGGCTTTGTCTATTCAATTGTTAAGGTGCTTTGGTTTGATTATTGAACAAAAGGAGCGAAAGTGCATTATCAGGATGAACCTATATTTTCGAACATGTTGACGATTTAATGGTTTTTTCGGATATAGAAAGGCAAGGAAGGTGGAGACGAAGTTAAGCCCTCTCAGCTTAGCCGCAGAGCCCTATCTCCAGCCGTAGAGGCCAGAAAAGGGGTTTGCCCAGTCTGCCCCAGAAGCAGCCCTGCCAGCAGCGGTAACGCGGTGATATTTGGAAGATATTGACTCTTCGGATGGTGATCCTCAAATTATGAAGGCTCCTCCCGGACGGTAAATTCTACCAAACCAGTCTAATCAAATTGGAGGAATACGCTACGAAACAATGATAGCGACAGCTGAATGACTTGCATGGCGACGGAACAAGGGCTTCGGTTAAGATTTTTTGCTTAACCGTGTTGACAACGCTATTGACTTAGTGGTATGCTAAAAATTGAAAGAAGCCCTCAGGATTGAGGGCTTCAGAAATTTATAGGCCGCTTGTCAACCTGATTTTTGAGTGATTGTCAACCTGACTATTTAAGAATTGAATAATTTTCGGGTCGATTCCAGCTTCAAAAACGCCGTGAAAATGCTAAAAATGTTAGCCTGACTCTTAATCAGCAGGTTACAGGTTCGAGTCCTGTGCGGCTCATTTTTTTGCAATTAATTTACATTCACTAATGATAGGGTATTGGACATACCCAAAGCCTATGCCTTGAATTGTCACTGTGTCCCCGGTGGTAACCCCAACCATTTCACCCCCATATCCCTTGCTAAACAAGCACTTGACCATTTGTGTTTTGTTCGTTTCACTGCTGCTAAGCACAATATAGGCAGTACCAGTAGCATCTTTGCCCATACTCTCTACTACCCCTGTCACTTTAAGAGTCTCCCCTTTAAATTGTGCATCTGCTGTTACTTGATTTGCCTTATAAGCCATATACAGTTGTTCAGCCGTCACTTCTATTATTTGTGGTTCTGGCTCCTCAGGGGTTGGTGGTGTTGGTGGGGTGGTCGGCGGGGTTGATGGTGGCGTTGCTGGTAGAGTGGCACAAGCAGAAAGAAAGACTATCCCAATAATTAGAATTGTTAGAGTCAGTTTCCTCATTTCAATGCCTTATGCTCAGTTAATAGCCTTTTGCAGTTCTCGCCGAGAGTGTACAAATATTCTTACCTCTGTCGTTTAGCGGCTATGCTATTTCTGGTTACCCTGATCGTTGCCCCTGATTCTACTTTCAGAACGATGCTATCCTCGTCAACGCTTTCAATTTGTCCATAAATTCCAGCGACTGTAATCACTTTGTCTCCCTTTCTAAGCTGCGCCATTAGCTCCTGGTGTTCTTTCTGTCGCTGGCGTTGTGGTCTAATTGTGAGAAAATACAATACGCCGATAAATAGCAACACAAAGACAATCATGTATATGCTACTTATTCCACCCTGTCCAGAGTCTTCTGCAGGGGCACAGCTACTGAGAAATACAAGGGCGACAAGCAGGGTCAGTGTTAACCATAAGCCTGATATTCTATCTCTTTTCACTCTTTCCTCCTTCTGAGCCATATTTATTTGTCCTCTCTTTTTGTAGCCTTGAAAAACTCCAAATTATCTTGCATTTTACATATATAAAAATTACTTTACAAGCTTGATATCTCGTGTTGTAGATGTTAATCCACAGCACTCTATAAATGGCTTGAGACAGGTTTAGTAAAATGCTATAGTATCAAATGTTCCCGTCTTTTGCTATGAAGGAATGTCGCTCTAACGAACTTACTAAGAATTTAACTAAATTCTGCATCTGGGGAAGTGCCGGAACTGGCAGACGGGCATGACTTAGGATCATGTGCCGCAAGGCGTAGGGGTTCGAGTCCCCTCTTCCCCACCATTTAGGTAATGATATTACCCAAAAGTAGCTACGAATAACCAATTCTATTTGTTTGAAGACTACCGTTCACGCTCATTGGTCGGTAATCGTATTACACAATTGAACACCAAAGCGTGGTTCACACCACATGCCATCATTCATACGTCTCGTACTTGCTCATTTAGAAGGGATATTTATGTCTCCCCTATCTTTTGCCCTAAGCACCCGGTATCCTTGTTTTGAGTTCCATCTCATGTAATCAAACAGCAAATGCCATATCAAGCGACACAACCAAAAACCAAAAACCTAGTACTACCGCCAAAAAGACAAGGACACACCGCTCCTTGCTCTTCATGGTACTGATGAGTCCTGTTGCAAAAGCACCTACGCTTGAAATACCAAGAGCAGCCGCAAGCATTATGCGAATAACTGAATGGAGTCGAAGTTCCAACCCAACCTGATACTCCAAGACGGGGGCTAATACGGCAAACAAGATGATAGCAACAGCCAAACCGACTGACCATCTACCCAAAGTAGTCTTTGGTAGAACACTAATCCCCACGTTCATCACCTCCTTCGACACCTAACTGCTGGCTTGATGCTAATACTGCAGTTAGCTTGTTGTCAATGTCCGCTGCTTACAGAATAGTGGACGGAGATAAGCAACTGCTGTAGAGGCGGGATCAATTGCTTCTTCTCAAATAAGAGTTCGGGAACTGCCCAGACTGCCCCACTTTGTCAAACACTAAATAGAAAAGTTATGATGTCACCGTCCTGGACTATGTAGTTCTTGCCTTCCATGCGAAGTAGCCCGTGTTTTCGAGCTTCAGCTAAATTACCACTCTTTTCCAAATCATGGAAACCAATTACTTCAGCTCGGATAAATCCTCGTTCCATATCGGAATGTATTTTACCGGCAGCTTTCACCGCCGTAGTACCTTTAGGGATAGTCCAGGCTTTTAGCTCCGCTGAAGCTGTAGTAAAGAAGGAGATTAAACCGAGGAGTTTGTAGGAGAGAGTTACAAGTCGGTCAAGAGTCGGTTCTTCTACCCCCATAGCTTTACGGAATTCTTTAGCTTCATCATCACCTAACTCAGACAGTTCTATCTCGAGTTTACCGCAAGTAGCTACTATTTCTGCTTGAGGGTGGGAATAGAAAGAGCGGATTTCATCTTCTAAAGAAGAGACTTGAGATAGTTGATTTTCCCCAAGGTTAAGGAGAATTAACATGGGTTTGGCAGTAAGGAACTGGTAACCGGCTAAACTTTTGATTTCAGTTTCGTTCAATCCCTGCTGACGTATTGGTATTTCTTTTTCTAACCCCGTTCTTAGCTTCTCAAGTAAGGCTTTTTCTTTTAGATGTAGCTCTCGTTCCGGCGGTTTGGCTCCTTTCAGAGAATCTTCCAGCCGCTGAAGCCGCTTGCTAATAATGGTCAAATCGGACAGGGTGAGTTCTAAATCAAGCGTGGTGATATCCCGCTTTGGGTCAATGCTGCTTTCAATATGGGCTATGTCCGTATCTTCGAAAGTTCTAACCACTTGGAGTAGAGCATCTGTATTCATAAGATAGGTAAGCAATTGTCCCCCTATTCCCTCGCCTCTGCCGAACTCTTTAGGCGCACCAGCAACGTCAACATACTTTATTTCCGCTGGGATTGTCCTCTTGGGATGAAAGGTGTTCTCTAATACCTCTAACCTATGGTCTGGTACTTTGGCTATGCCGATGTGGGGTGTTAAAGTGGTAACCAGATGTGTACTAACAGCTGCCTTGCCTTTAGTCAAGGCATTGAAAATAGTGGTTTTACCACTTTTAGGCAGACCGATAATCCCGACTTCCACCCTGGCTCCTCCTTTATATGGTATCACATCTTTGTGTTAAAATGGAAAAGCCAGCTATGTTGTACATACTTTATGGTGAGGATGCTTTTTCCCTTCGTCAAAGCCTCGAAAGAATTAAAGAGGAAGCAGGTATGGCGGAACTGCTGGAGGCAAATACCACTATCGTGGATGGTCAACAGCTGACACTAAACCAATTGATGAGCTTATGTAACACCGCCCCCTTTTTATCTGAGAGACGCCTTGTCATAGTTGAGGGTTTGCTGCAACGTTTTGAATCTAAGCCAGGGATAAGACGTCACGACCACCAAGCAGAAATGGAATCCAAAAGGAAAGAAATAGAAGAATGGCAAGGTCTGAACACTTACATTAAGCAGATGCCTGCGAGTACTTTACTGGTATTTATTGATGGGGAATTAAGCCAGGATAATGCCATACTACGAAGCCTGTCGGAGATAGCTGAAATAAGGACTTTCCCAGAGCTCAAGGGCAAAAAGTTGCAGGATTGGATACAAAAACATGTGGCTGAAAACAATGGTACCATAGCAGACCGAGCAGTCAATCTCCTCGTTGAAGCTATTGGTGGCGATTTATGGACTATAGATAAGGAGATTGAGAAGCTTCTTCTTTATTGCTCCGGGCGCACTATTGCGGAAGATGATGTTAGACGATTAATCAGTCAGACCCGCGAGCCTAACATCCTCTATTTAGTTGATGCTATTTTGGAAAGAAGAGTCAAAGTAGCTCACCAGTTATTGCATCGGTTGCTCGAAGAGGGAATGTTGCCTTCTCATTTACTGGCTATGCTTGCCCGCCAACTTGGCTTCATAGTTCGGGCAAAGGAATTACCGCGTGGACTACCTCGGGCAGAAGCACAAAAGAAATTAGGTCTACTGAAGGATTACCCCTTTGACAAGACATTGGCACAGGCTAAGGTGTACACAGTAGAACGCGTCCGAGAAGTGTATAACAGAATTGTGGAAACTGACTTGGCTATCAAGACCGGGAAATATGGCGAGGAATTGGCTCTTGACCTCTTGATTGCTGAGCTGTGTCGCCTCCAGAAATCCGCTTAAGACTGACAGTGGCTATCTAAGCTTACCTTTTGCCTCAATTTGGCTTGTCTTTTATGATATCAACCAGGCAAGGTACCAAAATAAATTTTTGCTTGGGATAGTAATAGTGCACAAATTTGACAGAATGGTGAGATTGGACAAAAATAAAGGTAACTGGGGGAGATGGTTGTATGGAGAGAGTGTTAGCTTTAGTTTTAGCTGGTGGTGCCAGCAAAAGGCTCAGTATTTTAGCTGCGGAAAGAGCCAAGCCAGCGGTACCTTTTGGTGGTAAATACCGCATTATCGATTTCGTCTTGAGTAACTGTATTAATTCTGGCATCCACAATGTTGCGGTACTGACCCAGTTTAACCCTCGCTCTTTAGCTCAACATATTGGTGTTGGCAGACCCTGGGATATGGACAGGACTAAGGGCGGGATTATGCTCCTTCAACCTTTTCTCAGCCGTAGCGGACGCGACTGGTATAAGGGGACAGCCGATGCTGTTTATCAGAACCTCTATTATGTAGAAGAACAAAAGGTGGATGAGATTCTTGTTTTAGCTGGTGACCATATCTATACTATGCGTTATGACCATATGATAACCTCTCATCGAAATAGGGGCGCAGATGTTACTGTAGGTGTAATAGAAGTGCCATTAGCTGAAGCTTCGCAATTCGGTGTTGTTACTCTTGACCACAATGAAAGGGTAGTTGCCTTTGAGGAAAAACCGAAGGAACCCAGAAGTAATTTGGCTTCCATGGGGATATACGTGTTCAATAAGAATGTCCTTATGGACATCTTGGAGGCAATTGTTGAAAAGAAGGGTGGGCAGGATTTTGGTCGGGATATTATTCCTCAAATCATTGGTACTCATAAGGTCTGCGGCTACAGATATCGGGGTTACTGGCGGGATGTAGGTACTGTTGATTCTTACTGGCAAGCCAACATGGACTTGATTGTTGATTTACCTGAGCTAAATCTTTATAACCCTGAAACTGAGTTGAGAACTGTCTTTCAGAACATGCCTCCAGTGAAATTAGGACCAGGAGCACAAGTGACCAGAAGTCTAATAGCCAACGGGGCTATTATTAATGGAGAAGTTAGAAACTCTGTTGTTTTTCCAGGGGTATTCATTGAGGAAGATGCCAGGGTCAAAGACTCTATCATCTTTACGGATACTACCATAGGCAAAGGAGCTGTGGTTGACCGTTGTATTATCGATAAACAGGCTTGGATTGGTACTGGCTCTCATATTGGGTATGGTGATGACCTGACTCCCAATCAAGAGGAACCAGAAAATCTACGTAGTGGTATCACCTTGGTGGGCAAAGGCGCCAAGATACCCAACGAAATCAAAATTGGGCGTAATTGTAAGATTGCTTGCTGGGTAGAGAGGGCTGACTTTGAAAGCAATATTATCCCCAGTGGTAGCAGTGTTGACAGAAAGACGTTGAGACGCCACACCATATAGGAAGCATGAAGATAGGTGCCTTCACCTTTGTCTTGCATAGTCACCTTCCTTACTGTCGTAATGCCGGACGCTGGCCCCACGGTGAAGAATGGCTCCATGAAGCGGCTTTGGGGACCTACTTGCCGCTACTGATGAGTTTGTATGAACTGAGACAAGAGAACTGTCGATTCAAGTTAACCTTAAGCCTTACCCCTGTCTTAGTTGAACAGTTGGCTGACCTCTTGATAATTGAGCACTTGGAAGAGTTTATAGAAGAGAAGATTCGTCGAGTTCAATCTGATGTGAATCGTTTCGAAAAAGCTGGTGAAGGACATCTATTGTATGTGGCACGTTTCTACTTAGATAGGTACCAGCAAATTCTATCAGCTTTCAGGGATAGATTTAACAGAAATATAGTCTTAGCTTTCAAAAACCTTCAGGATGAAGGATATATAGAAATTACTACCAGTGCTGCTACCCATGCTTATCTACCTCTTTTGGAGCGGGACTCCTCCATTTATGCTCAACTGAAAACTGGTGTTGAAGGTTATCGACATCACTTCATGAATAGTCCTAGGTCGGTTTGGCTGCCTGAATGTGGATATCGCCCGGCTTTCTATTCGGGCATTGAGGGGACAACTTACATCAAGCCTGGGATTGAGCATTTCTTGTCTGAACTGGGTATCAGTTGTTTCTTTGCTGAGACCCATACTGTGGAAGGGGGGCAGCCGGTAGGTAAAGCTCGAGAGGAAGTGATTGGTCCTTACAGCAGCATACCCCGACGCTATGTGGTGCCGTTAGTTGGATATTGGGAACCAATGCAAAGGACAACCTATCTCCCTTATTGGGTACAAAAGCCTGAAGTAGCTGTTGTTGGAAGGAATAACCGTACGGGCATGCAGGTCTGGTCAGCAGAATGGGGTTATCCTGGCGATTTTCACTATCGCGAATTTCACAAGAAAGATGGTATTTCTGGGCTTCATTACTGGAAAGTTACTGGGGCTAAGGTTGATTTAGCTTGGAAAGAATATTATGACCCTCACTGGGCGGCACGGCGAGTTGAAGAACATAGCTCCCATTACAGCCATTTGGTTGAGGAGTTGCTGGTCAATTTCTACCAGGAGAGTGGTAACTTTGGCATTGTAGCCGCTGCCTATGACACCGAGCTTTTTGGTCACTGGTGGTTTGAGGGAGTTGACTGGATAAAACAGGTTTTACGGCGCTTGAGTGAGAATGAGATAGTAGAACTAACTACAGCAGCAGAGTATATTGAACAACATCCCCCTGAGGATGTCCTGGCTTTACCTGAAGGTTCCTGGGGACTGGGTGGTGGACACTTTACCTGGCAAAATGTGGACAATGAATGGATATTGCCTGTTGTCCATTCGGCTGAGTTAAAAATGGAGGAGATTGTTGCAAGGCATCCTGATGCCAAGGGGGTTTTAAAACAAGTTCTGAATCAGGCAGCTCGGGAACTACTTTTACTACAATCCAGCGATTGGGCTTTTTTGATAACCACCGGTCAAGCTAAGGAGTATGCAACCGAGCGCTTTGGGTATTATGCGAGTCCTAACAACTACAAAGGACATGTGGGTAAATTCTATAAGTTGGTTGGCATAATTGAATCAGGACACTATGCAAATGAGGCTGTTCAAAACCTGTGTCAACAGTTCTGGGAAGAAGACAAAATTTTCCCTAATATAGACTACCGCCATTTCAAAAATAGGGAACAGGTTATAAGGCGATGAGGGTTCTTTTTGTCGCTTCTGAAATTAGCCCTTTGGCTAAGGTAGGTGGACTGGCTGATGTGGTTGGCTCTCTACCCAAAGCTTTGACTGGACTTGGGCATGATGTGCGGGTGATGATTCCACGATATGGTGGCATTGACGTTAGACAGTATTCAGTGGACACAGTTAAAGATGGCTTCAAGTTATCTGTGCTGGGGGGAACGCAACCAGCTATTCTAAAGATTGCTAATCTAAAAGACAGAGTCCCGGTATATATGATTGAGAACCAAAAGTATTTCGGAGAGAAAGAAGTATATGGCAAGGATGACCTGAAGCGGTTTCTTTTCTTTTCTCGAGCTATTTTTGAAGTATTACCACAACTTGACTGGCAACCGGAAATAGTCCACTGTCACGATTGGCATGCATCTTTAGTTGTCATGTGGCAAAAGAAGGCTGGCTATCCTTATGGTTCGATATTTACTATCCATAATTTAGCTTACCAAGGAGCTTTTGATGGAGGTTTCCTAATTGCATCTAATTTGAAAAAGGATTGGGAAAACTATCCCACAGGTGCTCCTAAACCGCCTCTTAATTTTATAAGTCAGGGAATTTTGTGGGCTGATTTAGTGACTACAGTCAGCGAAACTTATGCTAAAGAAATTATTACTCCAGAATATGGAGAGGGGCTCGAGGCTATTCTGAACTACCGCCGGGAATCTCTTTTGGGCATAGTTAATGGCATTGATTATGAAGAATATGACCCGGAGACTGACCCATATGTGCCGGTAAGATATAGCTCCTCAGGTTTGGAGAGACGAATTGCTAATAAGTTAGCTCTGCAAAAACGGGCGAATTTACCAGAAGATACTGAAATTCCTGTACTCGGTATGGTACAACGTCTTGACGAACAAAAAGGTTTTGATATCTTAGAGAAAGCCATTGACCCTATTTTGAAAGGGACAAAAGTTCAGTTAGTCATCCTCGGCAGAGGTAGAGAATGTTATGAGAATATGCTGAAACAAATAGCTTCCAGGTATCCTCAGCAAATCGCTTTATTCGTGACTTTCGATAGTCCCCTGGCTCACCTTATTTATGCCGGTTGTGACATGTTTCTTATGCCATCCCGGTTTGAGCCTTGTGGTCTGGGGCAGCTTATAGCTATGCGCTATGGGGCGTTACCAATAGTCCGTCATACTGGTGGCTTGGTTGATACTGTGCCTGAGTTGACTCCTGACCTTAGCCAGGGCAATGGTTTTGTCTTTAAAGACTATACTCCTGAAGCTCTGCTAAAAGCTGCCAAGAAAGCAATTAAAGCATTTCGGAACAAAAAGGCTTGGTATGAAGCAATGCAGCGAGTGATGAAACTTGATTTCTCCTGGCAAGCTTCAGCTATGAAATATGAAGCTGCCTATCAGCAGGTTCTGGGGATGAGGAAATATGCCAAAGGCTGACCAACAACTGGTTCTGGCTATAGACTTGGGTGGTACCAAGATTGCCGCCGGTCTGGTCTCGAACAAAGGAGAAATCATTTCGCAGGGCTACCTTTTGGCTTTAGCTAAGGAAGGACCGGAAGCAGTAGTAAAAAGACTCTTTTCTGTTGCCCATCGGACTCTGGAACGGGCTGGGATTAAGGTTTCGAGGCTAAAGGGTATAGGTATAGCTGCTGCAGGAGCCTTAGATGTTAAAAGAGGATTGGTAACAGCCTCACCGAATCTTCCCGGTTGGCGCAACGTTCCTTTGTCGGATATTATGACTGAAAGGCTCGGTGTGAAAGCCTACCTTATTAATGACGCTAGCGCTGCCGTTTTTGGAGAACATTGTTTTGGAGCTGGTAAAGGCATTGCTAACCTGATTTACCTGGCTATAGGCACTGGCATAGGTGGTGGCATAATTATCGATGGTCAGCTTTACGTTGGGGTTGACGGCTGTGCTGGAGAGATAGGTCACATGACTGTGGATGTCAATGGACAACGATGCAACTGTGGTAATGTTGGCTGCCTTGAGACTTTGGCATCAGGTACAGCTATGGCTAAAGAAGCAATCAAGTGTCTTAGCCGAGGAGAAAAAAGCTCTTTAGTCATCCTTGCTAAAGGCAAACTGGAAAATATTACGGCTAAAATGATTGCTCAAGCAGCTCGCCAAGGTGACTCTTTAGCTCGAGGTGTTATAGCCAAGGCTGCTCATTATCTGGGCGTTGGTATGGTAAATCTGGTCGACATTTTCAACCCAGAACTTATTATTGTTGGTGGGGGAGTGGCTCAGATGGGGGATCTGTTTCTTGAGCCGGCTCGAAGGGTAGTTAGAGAAAGGGCTTTTTCTTTACCAGCTCATACCGTCCGTATTGTTCGAGCTAAATTAGGTAACAACTCTGGTATAATTGGAGCAGCCCTTTTTGTTTTTCAGGAAATTAAAAAGGGGCACCGATGATTTACTGGGCACCGCTTTTTCATTTCTATCAGCCGCCAACGCAAGTTCGGGGTATACTTCTAAAGATAAGTAATGAAGCCTATCGTCCCCTGCTTGAAGTCCTTGATGACTATCCTCATGCTAAAGCCACCGTTAATATTAATGGTGTGCTCACTGAAATACTTTGGGAATGCGGGCACTCAGATATAATCAATAAACTGAAGAAACTGGCTGAGGATAAGAAAATTGAATTCACTGGTTCGGCTAAATACCATCCCATCCTTCCCTTAATACCTACGGAAGAAATAGAAAGACAGATCAGACGTAATCATCTGACTAACCGCCACTTCTTTGGTGATGTTTATATCCCCAGAGGCTTCTTCCCGCCGGAAATGTGTTATTCCCAAGACATTGTTGAACCGGTTATCGAGTCTCGCCATGAATGGATTATTCTCAGTGGCGTTGCCTGTCCAGTAGTCTGGCCAATGGATGTAATTCATGAGGTTGGTTATGATGAAGAACAACTAGCTGCTTTCTTTAGAGATGACATTCTGAGTAACAAGATAAGTTTCAAAGATATTGATGGCAAGAGTTTTATCGACCATCTCAAGCAGCTATATAAAGGTGAAAGCGACATTTATGTTATTACGGCTATGGATGCTGAGACTTTTGGACATCATATTCGAAACTGGGAGAAGTTGTTTCTGGCTGAAGTCTACGAGACCCTTGAGCCGGTGGAATTTGACAAAGGAACTGTGCAGCAGAAGCCCTTAGCAGAACAACACCGAAGACTCTTCGAATTTCAGCGAAATGGTGAAATTAAGCAAATAGAGATAGTCACCATTAGTCAACTTTTGGAGCATTTCCCTAAAGGAAGCCGAATTGAGCCGAGACCATCTTCTTGGAGCACTACTGGCGATGACCTTAAAGCCCGCAACTATTACCCTCTATGGAAGGACAAGGATAATGCTGTACACCAGATGCAGTGGGAACACCTTTCCATTGTTATGGATGTGACTCTTAAAGCCTATGAATTGGCGGATAACCCTTCCAGTCGCCATTTTGTTAGTATTGCTCGAAGCCTTTTGGACCAAGCTCTCCACAGCGACCAGTTCTGGTGGGCAAGTAAGAGACCGATGTGGGACATTAACATGATTCATCGCGGCTTAAACTTGCAGCGAGAAGTATTAGTCAATGCCTATAAAGCTATATCTGTCAGTGGCTGTAGCCCTCAGACTAAGAAGGAATATCACTATAAAGAGGTAGCTGCCCGACATATAAGCTATGAGATTACTGATAGCCTGTACGCCGATTGAAGGCAAAAGTCACAATAAAAGCAGCATCTCCATAAATACATCCCCTAAGGCTACTTGTCAGTTGTGAGTGAATAAGGTGAGTACAGCCAGACAAATCTATTTTGGTATTGTTCTTCATAATCATCAGCCGGTGGGTAACTTTCCTTTGGTTTTTGAGCAGGCTTACCAGCAAGCTTATTTGCCTATGCTTAAGGCAATGGAAAAACACCCTTCTTTAAGTTTTTCCCTTCATTATGGTGGTCCACTCACGGATTGGTTAAAGCAAAATCATCCCGACTTTTTCCAAAGGTTAGATGACTTGGTTAGGAAAGGACAGGTGGAGATTATGGGTGGTGGCTATTATGAACCTATCCTACCAGCTATTCCTGATGCCGATAAGCTGGGTCAGATTGCTAAAATGAGCTCCTTCATCCGCCACCAATTTGGTTCTGAGCCAACAGGATTATGGTTAGCCGAACGAGTCTGGGAGCCATATTTGGCAAAAATATTAGCCCAAGCTGGGATTAAATGGACTTTGGTGGATGATACTCATTTCAGATTGGTAGGACTGGAAGCTAAAGACCTTTTCGGTTACTACATTACTGAAGAAGAAGGCTATTTCTTAAAAATATTCCCTGGTAGTAAATCCCTTCGTTACTTTATTCCCTGGCGCCCTGTGGAAGAAGTCATTGCTTTTCTTAGAAGCGAAGCTTCAGACGAAGGGATAAAGATTATTGTTCTGGGTGACGATGGGGAGAAATTTGGAGTCTGGCCGGGTACGTATAAGCATTGTTGGCAGGAGGGGTGGATAGATAAACTTTTCACTGCTCTGGAAGATAACCAGGAATGGCTACGTACTGTGAAACTGGGAGATTACATTAAGAAATTCCCACCTTCGGGAAGGATTTATCTTCCGTGCGCTGCTTATGATGAAATGCTGGAGTGGGCGTTACCACCGGGAAAATCATGGCAATACGTATGCCTGAGGCGGCAACTGGAAGAGGAAGGTCGCCAGGATGTTATTCCATTTATGCGCGGCGGCTTCTGGCGTCATTTTTTGGTCAAATATCCTGAAGCAAACCGAATGCATAAGAAGATGTTACGGGTTCATAAAAAAGTCCATAAAGCTCGTACTCTTAACGAAATAGGATGCGGCTTAGATGAATTATGGCGAGCCCAATGTAATGAACCTTACTGGCACGGCATCTTTGGTGGGATTTATTTAGCTGATCTTAGGGCTACTACATATCGTCATCTCATTCAGGCAGAAACCAAGGCTGACAAAGTGTTGCGTGAGAATAAGCTGAAAGTCAAGAAAGTTCCCGATCATCCGCTAAATCTTAGCTGGGAGCAAATCGATTTTGATGGTGATGGTTTTGAAGAGATATTGATTGATACAGACGTCTTCTCTCTCTATCTAAGTCCTGAAGAGGGTGGCTCCATCTTTGAATGGGATGTACATGGTAAGAACTGTAATTTACTGGCTGCTTTAGCCAGGCGTCCAGAAGCTTATCATCGCCTCTTGACCGAGACATCCCCCGTTAAGCAAAGCTCTCCAGAAGACAAGACAGTCGTTAGTATACATGATCTCATAAAAATAAAAGACCAAGACCTTTCCAAATTACTGGTATACGACCGATATCCACGTTCAAGCCTTCTTGACCATTTCTTTAGTCTCAATACTAAGCTAAACGACTTTGCCAGTAACTCTTACGTTGAGTTTGGGGATTTTATTAATAAACCCTATCAAGCTACTTTACGCAGGCGTGACCGTAAACTACAGATTCGTCTGAAACGGAAAGGCATATTCAAAAGAAGTGGAGAGGAACTACCAGTTGAGATTAATAAGGAAATCTTGTTAGAAGCTGACAGGGAAGAACTTGCAGTGAATTACCAGTTTAAGAACCTAAGTAATTCCATGATTGAAGGTGTCTTTGGTAATGAATGGAATATAAATTTATTAGGAGGCGGGCACAATGAATTAGCCTACTACCAGATACCCGGACTTGCCATGGAAGACCGCCTTGATTCATATGGTGAATTAGAGGGAGTTGCCCAGGTGATACTTGGCAACCGTGGTCTCAGTATAGAGATAGAAGCAAAAATTACGCCTAAGATTAAGCTGTGGCGTTTTCCCGTGGAGACTATTTCCAACTCAGAAGCTGGAATAGAAAGGCTCTACCAGGCAAGCTGTCTTGTTTTTCTCCTCCCTTTCAGCTTAGCTCCTGACGAAGCCATTTCTCTCAGGCTTGACTGGGTAGTTAAGCCTTAAATTGACAGCTGAAGCAATTACCCATTAAAATTCGTTGAACATGCTATTACCAGTGACCGGTGACGACATCCGTCAAGCCTTTTTGAGTTTCTTTGAGAGCAAAGGGCATACAGTAGTCCCGAGCTCGTCCTTGATTCCTCATGGCGACCCTACTTTACTCCTGACCACTGCTGGTATGGTGCAGATAAAGCCCTATTTCCTGGGGTTGTCTGTGCCCCCGAACTCGCGCTTGGCTTCCTGTCAAAAATGCTTCCGCACTACCGATATTGATTCAGTGGGCGATTCTAAGCACCTCACCTTTTTTGAAATGCTCGGCAACTTCAGTGTTGGCGATTACTTCAAGAAAGAGGCTATTACCTGGGCTTGGGAATTTGTTACTGAGCACCTAAAACTTCCCACAGAGAGATTATGGGCAACCATTTACTTAGATGATGATGAGGCTTTTGAATATTGGTGGCGCGTAGGAATCTCCGAGGCTAAGATATTAAGGTTTGGTGAAAAAGACAATTTCTGGGGTCCAGCTGGAGATTCAGGACCTTGCGGACCTTGCAGTGAAATCCATTACGATTTTGGTAGTGAAGTTGGTTGTGGTAAACCAGACTGTAAACCCGGCTGTGACTGTGGTCGCTTCTCTGAAATCTGGAATTTGGTCTTCACTCAGTATAACCAGGACCGAGACGGGGAACGCACTCCTTTGCCTAAGCCTAATATTGATACTGGTATGGGCTTAGAGCGAACTGCTGCTGTTATGCAAGGTAAGCCCTTCGTTTATGATACTGACCTTTTCCGAGCTCTTATTGACCTGATGGCTCAGCAAGCGAAGAAAAAATATGGTAGCAATGAGACAGACGACCGGGCTATCAGGATTATAGCCGAGCACAGCCGTGGTATAACCTTTCTTATTGCCGACGGCGTTCTTCCTTCTAATGAGGGGCGTGGTTATGTATTACGTCGTATATTGAGGCGAGCATCTCTCTTCGGCAGACGGCTGGGGTTACATAGACCTTTTCTGGGTGAAATCAGCCAAGTTGTTATTGACAAAATGGGTCATATCTATCCTGAACTGGCGAATAATCGAGACTTTATCCGGCAAATGGTCAAGGCTGAAGAAGACCGCTTCGCTAATATGTTGGATACTGGGCTGAATTTGGTAGAAAGACTCATTGAGCAGGCTGTAGCCCAGGGACGAAGCCAGCTTACTGGAAGCGATACCTTCACTCTTTATGATACCTATGGCTTTCCTAAAGAGTTGACTGCGGAAATAGCTAAAGAGCGTGGGCTATCGGTTGATTTTGAAGGCTTTGAAGCTGAGATGGCATGCCAGCGAGAAAGAGCCCGGGTAGCTAGAAAAGGTGTAACTATAACCGCACCTATGGCGACAGCGGAAGCACAAGTGCTGGCACCTAACATAGTAACAGTAGGATTTGTAGGCTATGAGACCACTAAAAGCCAGACAAAAGTTATTGGATTAAAAGTGGACAACAAGTCAGTAGAAGTGGTGAGCGAAGGGCAAGAAGTCGGAGTACTTCTGGACAAAACACCTTTCTACGCTGAGATGGGTGGGCAGGTTGGAGATACCGGAGAAATAATTGGTTCTCAAGGTAAGGTTGTGGTGACTAATACCATTGGTAATTATGTCCACGTTGGTAAGGTATTGACGGGAGAAATTTGTGTGGGAGAAGAAGTCACGGCTCAAGTGGATACAGACCGTCGCCTTGATATTGCTCGCAATCATACCGCCACCCACCTCCTTCAAGCTACTTTGCGCCAGACTTTGGGACCTCAGATTTACCAGAAAGGCTCCTGGGTAGGTCCCGAGAGATTTAGATTTGACTATCCCAGTTTAATACCTATCCTTAAGGAACAGCTAAAGGCAATCCAGCATTTTGTCAATGAAAAGATACGCGAGAACTTGCCAGTAAGAACTAAGTTTATTTCTTATGATCAAGCTATTGCCGAAGGTGCTATTGCCCTCTTTGAAGAAAAGTATGGAGATATGGTCAGGGTAGTGGAGATTGGCGAAGCACCTGTAAGCGCTGAATTGTGCGGTGGTACGCATGTTAGAGCTACTGGCGAGATTGGCTTCTTCCATATAGTTAGCGAAACGAGCATAGGCACCGGTCTACGGCGCATTGAAGCAGTCACTGGTCGAGGTGCTGAATCCTTTTTCTACGACCGTCTCTCTTCTTTGGAAACTGTTGCTCAAGAATTAGATAGCTCTCCGGATGAAGTCCAGGAGAGGCTGCGAGTTCTCAAAGCTGAGTTAGCAACTGAACGCAAACGAACTTTGCAGCTCGAAGAAAAGTTAGCGCTCGGGATTGTGGACTCGTTAGTAAAGAAAGCCAAAAAATATGATGGAGTAACTGTGGTCGCAGCTAAAGTTCCAGCTCTCAGCTCTTCGACCTTGAGGGAAATGGGTGATGTCTTACGAGAACGCTTGGGAAGTGCAGTAATAGTTTTGGGAACTGTAGTTAACGACCGTCCCAGTTTTGTAGCTATGGTCACCCCCGATCTGGTAGATAAAGGATTTCATGCCGGTGAGATAGTAAAGCAAGTAGCTATGGTCACCGGTGGTAGTGGTGGTGGTAAAGCTCACCTGGCTCAAGCCGGTGGTAAAGATAAAGCTAAACTGGACGAAGCTCTAAAAGCGGTCAAGAACTTGGTGAAGAGTACTCGGTAAAAGTGTTGATTGCCATTGCGAGGAACGGAGTGACAAAGCAATCCCAGCAGATTGCTTCGCTTAGCTCGCAATAACTGGCAGGAACCTTTAGAGAGATTTGCCATTGACTTATCTGGGACCGAGGTATAATGCGAATTTTGGGATTAGACATAGGTGACAGGCGGATAGGGGTAGCCATTAGTGATCCAGAAGAAACCCTTGCCAGTCCGTTGACCGTTATACTTAGAAACAGCGATGAGGAAGTGACCAAAGCTATTGTTGAGCTTATTGAACGTTATCAGGTGGCACGTATTATAGTTGGCTTACCCCGTCATCTCAGTGGGAAGCTGGGTAAGCAAGCAGCTAAAGTACAGGATTTTATCACCAAGCTTTCTGAACAAATCAAAGTTCCTCTGGAAACCCGTGATGAGTGGCTGTCTACCGTAGCCACAGGTCGTTTGCTGCGAGAAGCTGGCATAAAGAATGAGCAGCAGAAAGCAAAGCGTGACGCTGGAGCCGCTGCCTTTGTCTTACAGGGATACCTGGATAGCCGCCGACCGAGTGTTTGAGTTGACATAATACATGAGTACATTTAGGAGGTAGGTAATGAAAAGGAAAGTTATTATTGTGGGCTTGATTTTGGTTCTAATCATGGTGTTGATGACTTTTTCAAGTTGTGTCAGCGTTGGTAACAAAATTGCGGTAATTTCTCTTAACGGTCCCATAACCTCTAGTGGGAGCAGCTTCTTATTTGGGCAGGTGATTAATCCTGACCAGGTCAGAGAGCAGCTAAATCGGGCTGAGAGAGATGCAGCAGTGAAAGCTATTGTTATCCGTGTGGAAAGTCCGGGAGGCACAGTAGCTGCCTGCCAGGAAATACTTAATGCGATGGAAAAGGTTACCAAGCCTATTGTTATCAGCATGGGAGAGACAGCAGCATCTGGCGGCTACTATATCTCCGCTAAAGCCGACAAAATTGTTGCCTTACCCGGCACTCTAACTGGAAGCATAGGTGTTATTTCCCAGATACCAAACATAAAAGGACTCTATGACAAACTCGGCATAAAAATGGAGACCTTCAAGGGCGGCAAATATAAGGATATGTATTCAGGAACAAGAGAATTAACACCAGAAGAGAAAGAAATTCTGCAGGAGATGACCGACCTGTATTATGACCAGTTTGTCAAAGTAGTGGCTGAGGGCAGAAAACTGGATGAAAGCAAGGTAAAAGAGTTAGCTACCGGGCAGCTTTACCCGGGTACTCAGGCTAAAGAGCTTGGTCTGGTGGATGAATTGGGTGGACTGCAAAGGGCAATAGATTTGGCTACTGAATTGGCTGGTATTGAAAAGCCTGAGATAGAATACTACAAGCCGAGACCGTCAACCCTTTTAGAATCTCTTTTTGGTTTTAACCTTGCCAGATGGAGTAATTTTATTCAGTTACGAATCTTGGGCTTTGAGGGTGTTGTCCTTTATGATATGCTTAACCACCCTTACCCTGAACCCCGCTATCAACTCCCGTAGGGAGGCTATAGCGAGCGAAAGGATTTACTGTTAATAATGTAGTGCGAGGCTTTTAGCCTCGCTGACAGCGACCGTGAAGGGTTACCTTGCATGTCATTGTGAGGAGCCTTTTCCCTTCGTCATTGCGAGGGGCGTAGCGACGAAGCAATCTCTCCAGATATGCTATAATTCCAGCAGGCAAATGACCAGAGCAACCACTATCTTAGCTGTAAAACGAGGTGACCAGGTAGCTATTGCTGGCGACGGGCAGATAACCGTAGGTGATACTGTCCTTAAGCATACTGCTAACAAATTGCGTACGCTTTACCATGATACCGTAATCAGTGGTTTTGCTGGTGCTATAGCTGATGCCTTAACTTTATTTGAGAAATTTGAGGGGCATTTAGAAAAACATAATGGTCAGTTGAAACGAGCTGCTGTGGAATTAGCTAAAGAGTGGCGCACTGACAGGATTTTACGTCGGCTTGAAGCTTGGCTGGTAGTGGCAAACAAGGAAGAGCTTCTGGTCATTTCTGGCGAAGGAGATGTTGTCGAACCTGATGATAATGTGGTAGGCATAGGCTCCGGCGGAGGCTATGCTCAGGCGGCAGCTAAAGCTTTGTTAAAGTACACGGACTTGTCAGCCAAGGAAATTGCGCGCATCAGCATGGAAATTGCAGCAAAGCAATGCATTTACACCAACGACAATATAGTCATACTCAGTTTGGGAGAAGACAAGAACTAAAGTTGAAAGAGCACTTCAGGGTAATTAAAACCTGCCCTGAAACCAGAGCCCGCATCGGGGAACTCATCACTCCTCACGGAATAATAACCACACCTGCTTTCATGCCTGCCGCCAGCCAGGGAACAGTCAAGACATTAACTCCACAGGAAGTTCAAGGCATTGGCATATCCATAGCCCTCAGCAATACTTACCACCTTTATCTCAGACCGGGTATAGAGACTATTCAAAAACTGGGTGGTTTGCATCGGTACATGGCTTGGGATGGACCAATACTGACTGACAGTGGTGGTTATCAAATTTTCAGCCTGGCAGCATTACGTCAGATTGATGACGAAGGTGTGCTTTTCCGTTCCCATATTGATGGCAGTGAACACTTCTTAACTCCGAAGATAGTGATTGAGTTCCAGGAAAAACTTGGTGCTGATATCATCATGTCTTTGGATGAATGTGTGGCTTATACTGACGATGTATCTATTGTGCGTCGAACTATGGAACGGACTCACCTTTGGGCAGAGAGATGTCTCAGGTACCACAAGGGTAACCAGTTTCTCTATGGTATTGTCCAGGGTGGTGTTTTTCCTGAGCTAAGACGCCAATCTGTCAATGTTATCGCCTCTTTAAACTTTTCTGGCTATGCTATAGGTGGCTTAAGCGTGGGGGAGACCAAAGAGCTAACCTGGGAAATAGTTAATGAAACCGCCGCTCTTTTGCCGAAAAATCAGCCCCATTATCTAATGGGCATGGGTTCTCCTGAGGACATTGTTACCGGTGTTGCTCTGGGTATAGACCTTTTTGACAGTGCCTTACCTACTCGCGTTGCCCGCAACGGCGCTCTGTTTACTAAAGCTGGGCGGCGCAACATACGAAACGCTGCTTACAAAACAAAGGATGCAGCCATTGATACTGAATGTGACTGCTACACCTGTCGTACTTTTTCGGCTGCTTATCTCCATCACCTTTTCAAGTGTGAAGAACTATTAGCCTACCGCTTAGCTACTCTCCATAACTTGCGCTTTATTGTCAGACTATTACAGGAGATAAAAGACAATATTCGACAAGGCACTTTTGGCGTTTTCCAGAAAGACTTCCTCACCCATTATCAACCTACTGACCAGGAAATAAGAATAAATCAGAAACAAAAGTGGCTAAAGAGTAAAGAAAATACTTAATGCTCAAAAGGTAGTGGTCAAATTACTTTGGTCGGACAGAATGTTTAGTCAGTAGCCGGAAGGACTAACCTGCCCCAGGTATTAGGTTGCTCCTTGCTAAAGGTAGCATAGATGTTCTTGAGCAATCTGCACAAGCATTGGAGGAACCAGTCAGAGCCGTCTGTGGAATCTATTTTCCCTCTTACGAAGAGCATAGTATTTATGTTAGAATGCTCAATAAAGGTTCACACACGGGGGTAGTGAGAGCCAAAAGTGGACCTACGAATAAGGAGGGTGAAAGTGAGAAAGGGAAGAGTACGAATTAGGGTCATGGAAGAAGCTGGGGGCAAACATATAAGGTCAAAATCGTATCGTCAGGATGTAGATTTCAAGACTGCCTGCCACATGGTTGAGAGCCTCTCAAAGAAGGCGGGCGCAGTAACTAGAAAGTCAGGGCGACAGTAGATCCGTCTTGAAAATCCGACAATAACCTATTTTGTTCAACCACGCCTAAAGGGTCTACTTATGCTTAGTGTATGCTGGTATTAAGCAGTATCTACAGCACTGTGATGGCTTCAGCATCCTTTCGTTCTATTAAATAAGATACGCTCTATAGTTAAATTCCCAGTTTTTTCCGCTTGGCTTCAATATGGCTCAGTATGCCGTCAACTGCCTTGACAGGGTCTTTTTCGACGTTAAGCAAGCCGCCAGTTACATTAACGCAGTCCTCGGTCAGGAGTTTTACCAGATTGGGTGCACCAGTAACAGTAGGTACGGGGTTGACATAAGTATACAGTCCTAAAGCGAGGGCAAAAATAGCATCGATAGTAGCTTTCTGCTCCATGTATTCGGGGGCTACTGCTGCTACAGGGAGGTCTGGAATAGGTACACCACCCAAAGCACTTGAAACTGCAGCCAGCAAGTCAGCAAGACGACCAGTATCAGTACAGGTGCCGTAGCTAAGCACTGGTGGGATGTTCAGAGCGTTACAAATCTTTTTCAGACCTGAGCCGGTAAATTGCTTAGCCTCTATGGTGCATAGACCGGCAACCTGCATAGCGCCATTGCCGCAGCCCATGGAAAGCACCAGAATATCACGCTTGATAAGCTCTTTAGCTACAGTCACGCTGTGAGCGTCTTGAGCATGGTCTCTTAGCGTGGTGCAGGAAACAAGTCCAGCGATACCACGCAAAGTGCCAGCTTTTACTGCAGTTAGAAGTGGGTCGAGGCTACCGCCAAGGGCTGTTAGCATGCTTTCTGTAGAAAAACCCACCAGAGCCTCTTTCACAGGCAGTTGAGTGACTGGCTCAATGGAGGCGCGACGCTCTTTGAAGTTGTCGATTGCCATCTGCAATAGCTGGGCAGCTTGCTCTTGAGCTTTTTCTGGAACGTAGTTGACCCGGTCAGTGATGCCTTCGAAGGCGACCAGCTCACTTACTGGCACCAGTCTGAACTTATATTTCTGAGCATAAAATGGGTCAACCTGCATGGAACAGTTCATATCACAGGCAAAAAGGTCGACACAGCCCGAGGCTAAAACAGCTTCTTGCATAATCCAGTTTCCGGTGAAACCGTAAAAAGCGTTGTCCATTTCCCATCTTTGAATCATTTCCTGACCGGTCTCAATATTGGCTATGACTCGTAAGCCTTTGGCGCCGGTGGCTTTAGCTTTTTTCTGCCACTCCGATTTGCGAGCTAACTGAACCATGGCAAAACCAAGAAAAGGCTCATGCCCATTGGGTAGGACATTCACATAATCAGGGTCCAATACTCCCAAATCAACACGCATCTGGTGCGGTCTTGGTATGTTAAAGAGAATATCCTGGCAGTATTCATTGACAATCTGGCTCTGGTAAGCCATGGCTATAGCCAGACGCATTGCTTTGAGAGCCAGGCTGGTATAGTAACCATCGACATTGGTCAGGCAGGAGCTTGTGGCAAGCAGCATTTCTCCGTAGATGCCACCAGGGAAAATGCCTAACTTCTTCCAAATTTCCTGCCGTTCAGGAGTAGCTAAAACCTTCACGATTTCACTGGGTTCATCATAGGGGCGATTGAAATCAGTCTGCGCAAAGTCACATAGCCGTAGAGCAATTTCCTTAGCTGAGCCTTTTGTATTTATGCCAAGCCGTTGGCTGAGGTTCTTCAATTTGTCAAGTTCTTTTATCTGAAAGAGGGTCTGACCTTTGGCAGTGGCTCGGAGTGTCTTGATGGTCTGCTCGGTGTGATAATGATAGGTAGAAGCACCCATAACATTTCGGAGGAGCATCATCCTCATTGCCATACCATCGGCAGTAATGCCGCAGACCCCTCTCTTGTCTTTGGCAGCATCGGTACGACAGGGGCCGTTGGAGCAGAGGTCACAGCGCATACCCCCCATACAGAAAGGACACCTCTGGTCAGGATTGCTTCCCAGACCTTGAGCCTCATACCTGTCCCAGATATTGGTCATATTATCCCTTTTAATTCTCTCATAGACTATTCGAACCGATTCGTGGTAGGAAATTCTATCTTCTTGCATTTCAGACCTCCGTTTGTTGATATTAGCTGTTTTTGGGCTCAGAGCAATTAATGTTTTGGGGCAGGGCAGCTTTCGGATTATAGCATATCATTTAACCTTTTGATTTTTTGTCGGAGCTTCTTGGAATGTCTTAGCTTACTATCAAGCGGAAACTGTCTCAATGAAAATGCTTCTTTGACAAACTTTTCTACCAATGCTAAACTTATCAGTTAGCAGTCTGAAGGGGAGAGTGCTAAAATAGGCAACATTTTGACATCACGAAGAGAAACAGTTCTTAAGATAATAGTCCAAGAATACATTAGTACGGGGGTGCCAGTAGCTTCAGAGACTATCAGTCGGAATTACCAGTTGGGGGTGAGCCCAGCTACCATCCGCAACGATATGGCATATTTAGAGGAAAGGGGGTATATAGCTCGCCCTCATATTTCGGCAGGAGCTATCCCTTTAAACAAAGCCTATCGTCACTATGTAGAGTCCATAGTCGAGGATATTGAGCTTTCATCAACGGAACAGCGTTTTATTGGTAGCTTGTTTCAGGACATGGAAATGGAGTTTGAAAGATGGGCGAAGTTAGCTGCTTCTCTTTTGTCGCACTTGATCCGAACAATAGGTATAGTCACGCTACCCAAAGCGCCAAAGTGTAGGTTTAAGCATCTTGAGCTAGTCAAACTTCAGGAATTTCTAATCTTATTGGTCTTGGTTTTACAGCAGACAAAGCTTAAACGGCAATTTCTGCCGGTATCGGAATCAATGAGTCAAGAAGAATTGACCAGATTTGCTAACCGGTTGAATATCGTCTATGGTGGCTTGACTATTTCGGAAATATTGATTAAGGAATTAGAGCTTTCTCCTTTTGAAAGACAAATAAATGAAGTCATAGTTAACCTAATGACGGCGGAAGACGAGCTTGAATATGATGAGCCGTATTTTGAGGGACTGCGTCTGATGTTTAGTCAACCCGAGTTTGTTACCAGCAACCAACTACTCAGCATTATGGAGTTAATGGAGGAAAAGGAATGGTTATCGGTGATGTTATCTAAGGGTTTAGCCGAAGGAGAGGTCAAAATAGTTATTGGAGAAGAAAGCCAGCAAGAACCTCTTCGCAATCTGAGCCTGATTTTTACCCGCTATGGTATCCCCCGTGAGATTGGCGGTGCTATTGGCGTAATCGGTCCGACACGAATGAACTATAGTCGCGCCATTTCCTCAGTCCGTTATCTGTCTGAAGTACTCAGTGGCTTAGTTGCTGAGGTCTACCGGTAAAAGTTGACATAATCATTTAAGGAGACTTATTTTGTCTGAAGAAGAAAGACCTGAAGAGGCAAACGAAGTGGCTGAAGGGGAAGTGCTAACTGGGGACATTGAAACTTTGAGGCAGGCTTTAGTTGAAGAAGGAACGAAAACTGAGCGATATTTAGCTAATTGGCAAAGAGCCCAAGCGGACTTTATGAATTACAAGAAAAGGGTGGAGCAGGAAAAGAATGAAGTCACTGATTTTGCCAATGCTGCGCTTATCTTAAATCTATTGCCTGTAGTAGATGATTTAGAACGGGCTTTTGCCTCTTTGCCGTCCAAGTTACAGACACTAAGCTGGGTGGATGGAATTAGACTCATTTACCGTAAACTGCAAGCTATTCTGGAAACTCATGGCGTTGTCGAAATCAAGACTAAAGGGGAGAATTTTGACCCAAAGTTCCATGAGGCAGCTATGTATGAAGATGGAGCAGAGGAGGGGGTGATTATGGATGAGTTACAGAAGGGATACAAGCTGAAAGGGCGACTCCTCCGTCCGGCGGTAGTAGTGGTGGGTAAAGGTAAAGAAGAGGAACAAATTAAGACCGAACCCTCTTAAGCTTCAGACGAACAGTAAGCAATAAGATTTTGAGGGGCTAATAAGCCAATTCAACTTAAGGAGGAAATAGAAATGAGCAGAGCAGTTGGTATCGACTTAGGAACGACCTTCAGTCTCATAGCCACTATGGAAGGTGGTGAACCAACGATAATCCCCAATTCTGAGGGTGAGCGGTTAACTCCTTCTGTAGTAGCTATTAGCAAAACTGGGGAGCGCTTAGCGGGGTTATTAGCTAAGCGTCAAGCCATTGTTAACCCTGAGAACACTATCTATAGTATCAAGCGTCTTATGGGGCGGAAGTTTAATGAATCATCGGTGCAATATGACATAAAGCGACTTCCTTACAAGATAGTTGAAGCTCGCAATGGTGATGCTTGGGTGGTCATGGGGGGCAAGGAATATAGTCCACCGGAAATTTCGGCTATGATTCTACAAAAGCTTAAGATAGATGCGGAAGCCTATCTCGGAGAAAAGGTCATGGATGCAGTGATTACTGTGCCAGCTTATTTCAATGATAGCCAGCGTCAAGCGACTAAAGATGCTGGAGCTATTGCTGGTTTTAATGTGTTGCGCATCATCAATGAACCAACAGCTTCTTCTCTGGCTTACGGACTTGATAAGAAGAAGGATGAAGTTATCGCTGTCTATGACTTGGGTGGGGGTACCTTTGATATTTCTATTTTAGAGATTGGCGAAGGCACTTTCCATGTTAAGTCTACTAATGGCGATACTCATCTGGGTGGCGATGACATTGACCAGAAGATTATGGACTGGCTGTGTGATGAATTCAAGAAAGAGACCGGGATTGACCTGAGACAGGATAGGATGGCATTGCAGCGGTTAAAAGACGCTGGTGAGAAAGCCAAACGAGAACTATCCACAGTGGCTCAGACGGAAATCAATTTACCCTTTGTTACTGCTGATGCCACTGGACCCAAGCATATGAATATCACTCTGACCCGGGCTAAACTGGAGCAATTAGCGCTGGATTTATTAGAGAAGAGCATTGGTCCTGTCCGGCAGGCTTTATCTGATGCTGGTCTTAAACCGGCTCAAATTGATGAAGTAATTTTAATTGGTGGGCAGACAAGGATGCCTAAAGTTCAGGAAATGGTGCGCCAGTTTTTTAACAAAGAACCTATAAAAGGCATTAACCCTGATGAAGCTGTAGCTTTAGGTGCTGCTATACAGGCTGGTGTATTAAAGGGGGAGGTGCGAGAGGTATTATTGTTGGATATCACTCCTTTGACTTTGGGGATAGAGACCTTGGGCGGAGTAGCCACTCCCTTAATATCTCGTAATACCACTATACCCACTTCCAAGAGCCAGATTTTCAGCACTGCTACTGACAATCAGCCTAGCGTTGAGATCCACGTGCTTCAAGGAGAACGACCTATGGCACCAGACAACCGGACTTTAGGGCGGTTTATGCTGGATGGCATTTTGCCAGCCCCCCGGGGAGTGCCTCAGATTGAGGTAACCTTTGATATTGATGCTAATGGTATTCTGAGTGTCCGAGCTCAGGATAAAGGAACAGGCAGAGAGCAGAAAATTACCATCACTGCCTCCAGTGGTCTTTCCAAAGATGAGGTCGAAAAGATGAAACGAGAAGCGGAGACATTTGCTGCTGACGATGCTCGCAAGAAAGAAGAGGCTGAGACCCGTAATGCGGCTGATAACTTGGTCTACACGGCTGAACGCACACTTCGAGAGCAGAGTGACAAGATACCTTCTGAGCTGAGACAACAATTAGAAGGTAAGATAGCAGCTGTCCGCTCAGCCCTTCAGGGGAAAGACGTGAACTATATTAAAACCACTATGCAAGAACTTTCTGAAGTAATGCAGCGTATTGGAGCTACTATCTATCAACAAGCTGGCACTCCACCACCTCCACCAGGTGGTGAGCCAGGTCCAGAGACTCGCGGTCCGGAAGAAGGCACTATAGAGGGTGAATTTAGAGAAGTGTAAGAGAATAAAAAAATTGTTTCTCATTAAAATTTCGTAAGAAGGAAGGAATAACAATGGGCAGGATGTCTGAAGAGGTTAAGAAGGCAATTAAGGAATTTGGACCAGCTATTGTAGCTACGGCTAATAAAGCTGGTAAACCGAATGTGTCTGCCAAGGGCTCTCTTCGTGTCTTGGATGATGAGCATGTAATCTTCGCCGATATTGCTTCGCCTCGCACTATCGCTAATTTAAAGGAAAATCCTCAAGTAGCAATACTTTTGCTCAATCGTGAGCTACAAAAAGGTTGCCGAGTTTGGGGGAAAGCTGAAATTCTAAACTCAGGCGAGCTTTTTGAACAGCTTAAGCAGGAATATGCAGTACGCAAAATAAAAGTCAATAATGTAGTCAAAGTTACCATTGAAGATGCCGTAGCCTTTTAACGATTTCTGTCGACTATCTATTCTATCGTCGAGTCTGAATAAACTTTGCAAGGCTGCTATTGATGCTTTACTTGGGCACCTCAGGATTTAGTTATAACGACTGGTTAGGCAATTTCTATCCCAAAGGGATGCCCCGACGAGAATGGTTATGTTATTATTCCCGGGAATTCAATAGTCTGGAATTAAATTCTACCTTCTACACTCTACCTAAACTCTCTGTTTTGGAAGCCATAATTGCCAAGACTGGAGAAGGCTTTCTTTTCTCAGTCAAAGCCAATCAGGAATTGACCCATAAACGCCAGACGAGCGGGGATACCTTTGTTGCTTTCAGGAAAATGCTCGAGCCCTTTGTTGCCACTGAAAAATTAGGCTGTATCTTGGCACAGTTCCCTTACAGTTTTGGGCTTAATCGCCAAAATCGGGAATACTTAGAGCTTTTTAGGGACAGACTGGGCAATTTACCTATTGTGGTGGAATTTCGAAATATAGCTTGGCTGAAGCCTGAAGTCTTTGTTTGGCTGCGGCAGCAAGACTTAGGCTTTTGTTGTGTTGATGAACCCCCGTTGCCTGGGCTTTTGCCGCCTGTAGCTGAAGTTACCAGCGATATCGCCTATGTACGTTTTCACGGACGCAATGCCACCAAGTGGTGGCAACACGAGCACGCTTATGAGCGGTACGACTATACTTATTCGATACAAGAACTCCAGGAATGGTTGCCCAAGATAGCCAAGTTACGATCCTTAGCCCAAAAAATCTTTGTCTTTGCCAACAATCACTGGCAAGGGCAAGCCATAGGCACTATCCGTCAGGTGCGAGCTATGCTTGACTGAACTACAGTTAGCTTGCTATTCTTAGTGTTGTACATTAGAATGCTTTCCTGAATATGATAAGATGTGTTTCGCCAATGGTTGACTTTGCTTTACTTCATGAACGACTCAAACAAGAAAAGGCGCGGATCTTAGCAGAGCTAGTTCAGCTCAAAGCCAATACCCGTCCGCCTACAGAGAGACGGGAAGGAAGTCCTTTTGGTAAGAAGGAAGAGGAGGCTACCGAAGTCTTTGAATTAGAGAGGCGGTCAGCTCTGGAAAGGCGCCTAAATGAGGCTCTTACTGAGATAGAGCATGCTTTGAACAAGTGGGAGGCAAGTACCTACGGGTTATGTGACCAGTGTGGTCAAGCTATAGAGCCAGCTCGCCTTGAGGCATTACCTCAGGCTACCTTATGCCTCACTTGTAAAGCACGCCAAGCGAAAGATGCCAAAAGCAGACTCGCAAGGTAAACGCCATAGTTTCCTATTTCTGGCTATTGCCTTCTTCGTAGTAGTTATTGATCAGATAAGCAAGCTATGGATTAGGTATAACCTATTGCCTGGCATGTCTTTGCCTAAAGAAGGTTTTCTTCGCTTAACTCATGTCCAAAATACTGGCTCAGCCTTTGGAATTTTGACCAATCAAACTTTCCTCTTAACAGTAATAGCTCTGGTTGGTATATTATTTATCCTCCTTCTTTATTACCAGTTTTTTTCACCTGTGACTTTGAGCACTACTGTCCTTGGTCTCATCCTCGGTGGTGCTGCGGGCAACTTGATAGACCGTCTTCGTTTTGGCTACGTAACTGACTTCATAGATGTGCTCTTGTGGGGTGATTTTCACTGGCCATCATTTAATTTTGCTGATGCTTCCATAACAGTAGGTGCCTTGATCCTCGTTGGCTCTCTTCTTTATTCAATTACTAAAAGAGGTTGAACACTCCCATCGAACCGGCAGTTAAGACCTTCAATATTACAGTTTCTACCTCGGGTACTCGCCTTGACAAATATTTAGCCAAGGAGTTCCCTGAACTTTCCCGTTCTTATCTTCAGAAGCTGATTGAGCAGGGCTGTGTTACGGCAGGAAATACTCTACCAAAGGCGAGTTATAAACTAAAAGCTGGGGATAAGTTGACTGTCATCTTGCCCTCACCTGCAGTTATCTCTCTTGTTCCTGAACCAATACCAATAACTGTAGTTTATGAGGATGGAGATTTGGTGGTGGTAGATAAGCCAGCAGGGCTGACGGTACACCCGGCACCGGGACATAATAGTCATACTTTGGTCAATGCTCTTTTAGCTCGTTGTCCAGAGCTGGCTAAAATGGATAGCTCTTTGCGTCCGGGGATAGTCCATCGCCTTGATAAAGATACTACAGGACTAATCATTGTGGCTAAAAATAGAACTGCCCAACAGCATTTGGTTAACCAATTCAAGTCTCACTCTGTAAAGAAGGGCTACTTAGTTTTGGTCAGAGGTAAAGTAACTCCAGAACAGGGGACGATTGAAGCACCTATCGGTCGCCATCCGACTCACCGGAAACGGATGGCAGTTGTAGTGGGGGGAAGAGAAGCTCAAACCCGCTATCGGGTTAGGCAGTACATTAAGGGCTGCACTCTCCTCGAGGTTAACCCGGTGACGGGGCGGACGCACCAGATACGAGTCCATTTATCAGCCGCTGGCTATCCGGTGATGGGTGACTTGGTCTATGGCGTTAAATCACCTTACCTTAGTCGCCAATTTATCCATGCCTACTATCTGAGCTTCCGCTTACCTTCTACCGAGGAATTTAAGGAATTTATTTGTGAGCTTCCTTGGGACCTACGTCAAACTCTATATTTTCTTTCTTTGAATATTGCTTAAGAAGATGAAAATGTGATAAAGTGGAGACGAATTCAAAGAGGTCAGCAAAATGAAAGAGTATCAAGATTCATTAGCTAAATTGAAGCGGGAGCAAATGGAGAGAGAAAGTGGGCTTTTGTCTCAGCTAATGTCCCAAGCTCAGTCAACTAAAGACTTGAAAGCTTTTGAAGCCGACCTGGCAGCCCGGAAAAACGAAATCTTATTCAAAGTTACTTCTGAGATGGAAGACTGTAGAAATGCCGTGAAGGAAGCTGAAGAGCTTGCAAGCCGCTTGAAGAAACATCTCGTCCAGTTGCAAAACTTGCACCGCATTCTCACCCATTAAAACTTAATCAAAATTGGTATTCCCTTCCCTTTGTAAAGCTTTCAAACTTTCTTTGGCTTCTTCCGTATTTAGATAAACTTGATGACGACTTATGACTGAAGGAATTTCTTCCAAACCAGTAAGAGTTCGTTTTGCCCCCAGCCCCACCGGCTATCCCCATTTAGGCAATATCAGGACAGCTCTGTTTAACTGGCTTTTTGCTCGCCACTATGGTGGTAGCTTCATTTTGCGCATTGAGGATACTGATGTGGCAAGGAAGGTGGAAAGAGCAACAGAAGCCATTTTAGAAAGTTTACGCTGGCTGGGACTCGATTGGGATGAAGGTCCCTATTTTCAGTCCCAGCGTCTGGAAATTTATCGCGAGGTGGCTGATTCACTACTTAAAGAAAGTCATGCTTATCTCTGCTATTGCCCCCCGGAGCGTTTAGAGTCAATGCGCCAGGAACAAATGAAACGGAAACTACCTCCTAGGTATGACCGACAATGTCGGTCATTGGACCAGAAGCAGGGGGCTGAACTGGAGGCTGCTGGAATTAGACCGGTGGTCCGTTTTAAGACGCCCCTAAAGGGCAAGACCAGCTTCTACGATTTAATCCGAGGCGAAGTGACCTTTGATAACAGCACCTTAGATGATTTTGTCTTACTCAAATCTGATGGCTATCCCACTTATCATTTAGCCAATATTGTGGATGACCATTTGATGGCAATATCCCATGTCCTGCGGGCTGACGAATGGCTATCCAGTACACCCAGGCATGTGCTTCTTTATCAAGCTCTTAACTGGGAGCCACCTGAGTTCGCCCACTTGCCCATGATTTTAGGACCCGACCGGTCTAAATTAAGCAAGCGCCATGGGGCTACTGCTGTCCTTGACTATCGAGAGCAGGGCTATCTTTCAGAGACTATGGTTAACTTCTTGGCTTTATTAGGCTGGTCATTGGATGACAAGACAGAGCTTTTAACTCGTGACGACATAATTAAAAATTTTTCCTTGGAACGCATCAGTAGGACCGCGGCTATCTTCAATAAAAAAAAGCTGGACTGGATGAATGGAGTCTATTTACGCCGTCTCACTGCCGAAGAGTTTACGAGGCTGGCTCTGCCTTTCTTAGAAAAGAATCTGCCGTCTCAAGTGAAGCGCCCATTAAACTTAGATTACGTTAGACAGATTATGCCTCTCATTCAAGAACGAGCCCGGACTTTAGCTGAAGTGCCTTATCTAAGTAGGTTTTTCTTCCTTATTGAGCCAGAGTATGAAGCTGAGCCAGTAAAGGATATGGATATTGATATAGCCAAAAGGGCACTGGACTTGGCTCTCAATAGACTATCTGTCGTAGAAAATTGGGAGGCTACCTCTATTGAGGAAGTTCTCCGTCCTATGGCTGAAGAATTAGGGTTAAAGACGGCTAAGCTATTCAGGCTTTTCAGGGTTACCAGCACTGGTCGAGAAGCTGCAACCCCTCTATTTCAGACTATGGAAATTCTTGGTAAGGAAAGGTGTCTTAATCTCCTTACGAATGCTTTGCATAAATTAACATAAGTATATCAGTATCGAGCAAAATGGAGGTGGCGAATGCCTATAGTCAGGATTGAAATGTACCAGGGAAGAACGCATGAGCAGAAAGCCGAATTGGCTAAAGTTATTACTGATGCCTTGGTCAAAATTGCTAAAGCGCCCCCGGAAGATACTACCATTGTTTTTTATGATGTAGCCAGAGAGAATGTTGCCAAAGCTGGGGTTATGGTTTCAGATAAGACCAGGTAGGCTAAACCTGACATTTGGGACAGAAATAAGTACCCCGGTTTCGTAATGAAATACGCTGGATAGGTGAGCCGCAGACCGGGCAAAGCTTTCCCCGCTGGTGGGCTACCTGAAAATTAAAGTGAGCCGTGCCTAAACTGCCATTGGGACGGATGTAAGTATCAACACTCGCTCCCTTATTACCAATAGCCGACTGTAATACTTCACGGATAGCTTTGTATAATCTCTTGGTTTCTTCTTTGGAAAGGCTATCGGCTCTTCTCAGTGGGTGAATTTTAGCACTGAATAAAGCTTCATCAGCATACATATTGCCCACGCCAGCTATAAATCCCTGGTCAATGAGGACTACTTTGATAGGTGCTTTTCGTCCCTTTAGGCGGCTTAAAAAAACTTTGTAGCTAAAGTCCCGAGTCAAAGGCTCTGGTCCCAGTTTATGGATGATATCCCCAGCATTTTTGGTCAGCCATATCTTGGCAAAGCGGCGACGGTCAATAAGAAAAAGCTGAGTATTATTGTGAAACTGAAACGAGGCTCTAAGGTAACGGATAGGCTGCTCAAGTCTCAGCAGCAAAGCTCCAGCCATTTTCAGATGAATGATAAGGCTTTCTCCATCGGAAAGTCGGAAAATCAGATATTTCCCTCGCCGTTGGATATCCTGTATCTTCCGACCGACAAGCCGCTGGCAGAATTCCTCTACTGAGGGCTGGCTGAGAATTTTAGTATCAAATACCGTAACTTCAGTAAAGCGTTTGCCCACTAATTTGGGCAGCAGTTCAGTTCTTATTGTTTCTACTTCAGGTAGTTCAGGCATGATGCTCAGCGATTAAAGAGTATTCCTAATTGTTTGTTTCTTTGTTCTTCTGTCTCTGTTTGAGGATCAAATTTACTATACCTCTTGGGTCTGGCAACCCTTGAGCTATCATTTCATATCCAGATATACCGGCGGTAGCTATCATCACATCGCCAATATTCACAGCTCTCTGCATGAGATTCTGTTTGGTATCGAGGCTACGTATATCAGAGATCAAAACCTGGGTGATATGCTTTGAAAGGACTCCTCTTTCCAGCACAACTTTGTCGGCATATATCTTTAGGACAAGACCAGCCTTTTTCCAGAGTGCCACAATCACCGGCACGATTAACCAACCAAATACTAAATACCAAAAGAAGTACCACCAGGAAGGTTGGACTTCCAAAAGTGGTTTTTCAGCTTCTTTTTCAGCCATTTTATCAGAAGAGTTTATCTTCAATTAGTTTCATATATTTGTTTACATAGAACATATCTGGCTCATGCCTGCTCGGTCTAACTCTGATTTCAAATTGGGGTTCATTAGGATTGTTTCTATTGAAAAGGACCAATCCTATCCCAAAAATTCGGCATAGACAATCTAGTCTCGTCACATCTTCTTCTGGTGACTCTTTGGGAACTACTATATAGGATTTATGGGTAAAAAGTTTATACGAACAGGCTTGACCAAAAGCTGTAATTAAATCCTTCGTATCTATTTTTATTTCAGCTGAAAGGATTTCGGTCGGAGGCTTGATAATATCGCTTTTGCGCGGTTCACGTATCCCTATTACATCAGGTGTTCCCCATTTATCTTTGAATTTATTTCCCCCTAAAGGAATTACTTTCGTACACTTTTCTAATTTATTAACAAGCCAATCTGCGAATGGCTGATAAAAATCCTCTTCCCCTATTCTTATTTTATTTGGAGGTTCCTGCCCTGCCTTGCTGATTTCTACTTCCCTAAATGTATTGTGACGAAAAAGTCCTGTTGCTGGTTTATAGATTTCATTGGGTATTCGCATATCTAAATCCCAAACCGCTGAGCGAATAGTGTTGACGAGAATATCTGGAAATTCTTCGTGTATTTTTCTGACAAGCTCTGAATATCGAATACCATTTGGGTTGGATCTAATTATTTCCACAGCCTTTAAAATTATTATTTCTTTCTTAGTTGTCATTCTGCTACCTCCATCTAATTATGTGTCAACGTTATGCATATTTTTAAGGTGCCAAAGGTGCATGAGCAAACAAAGCCAACTTACTCCATTTCAGCCCAGTTTTTGCCCATTTTGATATCTATCTTCAAAGGTACACTGAGTTTTAGGGCGTTGGGCATTATGTCGGAGGTCAAGCTTTTCATTTCGTCTACTTCCTTTTGAGGAACTTCAAAGACCAGCTCATCATGGACCTGGAGTATCATTTTACTCTCGAGGTCCTTTTGTTTCATAGCACGATGGAGATTAATCATGGCAATTTTGATGATATCGGCTGAAGTGCCCTGGACAGGCATATTTATTGCCATTCTTTCGGCAGCTTCTCTTACCTGCCGGTTAGCGGAGTTTATTTCAGGGATGAAGCGGCGTCTACCCATCACTGTCTGGACATAGCCTTTTTCTTGGGCTTGTTGCTTGGTGTTCTCGATATACTCCTTCACCTTGGGATACTTCTCGAAATAGGCGGAAATGAACTGACTGGCTTCCTCCCGGGTAAGGTCAGTGGCTTGCTCCAGTCCGTAATCACTCATTCCGTAAACAACACCAAAGTTGACGGTCTTGGCAACCCGTCGCATTTCTGGAGTTATGTCTGATGGGAGAACGTTGAAAACACGAGAGGCAGTGGCTGTATGTATGTCTTCATCATTAAAAAAAGCAGTCATAAGCCCCGGGTCTTGGGACAGGTGGGCTAATACTCGGAGGTCAATCTGGGAATAATCGGCGGCCAGAAGGCAATAACCAAACGGTGCAATGATAGCCTGCCTTATTTTTCTGCCCAGTTCCCCCCGGATGGGGATGTTCTGTAAGTTTGGCTCGCTGGAAGAAAGGCGACCAGTTGCGGTGCCGGTCTGGTTGAAGCTGGTGTGTAACCTGCCTGTTTTGGGGTTAATTAAGGCGGGGAGAGCATCCACATAGGTTGATTTGAGTTTAGCCAGTTGCCGATATTGGAGAATGAATTCAATTACTGGATGAACTCCTCGTAATTCTTCCAGAACCGAGGCTTCAGTCGAGTAACCGCCTTTTGTTTTCCGAGAGCGAGGCAACTTCAACTCTTCATAAAGCACTCTGGCTAATTGTTGAGAGGAGTTCACATTGAATCTGTAGCCGATGCTGTTGTAAATAGCTGCCTCTATGCTGACCATTTCTTTACCCAAGCTATGGGACATTTCTTGCAGTAAATCCATATCCAGAGCGACGCCATTCCTTTCCATATCCACCAGCACCGGTACCAAAGGCATCTCAACCTGGTTAAATAGCTGCCATAGCCCTTCCTCGTGTAACTCTTTCTTCAGCACATCTTTTAGCCTAAAAGTAACATCGGCATCAGCACACGCATAGTCAGCTACTCGCTCTACGCCCACCATTGCCATAGAAATCTGCTTTGCTCCAGTGCCGATTAGTTCCGAAATAGAGGTCATCTCAATACCAAGTTTGGTAAAAGCTAAAGCTTTAAGTCCAAGGGACTTTTCTCCAAGAAGGTAAGCAGCAATCATAGTATCAAAGCTTAGATTGGCTAATTCGATGCCGTATCTTTCTATAATAGTCAAGTCGTATTTGGCATTATGAGCGATTTTGTCGGTTTTAGGGTTTTCCAGAAGAGGCTTAAGACTGGCTATCACTTGAGAAACAGAGAGCTGTCTTGGCTGTTCTAAGCCGTAGTGCCCTATGGGGATGTAAGCAGCTTCACCAGCAGTTGCTGATAGTGAAATACCTATCAGGTCTGCGGTCATAGCTTCCTTGGCTGATGTCTCTGTATCAATGACCAGCTCCGGAGCAGTTGACAACTGACTTATCAGATTTTGTAGAGCTTCGTAGTTTGTTATTATCTGATAATTCCCTTTGGGTAAAGCTTTCCCTTTAGCAACACTGGACGTTTCTGTCACCAGTCCAGGAAGCCTTGGTAGTAGCTTAACAAATTCCAGTTCACGAAAGAGGTCAACTACTCGGTTTCGGTCATAAGTAGTCACTTTACAGGTATCGAGGTCTAATTTCATTGGTACATCAGTGACACTGGTCACCAAACCTTTGCTTTGGAAAACCTGCTCTTTATGCTTTATAAGCAGTTCCCTTAGTTTTTCGGGGAGTATATCATCAATATGTTCATAAATTCCTTCAAGGCTGCCGAATTGCTTGATAAGCTTTGTGGCTGTCTTTTCACCGATGCCGGGAATGCCAGGGATATTGTCTGACGGGTCACCGGTGAGGGCTTTAAAATCCACTAGTTGCTCCGGAGCTAAGTCGAACTTTTCTTTAACACCGGCTTCATCATAGAGGACGGTGTCACTAAAAGTGCGTCTCGGGGCTAGCACTTTTACTCGAGGGGAGACTGTTTGAAGAATGTCAGTATCCCCAGTGACAATGATAGTATGTACACCCTGTTTCTCTGCTTGTCGGCTCAAGGTAGCTAAGACATCATCAGCCTCATAGCCGTCAATTTCAAAGGCAGGAATCCTGAAAACTTCAGTTACTTGGTGGACTCGCTCAAGCTGGGTAACCAATTCTTCAGGCGTCCTGGGACGCTGAGCTTTGTAGAGTTCGAACATCTGGTGTCTGAAGGTGGGTCCGGGGCGGTCGAAGGCAATAGCCCAGTGGGTGGGCTTAAGTTCGGTGGACACCTTCAAAAGTGTGTTTATGAAGCCGTAAACAGCATTAACCATCTCTCCTGTTTTGGACACGGTCAACGGTGGCAAAGCATGAAAAGCTCGATGTACCAGAGCATTACCGTCAAAAAGTAACAGCAGGGGCTTATTTTGACCCATCTTTTGCCTCATTATACATCATCTTGACAGGTGTGCTATACTAAAAGTCACCCAAATGGGGGGTTGGGTGAAAGATAAGGACTTACTATCAGTTGCTGACCTTAGTCCCAAAGACATCGAGCGACTTATAGCTAAAGCCTTAGAGGGGAAACAGAAAGAGGGAATATCTATTCCCCTTTCTGGCAAGGTGCTTGCTCTCGTCTTTGAAAAGCCTTCTTTACGAACCAGAGTGAGCTTTGAAGTGGCTATTCGTCGTCTTGGGGGTCATGCTTTCTATTTGTCTCCTGAGGAAGTCGGGCTGGAAAAACGAGAACCTGTTTCTGATGTAGCTCGAGTACTTAGCCGTTATGTTGATGGTATTATAGCTCGGACTTTTTCTCACCAAACTCTAGAAATTTTGGCTCAATATGCCACTGTGCCAGTAATCAACGCTCTTTCTGATTTAGAGCACCCCTGCCAGGCTCTGGCTGATATTCTGACTATCTATGAAAGACGAGGCAAGCTTCAAGGTTTAACTTTAGCTTTTATTGGTGATGGTAATAATGTAGCCCACAGCTTGCTATTGGCGGCTTCTCTTACCGGACTAAACTTTTGTATTGCATCTCCACCAGGGTATGAAGTTGGCGAAAAAATCCTTAGACTTGCTAAAGGGTTTGCTCAACGGAGTGGCAGCTATATTTTGTTGACTACCGACCCCGCTGAAGCAGCCAAATATGCGGATATAGTTTACACCGATGTCTGGACAAGTATGGGACAGGAGAAAGAAAGAGTGCAACGGCGTGTTGCCTTTACTGGTTATCAGGTGGATAGTGAATTGTTATCAAAGGCTAAAAAAGATGTTTTGTTAATGCACCCTATGCCGGCTCATCATGGTGAGGAAATCGCTCAGGGGCTGATTGATAGCCCGGCTTCTGTAGTCTTTGACCAAGCTGAAAATAGGTTGCACTTACAAAAAGCCCTATTGGCGGAGATATTCGGTAACTCTAAGACTGAAGAACTGGAGGTAGCTGTTTCAAGAAGCCAACGAGGTAAGCAGAGATAATGAAACCTATTATAGCTATTGTTGGTAGAGCCAATGTAGGTAAGTCAACCTTGTTTAATCGCTTGCTTGGTAAAGCAGTGGCAATTGTAGAAGACCTGCCTGGGACAACGAGAGACCGAATTTTTGGAGATGCCTTGCTGTCTGAACGAGAAGTAACTCTGGTGGACACTGGAGGCTTGGAGATGAGACCAGGCTCTTCTTTGGTGGAGAAGGTCAAAGAGCAAGTAGAGGCAGCTATTGCTGAAGCTGATATCATTGTTTTTATAACCGATGTCCAAGATGGGCTACTACCCACTGATTGGGAAATAGCTGAGAAACTGCGTCGTTCCAGCAAACCGGTAGTGCTTATCGCAAATAAAGCCGATAATCCCCGTTTAGAAAATCAAGTTGCGGATTTTGTTCGTTTAGGAATTGGCATTCCTTTAGCTATCAGTGCCTATCATGGGCGAGGCATTAATGAGTTGATAGATAAGGTAGTGGCAGTTCTGCCTGAGTCTGTACCTAGTCCAGCGGAATGGGATAGAGTAAAATTGGCTATTGTTGGACGTCCAAATGTGGGCAAGTCCACGCTACTTAATATAATTCTTGGTGAGGAAAGGGCAGTGGTGGACCAAGTGCCAGGGACAACACGAGATGCGTTGGACACTGTCTATCATTATGATAGTCAGGAAATCTTGCTTATTGATACTGCTGGTATTAGACGTCGAGGTCGTATTGAGCAAGGTATTGAATATTATGGGGTAATACGTGCCTTACGAGCTATTGACCGATGTGATGTAGCTCTGTTAGTTATTGATGCCACTGAACCAGTGACAGCTCAGGATCTTCATATTGCTGGATATGTTAAGGATGCTGCTAAAGGGATGATAATAGTTGTCAATAAATGGGATCTTATACCCAAGGAACGGAGAACTGAATACAGACAACTAATTGAGCAACGACTTAAATTTATGCCTTATGTACCTGTTTTTTATGTTTCTGCTAAACTAAAACAAGGTGTGGACGAACTCGTACCACAAGCACTTTCGGTAAGGCGAGAGAGACAGAGGCAATTAGAGAAAGCTACTGTTGACGAGTTTGTTAAGGAAGCTGTGGCTGTCCACGAGCTTCCAAGGAGAGGCACTCGAAGATTGGAAGTTTACAGCGCTTACCAAAGCAGGACCAATCCTCCCAGTTTTGTGTTTGTGGTCAACGAACCAAAATTAGTGCACTTCTCTTATAAGAGGTTTTTGGAAAATAGGTTGCGTCGTAGCTTCGGTTTTTATGGCACACCTATTAGTTTAATCTTCAAAAAATCTGGTAAAATGACTAAAGGAGTAAGACGATAGTCATGATTGATGAAATACTTGTCGTCAAATTCTCGTCAGTTATAGTTCTTGGCTACATTATTGGTTCGGTTCCGTTTGGCGTGGTGATTGGGAAACTAATGCGTGGCATTGATATCAGAGAGTATGGCAGTGGCAAGATCGGTGGCACTAATGTAATGCGAACTCTTGGGACAAAAGTTGGAATTTTAGTCATCGCTCTTGATGTTGCCAAGGGTGCCGGAGCAGTAGCCTTGGCTACAGTTATCATTGGTAACTGTGTTCTTCCTATAGGGGATGTTTGCCTTCATTGGCAGGTGGCACAGGCAGCAACAGCTTTAGCTGTGATGGTTGGTCATAACTGGCCTGTTTTCCTGAAATTCCGAGGAGGAAGGGGAGTAGCTGCCTTCTTCGGCACAATGGTAGCCGTGTCTCCAGGAGCAGCTTTGTTTGGCTTTGAAATCTTGCTCTTAGTGGTATTTATAACCCGGTATATGTCTATGGGCTCCATTTTTGGTGCCTTGGGCGCTTGGTGTTTGTTGGCACCGCTAACGATAGTTGATCATTTCCCTCCTGCCTATTTGGTTTACAGCTTAGTTGCTGCTGCCTTAGTCCTATATCAGCACCGGGACAATATTATGCGTCTAAGAGCTGGTACGGAACGCCGCCTGGGGGACAAGCTAAAGCTGTAAACCAACCACAAGCTTTGAAATCAGAGATGGCTAAAGCTACCATCATTGGTACTACAAGCTGGGGCAAAACTCTCGGGTGGCTCCTGTCTAAGAATGGCATGGCGGTGAAGGTTTGGGCACGAACGGATGCTGAAGCTGAAGAGCTGAACAAGAGACGAAACCCCAACTACCTTGCCTTTACCAGCAGTGTGAGTGAAGCTGCAGCTGGAGCGAGTTTGCTCATCTGGGCTGTGCCCTCCGAAAGTTTTAGGCAGAATGTAATGAAGGTCAAAAACTATTTGGATAAGTCCTCTTTGCTGATTAGTGCTACCAAAGGGCTTGAGCTCGATACGGGGAAGCGAATGTCAGAGATTCTGACAGAAGAGGTAAGCCCCTCTTTACAAGACAAAGTGTGCGTTCTTTCTGGTCCTAACCTTTCCCGGGAAATTGCTCAAGGTTTACCAGCTTTTTCAGTAGTGGCAGCTTCTCGCCGGGAGGTAGCCGAAAAGGTGCGAAAACTATTGGATTTACCTAACTTTAATGTCTTGGTGAGTACTGATGTCATTGGGGTGGAGTTAGGAGGCGCCTTGAAGAATATTATTGCTTTAGGTGCTGGAATGATTGATGGACTGGAATTGGGCAATAATGCTAAGGCAGCTTTTATTGCTTTAAGCTGGGCTGAGATTATTTCTCTGTCTGTTGCTTTAGGTGCTAAAAAGAGTACTCTGTGGGGAGTAGCAGGTTTGGGGGACTTAATAGCCACTTGTTCCAGCCCTTTAAGTCGAAACCATCGTGTTGGTTGTAACTTGGCTAAAGGTCGTAGTTTAAAGGAAATAATGGCTTCTACTCGTGAAGTTGCTGAAGGAATCAACACTACGGCTGCTGCTCATAATTTAGCCAGAAAGATGGGGTCTAAGACCCCTATCATAGACTTTATTTATCGTATCCTCTTTGAATCTTTGCCTCCAGCTGAGGCTTTTGCTCGGATAGCAAAGCTGAAGCCCTGATTGTTACCGAAAATTTCTTTAATTTTATTCCTTACTATCTCTGGTTTCTCTTTCTTGTGGCAGATTCATAGTAGGCAAAGTCTTAGCCAACTCTTTGAGGAGGTGTCGTTGTTTTTCGTTTAACGAGGTCGGAGTGACAACTTTTACCTTAATTAGCTGGTCACCGCGACCTCTGACATTGAAATGAGGCACACCTTTTTCTTTTAATCGAAACACTTTCCCATGCTGGGTGCCGGCTGGTATTCTTAATACAGCAGTGCCATCCAAGGTAGGTACTTGTACTTCAGCACCGAGAGCTGCTTGAGTAAAATTGATTGGCAATTCGAATACAATGTTATTGCCATCTCGCTCAAAGAAGGGGTGGGATCCCACCGAAAGGGTGATATAAAGATTACCTGGCGACCCACCATAGAAACCAGCTTCACCTTCCTGGGCTAAACGCATCTGATAACCTTCATCCACTCCAGGTGGGATATTGACTGAAAGCTTGCGCTTTACTTTGTCTCTACCTGTCCCTTTACATTGAGAGCAAGGATGAGTGATTACTGTTCCCTCTCCGTGGCAGCGCGGACAAGTGGCAATGTTAGTAAAGCGTCCAAAGATACTTTGCTGTGTTTGGCGAATTTGTCCAGTTCCCTGACAGTTATGGCACCTCTGGGGATTGGTGCCGGGTTGGCTACCAAGACCATGACAGAAAGGGCAGGTTTCAGTGCGCCATACTTCAACTTCCTTTTCATTACCAAAGATTGCTTCTTCAAAGGAGATTTCCAATCGAGTTCGCAAATCAGCGCCTCTTTGTGGTGTGCGTTGAGCAGTGGTAGTAGTTCCACCAAAGAAAGCTTCAAATATGTCGCCAAAACCACCAAAATCAAAACCTTCAAAGCCAGGCCAACCAGGAGCTGTTGCCTGACCATATCGGTCGTAGTTAGCACGCCTCTCTGGGTCAGAGAGAACTTCGTAAGCTTCGTTAATTTCCTTGAATCTGTCTTCCGCACCTGGCTGTTTATTCCGGTCCGGGTGATATTGAAAAGCTAAGCGACGAAAAGCTTTCTTAATTTCTTCGTCTGTCGCTTTTCGCGGAACACCAAGTATTTCGTAATAATCTCGCTTTATTGCCATATCAAATTAATCCCTAATCTTTTTAGTATAGCTAATCACCTCTTAACTTAGCAAATTTTAGATAGGAAGACTCTTAGAAACTATAAGTACCATAAGTTACTGATAGGGCTCGATTTGTCTCTTGTTTTGAGACAGTGATATTATTGTCCAAATGGCAGACCGAGGTTCTAATTTAAAATTGACAGAAGAAAGAATAAGGCAAATTCTTTCCAAACATGAGAAGCATAAAGTAACTGATGCAAATCTGGTTCAGGCAGCAGTCCTTGTCCCCCTTTTCTATCAGGGTGACGAGCTCCATCTCCTTTTCACTCAGAGGGGTAACAAGGTAACTTATCATAAGGGGCAGATTTCCTTCCCTGGTGGTGTTCACGCTCCGGATGACACTACACTTCTGAATACGGCACTTCGGGAAAGCTATGAAGAAATCGGATTAGCACTCAAAGATGTAGACATTTTAGGGGAGTTGGACGATGCTGTTACTCATTTTTCTGGTTTTGCCATCTCTCCTTTTGTGGCTCTTATTCCCTATCCTTATCCCTTTAGAATCAATACTGAAGAAATTGACGAAATCTTTTCCATTCCTCTTTCAGTCTTGCGCGACAAGAATAACTTTAGAGTGGAATATGAGGTTATTGATAACAGATTGTTCCCTGCTTACTTTTATGAACATCGAGAGAAGACAGTTTGGGGAGCTACAGCGAGAATCGTCAACCAATTAATGGAATTGTTGTTTCCAGGATGTGGAGCTCCTAATAGTTAGTTAGCTACGTAACTGTCTATTTCTTCGCAATTTTCTGTTTTTTCTGTCTCGACCTTTTTGGCTTCAGTAATGCCCTTTGCCTTGATTTTAATTACCTTCGGTTTAGCTTCTTCAGCCTTAGGAATAGTCAAGGTAAGGATGCCATCTTCCAAAGTTGCCTCAGCTTTATCAGTCTTAAGACCGGCAAGGAGAGCTATACTACGGGCAAAAGCACTACAATGGTGCTCCTGATAGAAGTAATTCTTTTGTTTCACTTCCTCTTCAACCCTCTGCTCTCCCTTGTCGGAGCTCTACATCCACACTTAATTACAGCAAGAATTAAACAATTTTGTCAAAATATTTGATATACAATTATTAAGATTTTTTCAAAAAATATTGACAATATCTTCTCTACACTCTATAATATTGGCGGAGATCAGGGAAATGCCTGGAAAAGATTATTACAAGATATTAGGAGTCGGTAGGAACGCTACTGAAAAAGAGATAAAGCAGGCATATCGTCGCCTTGCTCGAAGGTATCATCCTGACGTCAATCCTGGGGACAAATCTGCCGAAGCCAAGTTCAAGGAAATAAACGAAGCCTATGAAGTTCTTTCTGATCCTGAAAAACGTCAAAAGTATGACCATCTTGGCAAACAATGGCAATATGCAGAACAGTTTTCTCAGTCAGGACCAAAATGGGATTTTGGCAAGAGAGGTACTTACACTACATTTGAGTTTGAAGACCTAGGTAGCATTTTCGATAACTTATTTCAAGGCTTTAGCACTAAATCCCGGGTAAGGCAACAACCCCGTCAGGGTGAAGACGTGAGTCATCCCATTGAAGTGACTTTGGAAGAGGTTTATCACGGAACAAAACGGACTATCCAGTTCCAGACAGAGGAATTGTGTCCTAATTGCCGCGGTACTGGCATGATTGGAAACAGGCTGTGCGCCGCTTGTGGCAATTCAGGAAAAACGAGGAGGTTCAAGCGTGTTGAGGTTAAGATACCTCCCGGGGTTAGCGAAGGTTCAAAGATTCGCATTGCGGGGGAAGGCAAAGAAGGCTATGGTGGTACCAAAGGTGACCTTTATCTAATAGTTAAGATGTTGCCTCACCAACTCTTTGAACGCAAGGGAGATGACCTTCACGTGGATGTTTCTGTACCTTTAGTGACAGCTCTGCTTGGTGGTGAAGTAGAGGTACCTACACTCAAAGGGAAAGTGGCTCTTAAGATACCACCTGAGACTCAAAATGGCAAGGTTTTCCGCTTGTCAGGACAGGGTATGCCTCATTTGGGTGATTCTTCTCGAGGTGACCTCTTGGCTAAGGTGATGGTGGTATTGCCAACTAAATTGAGGGAGGAAGAACGTAAGCTTTTTAAGCAACTTCGAGCTCTTCGCCTACACTGAATGGAGTCAAGATTTTCGACAAATAGCAAATTGTTGATGCTCCTAAGCTGAGGTGATAGTATAAATGGCTTTACCAGAGTCGGAGCCCAAGTACGTTATAAGTATAGCTGCCAGAATGGTGGGCATCGAAGCTCATACTCTGCGGTATTACGAGAAAGTTGGGCTTGTTCGTCCCCACCGCTCTAAAGGCAGAATACGCTATTATTCAGAAGCTGATATTGAGCGCTTGCGTGAAATCAAGACCTTAATGGATGACCTGGGAGTTAATCTGGCAGGAGTAGAAGTAGTGTTTCATTTAGTGGAAAGGATAGCTGATATGCAGCGTCAGATTCAACGACTTGAAGAAAAGATTGCACGACTTGCGGAAACTGGTTGAACTGAAAGCCTGATGCGAAGGTAAACCTATTCAAGGATATGTCTGTTATATGTGTTATGAGTATGTAGCGACCTGCAGAAGGGACCATTCCCAGAGAGAACGTTTATGAGAATTTTGAAGGAGATAATATTGTTCAGAGAATAGCTCTGGACGATAAAACAGTATCCTATGAGACCGGAAAGATTTACGGAACAAGCCCAAGAAGTTTTGGCTGTTTCACAAGAGATAGTCCGACGCTTTCGCCATAGTCAATGGGATGTAGAGCATGTGTTGCTGGCTTTACTGGAACAGGAAAGGGGGCTAACTTCGGAAATATTGCGAGAGCTGGGTGTAGATGAAACAGCAATAAAGGCACGACTGGAGACGATCTTGAATATAGCCCCCAAAATGTCTTACGAAGTTACCCAGATTTATGCTACTCCCCGGATTGCTCGTCTTCTCGACAACGCTCGATATGAAGCTGACCGACTCAAAGACGAGTTTATTGGTACTGAGCATTTGTTAATTGCCATTGCTGGTGAGGATAAAGGTGAAGCTGCCCAAATCCTGTCTGAATTCGGAATTAACCAGGAGAAAATTTATCAGGCTTTACATGATATTCGAGGTGCTCATCGGGTCACTGACCCGAGGGCTGAAAGTAAATATCGCTCGCTCGACAAATATGGGCGTGACCTCACTGAGCTGGTGCGTCAGGGAAAACTCGACCCGGTAATAGGGCGAGAAGATGAGATAAAACGAGTTATCCAGATTCTGACCCGGCGCACGAAGAATAATCCAGTAATTATCGGCGAAGCTGGTGTTGGTAAGACAGCTATCGCCGAGGGATTAGCCCAGAAAATTGTCGCTGGAGACGTCCCAGATTCCCTTAAAGAGAAAAAGGTGATTGCCTTAGACATGGGCTCACTGGTAGCTGGTAGCAAGTTTCGTGGTGAATTTGAGGAAAGACTCAAAGCGGTAATGGATGAAATTCGCCAAGCTCGAGGAGAAATAGTCCTGTTTATCGACGAAATACATACAGTGGTTGGTGCTGGAGCAGCTGAAGGAGCTATTGATGCCAGTAATATGCTCAAGCCTGCTTTGGCTCGTGGCGAACTTCAGTGTATTGGGGCTACGACCCTCGATGAATACCGGGAACATATTGAGAAAGATAAGGCTTTAGAGCGGCGCCTACAGCCGGTATTTATTAGTGAACCCAGTGTTGAAGCCACTGTAGAAATGCTCCGTGGACTTCGTCCCCGTTATGAGGCTCACCACAAGATTAAAATTGACGATTCTGCCTTGATAGCAGCAGCCAAACTAAGTCAACGCTACATCTCAGACAGGTTCCTTCCTGACAAAGCTATTGACCTCATTGACGAAGCTGCCAGCAAGTTAAGAATTGATATGGAGAGTGCTCCTCCCGAAGTCAAAACTCTGGAACGCCAGCTGCAGCAGTTGCTTAATGAAGAAGAATCGGCATCTCAACGACGAGATTACCAGCAAGCGGCTGAGCTCAAGGCAGAGAGATTACGGCTGGAGGCAGAATACACTAAAGCGAAAGCAAAGTGGCTCAAGGAAAAGAAACTGGACAGCGTTGTAGACGAAGAAGATATTGCTGAGCTTATATCTAAATGGACAGGCATCCCTGTATCCAGAATGTTGGAAGGAGAGACTGAAAAACTCCTCCATATGGAAGAGAGGCTACACCAACGAATTGTTGACCAGGATGAAGCCGTTTTTTCTATAGCTGAAGCTATTCGACGGGCTCGAGCTGGGCTTAAAAACCCAAAGCGTCCTATTGGTAGCTTTATTTTCTTAGGTCCAACAGGTGTTGGTAAAACAGAACTTGCTCGGGCTTTAGCCCAGTTTCTTTTTGACGATGAAGATGCCATGATTAGACTGGATATGTCGGAATATATGGAGAAACACACTATCTCCCGCCTTATTGGTGCTCCTCCTGGCTATATCGGCTATGAGGAAGGTGGACAACTAACGGAAGCGGTACGTCGTCGTCCTTTCCGTGTGATCCTATTTGATGAGATTGAGAAAGCACATCCCGATGTGTTTAATATCCTGCTTCAAATACTGGAAGACGGCAGGCTTACTGATGGGCACGGACGTACAGTAGATTTTAAAAATTCGGTCATAATCATGACCAGTAACTTAGGTACCCAAGAATTTCAGAGGCAGGCTATTGGTTTTTCACGCCAAGAAAAGGCGGAACAACAGCGACTGAAGACTACTGTAGATACAGCTTTAAAACAGACCTTCCGTCCAGAGTTTCTGAACAGAATAGACGATATCATTATTTTTCAACCCCTTACTGAAGAGCATTTAAAGAAAATCGTTGACTTATTAGTGACTGAGGTTGAAAGTCGGCTCGCTGACCGTCAGCTTAGGCTGGAATTAAGAGAAGAAGCCAAAGCCTGGTTACTTAAGGAAGGCTATGACCCAGTTTACGGTGCCCGTCCTTTACGTCGAGCCATTCAGCGACACCTTGAGAACCCACTTTCAGCCCGAATATTGCGTGGTGAATTCAAGGAAGGTGACATTATAATAGTTGACAAGGAAGGTGAAGATTTAACTTTTGCCAAAAAAGAAACTGCTGGAGTTACAAGTAAAAAGTGACTGAATCTCAAGAAACTGTGGAGATAGGGAAGAAAAAGCCAGCTAAGAAAGACTATTTTATTGGTGGTTTATCTTTAGCAATTACGATACTGGCTTGTTTAGCCGTTGTCTATTACTGGGAGTTTATTAGCCAAGTTAAGCACTATGGCTATGTTGGTGTCTTTATTATCAGTATTCTGGCTGGAGGTACTGTTCTTGTCCCCATTCCGGGTCTTTTAGTCGTTTTCACTATTGCTTCAATATTGAACCCAGCCATAGTTGGTGCTCTGGCGGGTTTGGGGGAGGCTGTAGGGAGCATTGGTATTTATCTTGCTGGCTACGGTGGGCGTAGGGTTTTCCAAAATACTAACCATGGGCTTTATGCTCGCCTTTCAGGTTGGCTCCAGCGGCATGGCTCATTGGCTGTCTTTGTCAACTCAGCTATCTTTAATCCTTTGTTTTATCCTTTCACGGCTATTGCCGGCATGCTCCGCTTCGGTTTAATAAAATTCTTTTTGCTGTGCTGGGCTGGGAAGACTATCAAAGGCATGGTAGTTGCCTATGCCGGATATTTAGGCTTGCGCTCTATCTTGCGCTGGCTGGGTTTACCTGTTTGATACCAAGAAGTAGGGGTTTACACTTCAAGATTGCTGTTCCGAGGGACCGTTGTTGAGTTTTTTCGTGCTTTTTGTTAAAGTTACTTCAGGTGGGGCTGTAGCTCAATTGGGAGAGCGTTTGACTGGCAGTCAAAAGGTAGTGGGTTCGAATCCCATCAGCTCCACCAACAAACGTAAAATGTGCGGGTAGACCTTTTGATTGTAAGCGAAAAACACGGCGGTTAGGCACTAACTTGACCATTTGATTGTAATCGATTAGGCGGGTCCGCAAATGAAAAATGGTCACAGATTACAAACTAGGGACCCCAACAACCTCGCTGGAGTCCCTAGTAAGAGGCTTTGTCTTAACCAAGAAGACAGACGGTAAAAGCCCATCCACAGTCAAGTATTACGAGGGATTACTACGCCACTTTCTATGGTATGCCAAACAAGCTAATTTCCCAAGCGACGCTAGACTTATCACAGAGTGGCACATACGAGAATTCCTTGACTATGTAGCAAGTGAAACCAGCCGCTGGGGGCTTAAGGGCAATGGCTCAGAACCATGTCAGCGGCAAGCTTCACATTCTACAGTTCATCACTATTTCACTGCTCTGAGGGTTTTCTTCAATTGGTGCGTTGCAGAGGGCTTCTTGGGTCAAAGTCCGCTGGCAAAGATCAAGGTTAGTAATCCAAAACCGAAAGTTGTCCAACCTTATTCATCAGAAGAAATAGCCAAAATGCTAGATGTCTGTGACTTTGACCTCCAACACAACGCTAGGTTTCTTGGCAGCCGTAACAAGGCTATCGTGCTGATGCTACTGGATACCGGATTGAGGGTAAATGAAATTGGCAATATCAACCTTGAAGACATAGATACGGAGCGAGGATGGATTAAGGTTAGAGGTAAGGGTGCCAAGGAAAGGGTGGTGAGAATCGGAACTGCGGCACAGAAAGCTCTATGGCGTTATCTTGTACATCGCCCTAATACCCAAAAGGAGCAACTTTGGTTAACGGAAGAGGGTATGCCTCTTCGGCCAAACGGTATTCAAATGGTAGTAAAACGGCTCAAACAGAGGGCAGGAGTAACAAGTAAGGGGAATTGTCACCGATTTCGCCATACATTCGCTCTTAATTTCCTCAGGGTTGATAGGAATCCCTTCAATCTTCAATACCTTCTCGGTCATTCTGATTTGAGAATGGTAAGACACTATACCGCGACCTTGGGAATGGAAGATGCCTTAAAGGCTCATGAGAAGGCAAGCCCTGCTGATTTGCTTGGTCTCAGGTGAAGTTGTCGGAAAGTTGCTTGACTTGACAATTTTTGTGAATTAAGTCTAAACTATATTAGTTCAACAATTGAATATAGCAAGTAGCCGCACGAAGGCGTAGAAGAAAGAGCTCATCCAGGCGGCTGCGAAAAGAGGGGGTTAGCAACCCTGATTTTCGCAGCCGCTTTTTTATTTCCCAATAAGGCTCAAAGAGATGACTATGACAGTAAATGAGGCAGGTCATCGGGGTGGTCTTGAAGTCCTCCGTAGAAGAGGACGGCACTTCTTTGCTCGTATTGGCAAAAAGGGGCAGGAGGCGATGAGGATCAAATACCCTGATATGGCAAGACAGTGGGGAAAGCTTGGAGGACGCCCACGGAAGTTGCCATTAAGCGACTTGGGGGAGGAAAGCAAATAAACAAGAAGGAGGATGCGGACCCGCCTTTCGCTTATGCTTTTCTCCCCCTTCCCATTATACCTGCAAGAGAGACATATGGAAAGAGAAAATGAACATTAGCAGAGCGCTGAGGAGACCGGGGAGACCCCGGCCATACCTGAGAATCTAATTCCATTGGTTATTTCTCTGTATCAGAGTGGCTTGGGCTATAGGGCGATTGCCCGCGAACTGATGCAAACAGGATATATCGATGCACTGGAGCACTGTCCGTCGGGTCATCAAGGCTAACCCGGGAGGACTAATCAAGAATACGACTCCCAAACGATTTTTGACACTATTTTAACACTAGGCTTGTCAGGAAAGATGACCGGAACCATAGGTCACCAGGGTCGAAAGGGACAGACAAGGTCGTGGAATCATGTCTTGAGCCAGAGGACATAAAGAAAATGGAGGAAGCAGCTACCTGTTTCAGGGATAAACTGCTTATCAGAATCTTGTTCCGACTGGGCTGTCGTGTATCTGAGGCGTTGGCTCTGACTACAGAAGATACAGACCTCAACAAAGGCCTGATAAGGATTATCCATCTCAAAAGACGCCAGAGACTATTTTGTCCCGGCTGCCAGTCCAGATTGGGTAAGGCTCATCGCTTTTGTCCTGGATGCGGCAAGAAGGTTGAGAAGGCGACCGACAAGGCGGGAACAGGAACACCGCAGGATGAGAACACTGCCCGTTGATAGCGAGACGCTGGATATGCTAAGGGACTATATTCGCCGCGGTGGTACAGTTTCTAGGAATGGCAAGAAACTCATCTTTGGTATCAACCGGCATCGTGCCTGGCAGATAGTCAGGGAATGCGCTGAAAAAGCCGGGCTACCACCTTTAATAAACACCGAGACAGGTAAACTGCGCGGCATAAGCCCTCATCGCTTGAGGGATGCCTTTGCCGTCCATGCTGTTAAGGTCAATGACTCTGGCGACGGACTGAGGCTTCTTCAGGAACATCTAGGGCATGTCAGCTTCAATACCACAGCCAAGTACAGAAAGGTAGCCGGGGAAGAGCACCGTGGGTGGTATGAAAAGCTGTGGGAGAAGTCTTCTAAAGCTTGATAAAGGAGGTAGATGGCTCTGCCATTAAGACCAAAAAGAGGCGGTTTTGTGCGTCCTTTTGGCTGTGGTTGGTTTATCCGGGAATTTCTTTCGGGACACGGTCCTAATGGCTCACCAGCTATTGACCCCAGTATTGGCGCTCCTCAGGCAGAGATCTTCCACGACTACAAAAGAGCTCTCATGAAAGCAATTGCCGAGGATAGAGCTACAAGGGAAGAAGAGAGCAAAAACACCTATGAGTAAGCAAGGTCGTCCGTTACTGAGGTACTGTGCTTGGACATCGGTTATCCCAATGCTGCGATTCAACCCTGATTTCCGTGCCTGGGCAAAGCAGAGGC
>Ga0315312_1000098_pt1 | contig 149378 bp, 157 predicted proteins | sample TDP7_MG_FD_203629 | JGI IMG/M metagenome (GOLD analysis project Ga0315312, IMG submission 203629) | Freshwater sediment microbial communities from Lake Towuti, South Sulawesi, Indonesia - TDP7 | ecosystem: Environmental > Aquatic > Freshwater > Lake > Sediment | place: Indonesia: South...
TGGTAAAAAATCCCGTCCCAGTGACTATAAACCCAACCCGAAGTTCCAATAAAAAAATTAGCCATTTTTTCGTAATTAGTGAAATTTCTTATGTAAATTTCTCATAAATTCTAGAGTTATCGGGTCATCGCATTTTTCGAAAGCCCATTCCCAAAGAGGAGTGGCAGCGAATTTTTTATATTTCTTTTGATACAAAAGCCCTTGGAATAAAACTGCCAAAACATTCACTTGATTTAAAAAAAGAGCTTCAGGACTAGCGGCTCTTCTGTATTCATCCCAAAGACCAATAATTTCTTTTTTTAGGTCAGGGGTTAAGTTAAATGTGAGTTTTCGAAAAGATTCTTTCTCTTCTTTATATTCTCTGAGGAACCTTCTTGCTTTTTCATCTTCTGGAAGACGGGGCCATTTTCTTAAGATTTCTCTTCTTTTTCTTTCATCTCTCGGCAATCTTCTATAATATGGGACTGTGTCTTCTGTATAAACAGCAGAAAGCTCATGACAAAGAGCCATTCTCAAAAGCTTTTCCATGTTGAGTTGTTTTTTTTCTTTTCCTAAAAGCCATGCCATTAAAGTTACTGTAAAGATGTGACCAGCAACCGTTTCAGGACTCTTTATCCCTCGCGCAGTCCAATATAATCTTGGCAAACTTTTTAATTTCTCAATCTTTGAAATAAAATCTAAAATACTCTCCAATTCTCTTTCTTTCTTATATCCAGGAACTTTCCCATAAAATCTATTTTGAATAATTTTTAAAAATTCCAAAAGCAGAGAGTCATCAACAACCTCCTCGGTCCATTCCCACCAATTTGTTCGAGTTTTGATATCTTTTGTCCCAAAATAATCAATCGATTGAATAAGCGTTTCTATTCTATTTATCTGTCTAACGAACTTTGCTTCTTGTAATACCCCTTTTTCATAATCAAGCCAAAAGGAAAAAATTTCTTTTCTCAGTTCGAGGCTAAGGAGTTTTATTAATTTTAAGAGAGATTTTCTCTCTTTCTCGAATTTGGCTTTTCCTATCTTCTCTTTTTCTGGTTTTAAAAGACGAGCCCATTTCATTAACATTCTCTTTCTTTCCTTTTTATTTTTTGGCAATTTCGGGTAATAAAAAAAGGGGGTCGTATCCCCAGCATAAACTTCACAGAGATCATGAGAAAAAGCAATTTTAATTAATTTTTCAGTGTTTAGTTTTCTTTTTTCACCCAACAACCAAGCTAAAAGAGCAATTCCAAAAGTATGTTCAGCAACTGTCTCAGGATCTTTTACTTCCATCAAAACCCAGCCAGTCCTTGGCATTTCCTTTAATTTACTAACTTCTAAGAAGAAATTTAAGAGATTTTTCATAATTCGAACGAAGTGAGAATTATATCGACGCAGTCGCTATAGAACAAAAAACTGAGTATCTTTCTCAGTCTTTTATATCAAAAATTCCCTTAAATTTCAAGAGATTTAGGCAGAATGATATTTAATCTTCTTAATTTTGTAAATTACTCTTATTGGCGAAGTAATCAAAATTTCATCACCAACCTTTTTTCCAAAAATGGCTTTTCCAACCGGAGATTCCGAAGAGATTTTCCCTTCATTAGGATTTGCCTCCAAGGAGCCAACAATCATAAATTCATTGATTTGGCCATCTGACTCTTCTAAGGTAACAATTGCTCCTAAATTGACAATATTTTGTTTTTCTTTTGGCGGGGCCTTTATTAATTGAGCATTTTTCAAAATCTCTTCTAGTTCAGCAATTCTAAATTCTAAAAAACTTAAATCTTCCTGCAAAGAAAAATATTCAGGATTTAAATCTTCCGAATGCAAAATCTTGGGAATTTCACCCCTTGTCTTTAATTCTCTTAGATTTTTTAGTTCCTGGTATTCCTTTTTAAATCTTTCTAATCCTTCTTTAGTTAGATAAAATTTTTCCGGCATATTATAAGCGAGAGAACCTCCTTTTCGGAGGTTCAGCAGTTTCGAAAATTTTATTTTTAATCTTCAAATCCTTTCCTTTCTCTTTCTACCGAACCTCCAGACTAACTCTTTCCTAGAAATAATGGTAAAAAGACAAACAACTCCAGTATAGCTGGTTAAGAAATTTACAGGACTAATTTTCTTTATCTCGTTCATCTTACATCAATTATAGTTAACCAAAGAGGCTTGTCAAGTCTCTCCTATAAAAGATGACGAATTTCAGTGAATTTTGTTACAAGCCCCAGAAAATTTCTTTATTTTTTATTAAATTTAAATATAATTAAATAATGATTTCCCAGGTCTTAATTTTGCTCTCCTTAGCTGCTATTTTATTTATGGCTGGTATTGGAATAGTAATTTTTTTTCATTTTAAAAGATTTAGCCTTCCTGAAGATTCTTTCAGTAAGCGGATTTTGAATATTTTTGAGATTGGCAGCCTATTCATTATTTTATTAAATATTATTTTGTTGGCCTTAAATCTTTTGAAAAAATGATAAGTCTTAGACCAGGTGAAAAAATTTATCTAATTAAACGTCGCCACCGGCTTGTTTTAATTCGTGAGCTTTTTCCTGAAGTCTTAATTTTTTTAGCAACAATCATCTTAATGATTATTCTCTTTTTTATTCCTCTCCCTTCCTGGCCAGACTGGTTGATAAGATTTATTCCCTTTCTTTTAGAATTTGAAATTGGTTATCTTTTATTATTTTTTCTTTCTCTTTTCCTTTTAGTCCTCTGGACAATTATTTTTTTAGTTATCACCGATTATTATTTGACTTGCTGGATTGTTACCAATCAAAGGACGATCCATGCTGAATTGAAAGGCCTTTTTAACTTGACCTATTCCAGCGTATTCCACGATAAAATTCAAGATATTACAGTTTCTATCAAGGGATTTTTGCCAGCTATCTTTCGTTTTGGCAATATCCAAATTCAAACTGCCGGAGAATTTAGGGAATTCATCTTCCGCCAAGTTTCAGATCCAGAAATAGTAAAACAAGCTATTTTAGAGGCCCAAAGGGATTATTTAAGGCAAATGAAAAAAGATGGCCTTTTATGAAATTTATTAATTAGTCATTTTCAAACATGGTAAAAGAAATAATGAAAAAAGGTGGAAAAAGGGAAATCTTCGACCTAAATAAAATCAAAAATTCAATTGTTTCTGCGGCAAAAGAAGCAAATCTTCCCAAAGAAAAAGAGAATGAAATAATTGAAAAAGTATTTTCCGAGGTGATGGATTTTGTTCAAAATAAAAAAGAAGTAGCAACAGCCGAAATTGAAGCAAAAATTCTTTTAGAATTGGATAAATTAGCGCCGGAAGTTTCAAAAGTTTGGAGAGAATACCGAATAAAAAAGAAAAAAATTAAATGAAAAAAGATGGCCTTTTTTAAAGAGCCAAAAAATACTGAAAAAATCTCTTGGACAAGACATGTAAAAGAAAAAATAAGATTTTATGGATTGAGTGAAAATAGATTAAAAAGAGTACTTCGAAATCCAAAGAGAATCGAAAAGGGGATTGCTCCAGAGACAATTGCCATCATGCAACCGGCTGGAACAAAAAAGCGTCCCACTGAAATCTGGCTAATGTACCAAGTAGTAAAATCAAAAATCAAAATGCAAAAATCAAAAATAATTAAAATCATTAGCGCTTGGCGCTATCCAGGTATTTCCCCTATTCACGAACCACCTCCTATTCCCGAAGATATTCTTTCCGAATTAAAAAATCTAATATAGAGTATAAAGGGCTCTAGGGCTTGATTTTTTTTGAACAGTTTCTATTATAAAGACAGCACATAACATAAAAAAATAAATGGATGTAATTAGAAATGAGAGAAATGAAAATTTGGTGCTTTTTCAATGTTGAAGGACCTCAGGTTCTGAACGATAATGCCTTCGAAGCCACAGTAGCTTTAGCTAAGCAATGCGGTTTGGGAGAAAAGATTGGCACCGACTTTTTCCAAAGAATGAGCGTTATTGACGACATCTGGGGAGATTTCCACCGAATATCGAAAGATCCAACCTACTCATCTGGCCACACCTTAAAGGTGGTTCTGCCATTTTTTAAAGCAATGGGGGCAACATTTCTTTGGCTATACGGCTTTGCCCAAAAAAGTCTACGAGTAGTGCCAAACATCGACACTGTTCTGGCTACCTTAAGCCGAAAATACAATGTTCGAATGATTTCAACTAGTTATGACTGGTTCGTCGCAGCTTTTTGTGACCAAGTTGGCTTTGACCTCACTAAAGTCTATTGCACTAGAGTTGAGAGATTCGACGAAATTCAAATAAACGAAGAGGAGGCGATTCTTCTCCGCCATTTTATGGAAGAAGTTGCTCAGATACCAGTCATTGAATATAACAAAGAAACAGGCGAAGTAATACCAGAACATCAAAAATACTACGAACGAATCACCAAATTCATTTGGGAAACCGTCTACAGTATGTCAGTCGGAGAATTTTTGCGAACAGTCCAGCCAGTCGGACAAACCCAGAAGCGAGAAGCAATGGAAGGAATTTGTCGAAAGTTCAATGTGTTACCAGAGAAAAGAATGTATATCGGTGATAGCCAAACCGATGTCCAATGCGTTCAATATATTAAAGGCAAAGGTCTAAGTCTGATGTTCAATGGTAAAGGTAAGGTCTGCGATGATTCAGATATCATGTATATTGGCGAAGATGCTAGAGCAATTAAGGAAGTAGCCGATTTATTTGCAGAACGCGGCAGAGAAGGTGTAATTCAACACTATACACCACCTCGGCAAGCCAAATGTGGAGGATTACTGGCCGCTGTCACGCCCCAAAATCTCGAAGAATTCAAAGAACTAAGCATCAAAAAGCGAAAAGAGTTTCGAGGTGTCCACATCGGAGAATTAACTTAAAAACAGAAATTTCTTTTTCTAAAAATACCCTCAATCCGAGGGCCTTTTATTTTAAAAATGAATTAAAAAGTTGTAAAATTATCTAATGGAAATTAAACATTTAATTGTTGGCCCTCTTTTAACCAATTGCTTCATTTTAATTTCAAAAGGAGAATCGGCAGTCATTGATCCTGGTGGCGGAACTAGAACAATTTTAAAGGAAATTGCGGACAGTAAAACAAAACTAAAATACATTATTTTAACCCACTCCCATTGGGACCATGCTTTTTCCGCTTTAAAGATGAGATATGAAACTAAAGCAAAAATTTTAATGCATAGAGAAGAAAAAGAACTTGTCAGTTTTAAAATTGACAATCTTTTAGAGGAAGGAGAGGAAATAAAAATTGGGAATATAATTTTAAAAGTCATCCATACTCCTGGCCACACAAAGGGGAGTATTTGTTTAATTGATGAAAATTTCATCTTCACTGGTGACACAATTTTTAAAGATGGTTATGGCCGAACCGATCTCCCTGGCGGTTCTCAAGAAGACTTAAAAAATTCGCTCGAAAAATTAAAAAAATTTTTGAAACCGGGAATAAAAGTCTATCCTGGCCATGGCGAAATTTTTGAATATAAAACTAATTAAGTTAAAAAACTTCATTTTGTAGCTTAGCCCCGCCCAAAAAGGGCGGCTTTTTATCTTGTAAAAATCACTTAAAAATGCTAAATTGAATTAAAGTTTATGAAAAAAATTTCTCTGGATGAAGAATTATATAAAGGGAGAGGAATTAATGACTTAATTCTTTTTGGTATCTATTCGGTAGTTAGCGAGGGTGAAAAATGTACTTTTGAAAGGTTAATTAAAAAATGTTTTACTTTATTTCCAAAGGTATTTAGTTTCCCTCAATATTCAAAGTGGCCAGATTCTCGTAAATTAGACCGGCCACTTCGAACTCTTAGGAAAAGAAAATTAATTACTGGTGATCCAAAAACTTCTTTTTCTCTAACAAAACTTGGCAAAGAATTAGCCGAGCAAACATTAAAAACTTTCAGACAAAGAAAATTAAAATTTAAATAGAATGATTGAAGTTCACACTCTTGGTACTTCCAATCGTCCAATTGAGGAATTTCTAGATATCCTTAGATGTTATAAAATTGAGGTTGTAATTGATGTCAGGCGCTGGCCAACTTCAAAGTGGTTTGAGCATTTCAAAAAGGAAAATTTGAAAAAGATTTTAAAGGAAAACAATATTGGATATTTCCATTTTGAAAATTTGGGAGGATACAGGAAGGGTGGCTATGAAAAATATACAAAAACAAAAGAATTTAAAGAAACCTTAAACGAATTAATCAAAATTGCTAAAAATACAGTTATCATCTGTGCTGAAAAACTTCCCTGGAAATGCCATCGAACTTTCATAGCCCAAGTTTTAGAGAAAAAGAAAATCGAAGTCACTCACATTATTGAAAAAGACAAAATTTGGAAACCAAAGAAAGAACCTAGAGAAATTAAACCAATCTGCCAAAAAAATTAAAGGTCTAAAGTAACATTAAATCAAATAATCGAATAAAAACTATGGTAATTCTGACAAAAATATACGATACAGTTGAAACAATAGTTATAAGATTATTAGGATTATTGGAATTGTTTTTGTTTTTGAGATTTATACTGAAATTTTTCAATGCCAGTTCAAAAGCTCTAGTCGTTGATTTTATCTATAAATGGAGCAGTATTCTTGTTTCGCCTTTTGATTTTATTTTTCCTGATATTCATTTGCCAAAAGGTTACTTTATTGAAACTTCTACCCTTTCAGCTATGGTAGGTTATGCTATTTTAGTTTATGTTATTTTTCGATTATTACGATTGTTCTCCAGAGACTAAAAGAAAGTTAAATGCCAAAGAAAATAAAATTTTTAATTCCGAGCGAAGTGAGGAATCAAGATTCTGCGAGCATAGCGAGCAGGTTCTTAAATTTAAAAATTGATTTATCAAAAAAGGTTTTTCAGCCGAGAATTGAAACTGAATTTTGGGTTAAAAAAGCAATAAAAGAAATACAACGAAAAATAAGAGGCAAGCAACAAGAGATAAAGATTTTAGACATTTTTGCCGGCACAGGTTGTATTGGAATTTCAATTTTAAAGGCCTGCCCTGAGTTTTGTCGAAGGATTGACTTTGTCGATATCTCAAAAGAAGCAATTGAGGAGATAAAAATCAATTTAAGACTAAACAAAATTCCAAAATCTCAATATAGGGTTTATCGCTCAAATTTATTTGAAAAATTGAAAGGCAAAAGGTACGATATCATTTTTGCTAATCCTCCTTATGTTGCTTTAGACAGAATTAAAGAAGTTCAAAAAGAAGTTTTAGAAAATGAACCAAAAGAGGCTCTTTTTGCTGGTAGAAATGGAATGCTCTGGATAAAAAAATTTTTGTCTGAAGTGAAAAAATATTTAAAAAAGGGTGGGAAAATTTTCCTGGAGTTTGACCCAAAACAAAAGGCCGAGATCGAACAGGTCTTGCAAAAATCAAAATTTAATTTTAAATTTAAAAAAGACCAATTTAAAAAATATAGGTGGCTAAAAGCCGAAGTAAAATAAAAAGGTTCCAAATTATCAAGAATTTTGAAATATTTGAGAAACCTAGCATAATCTAAAAATAGAATTTATGGTTAATATAAAAAGGTTAATTACATTAATTATTGTGGTTTTAATAATAGTTTGGGTTGGTTTTGTTTTTTGGCAGAGTCTTAGAAAAGAAAAGCCAAAATCAGAAGAAGAAAAAATAAAAGACCAGATTTTGGAAGCAATTAGTAGTTATAAATTTTCAATTTCGGAATTTGAAACCATAGAAAAAATAAAAACTTTTGAAGAAAAAGCTATCCTTCCATTAGCCGATTTAATTAATGATCCTAAAAAAGAAACAAGATACATTGCTTTTATTGCTTTATCTGGTTTAACAAATCAATTACCAGAAAAAAGGTCAGAAATAATTTCTTATTTAAAAACGGGTTTAACAGATTCAGATCCTACAATTAGGGTCCAAGTTGCTCAACTTGTTTTAATCTGGGGTGAGAAAGACGCCTTGCCTGTTTTAATCGAAGCTTTAGATTCAAAAGAAATAATGGTGCCTTCTGAGCCAATGACACCTTTAGCTTTTTATGCTCACCTAATTTTAACTCAACATACCGAGCAAGATTTTGGCTTTGATAAAACAAAGTGGCAAAACTGGTGGCAGGAAAACAAAGATTTACTAAATTGGAATAAAACAACAGAGAAATTTGAATCTTAATTCTATGAAATTTCGTTTCTCTAAAATAATAATTCTTCTTTTCTTTATCACAATAATCGGCTTTTTCTTTGCCTCCGATGCCTTAGCCACAACAGAGTGTAAAAGAGTTGGCTGTACAATTACTATTACTATAAAAATTGCTTTTGTTGGAGCTACTGCTCAACAAATGCAAAATTGGAAAAATGAAATCGAAACAGTTTGGAATGAGCCCGACACAGGCAAGTGCGAGTGCGATGTTAAATTCAACGTTGAAACTAAATCAGTGCCAAGTTGCCAGCATGCTGATGCTCAGGGCCAGCATTGCGTCGAAGTAACTGCAACTTTGCCAAAAGATAGTAATAATGTAGAACGGGTGGCTTTTATGTTGGGAATATCTCAAAGTGGCTCAAGTATTAATGGCACATGGTGGACAAATACCAGTCGCCCAATTGAAGGACCTTTTACCATTGGGAATGAACCACCATATACTCCTCAACCTGGCGAAAATTTTAAAGACGCAGCTCATGAAGCTGGGCATATGATGGGTTTGGGTGACGATTATGATCCGGCAACTGGGCAATATGGCAATAATATCATGGGTCGAACCTGGGGGCCTAATGCTAAGCCAACCCAAGCCCAAATTGACCAAGTAGTGGCAAATAATTGTAAAGGCGAGGATGCCAAGTGTCCAGCTGAATGCTGTTGCGGTAGAAATAAAAAAGTAGATAAAGACATCCAGCCACCAGAAGAATGCGATCCTTCAGCTACTCCCCCCGGCTGTGCCGAAGATGAAACCTGTACCGATAAATGTAAATGTATTAAAAAACCACCGGTTTGTGGTGATGGTAAAATTACTCCACCAGAGGAATGTGACCCCGCGGCTCAGCTAACTGGATGTAAGACTGGCGAAGAATGTCTCGGTTGTAAGTGTTTGCAAATGGAGATACCGCTTGGGGCATCAATCTCTGTGGCTCCTAATCTATTAGATTTTGGAGCAGTATCTATAAAAAATTCCTTTGCAATTAGTAATACCGGAGGGGAGACTCTTGCTTGGCAAATAATACCTGATTTTCCACCAGCCTGGTTAAGTGTTGTCCCTATGACAGGAGAGGTTTTGGCTGACCAAGAAACAACGGTTTGGGTAAATATAAATAGGATAGGAATAGTGCCTGGTATTTATGAGCATCAACTCTCCATTACTTCAAATGGCGGAGAAGGAAGCGTCTATGTAAAAATGACCGTCGAGGAGATATTCTAAAAAAATAGATAAAGGTCGGAGTATTTAAACTAAACAAAATATATCTTAAATTATGGCAAAGGAGGTTATAAAAAGAGACGGGACGAGAGAACCCTTTAATGGGGATAAAATTAAAGCTGCAATTGCGGCTGCTGCCAGGATGGTTGGTCTTCCAGAAGAGAGAAAAAATGAGTTAGCAGAACGAGTTGCAAGCGTAGTAATCGAATTCACAGATACAAAAGAAGTAATAGCAACAACTGAAATTGAAGAAAAGGTTCTCAGCGAGTTGGACCGTATTGAGCCTGCTGTTTCAGCAGCCTGGAGAAAGTACAAAGTAACTAAGTAAGAAGAGGTCTAAGAAAATTTTTATACGGCCTGATAAAAAGCGCCACCAAAAGGGCGCTTTTTAATTTAGAATTTGACAGATTTTAAAAGAATTGATAATTTGAGTTAGATAATCAAAAGAGGGCGATTGTTTGGCAGAAGAAAAAGATCTCCTGGAAGTGATAGCAGAAGTAAGAAAAGAGTTCAGAGAAGAAAGAAAGAATTTCCACAAATATTGGCCGCCATTTTTAAGACAATTACTTGAATATGGTGCCGCGAATTTCCCAGAAGAGAAATTCGGAGAACTGATAGAGAAAACTCGGATTGGTATGGCTGAGGCACGAGAGAAAATTATGGAAGTTTGGACTGGGCAAAGTAGAGAGATTCTGTCCTTAATCAACGACCAATTCCAAAAATCTCTTAACCTAGAAGAGATTGAAAAACGTGGATTAGCTATTATGGAACTAATGGAAGATGCCTATCTCACTATCACCGAAGAATTGAAACTGATTAATTTGACCGAAGCAGAGCTCGATAGATTCACCAAAAAATAGCTCTTTAACAGCACTAACTTCGAAAAAACAAAAAGGGGTTTTTACCCCATTTTTTATTAAAAATTTGACAAAATTGACAAAAAATTTCAAATATTTAAAATAGGAAAATATGGATAAACTTTTAACTACAAAGAAAAAAATATTAATTGGCCTTCTTTTCTTATTTTTTCTATATTTACCTTTAGGAAAAGTCAATGCATTACCAGATGCCCAATCAGAAAGAGAAAAAGTTATTATTCTTTTTAAAGAAATACCAGAGCCAGAGGTTATAATTAAACAAGGAGGAACGGTAAAAATAAAATTCAACATTATACCGGCTATAGCCGCCGAAGTCCCAAAGGAAGCTATTTTGGCACTAGAAAAAGAACCTTCGGTTAAACTAATAGAACCAGACTATATTATCAGTGCCTTTCCCATAGAAAGGGAGCCAAAAGTACCACGCTCTTATGAATCAGCCTCTGAGAATTCTCCAGTAGACCCAGCTGTCGCCGCCAGATGGAACCTAAAATCAGAAGGAATAAATGCCGAGGCTGCTTGGAGTAATTACTCTGTTAATGGTAATGGCATTAAAATTGCTATTTTGGATACAGGGGTTGATTATACGGCTGCTGATTTAGACAAAAATTATCTTGGAGGATATGATTTTGTGAATAGTGATAATGACCCGAAAGATGATAATGACCATGGAACATTCGTTGCCTCGGTTTCTGTCGGAGAGGGGGAAGAAAAAATTGTCGGCGCTGCTTACGATTCTAGCTATTATGCTCTAAAAGTTTTGGATAGGAAGGGAGATGGCTATGTCTCAGATGTAATTTCAGGGATAGAGTGGGCAACAACAAACGGCGCAGATATAATCTCCATGAGTTTTGGTGGATACGATTATTCTTCTGCCTTTGAATTAGCAGTTAACAATTCTTATGCCAGTGGAACAGTTCTGGTAGCAGCTTCAGGAAATGAAGGCTATGATTACTCAGCCTATCCGGCTGCTTTTGCCAAAGTAATATCAGTTGGAGCCCATGCTCAAGATCAAACCATTCCTAGTTGGTCCAATGGTGCTGTTGATCTGGTTGCTCCTGGCGTTTATGTTGTCTCAATGGATAGGAATGGTGTTTTATGGTATGTTTCTGGAACTTCTATTGCTACTCCTCATGTTTCGGCCGAAATTGCTTTAGAAAAACAATATGCCAATATCCAGAGTAAAAGTTTCAACAATTCCTATTATTGGCAAACAATCAAACAATCAGCCCTGAGTTTAGGTTATCCAGTGAGCAGACAAGGCGAAGGAAAGGGCAATACCGACAAAGCAGTTAATCTCCAGGCAAACAACTGGTATCTTGATTATAGTGTTGCCTACTTAGATTATGCTCTAATTTATAATGGTCTTCCTGCCTACTATATTGGTCAAGATATGCATTATCAAATTAACGTAACCAATAATCAGGATAAATCAATAAAAAATTTAAAGATTACAGCAATCCAAGCCTATTATGGACATCAAGGAGATAGTCAATTACCAGGAACTTCAACTGAAGAATTTTTAATCAATATTAATCCAGGAGAAACTATCACTTTAGACGATTATTATTCTATCCCTGTGGGAACTTATGCTGGTAATGACAGAACTGAACTGATCTTTGAAATAGATTCTTATCAACCAAGAGCAATCATCCTCAGAAATGCAACAGCTGGTCTTTGGTGCCCACCAAACCAATAAAGAAACTTGTAATAATTATTTTTACATAGGATAAAAATCGGCTTGAAAAAGCCGATTTTTTAATTTAAATTTTGGAAATCTAAAAATAAATTCAATTGACTTTTGGGGAAAATTAAATTAAAATCAGCTTGAAAACAAGCTGACTTTTTAAATTATGAATTTTATTAAACAATTTTTAGGGAAAGATACTACAGAAACAATCGTAAGCGAAGATATTAACAGATTTAAAAATCAAAAGATTGAAGAAAATTTGAATTTAGATTATAAACATATTGATGCAACAAAAAATTTTGATGAGTTAGTTAAAGACGTGTCTGCTTTAGCTAATTCTGCAGGCGGATTAATTTTCTTAGGTATAGAAGAAAAAGAGAAAGTTTTAAAGGACAAGAAAGGAAGAAAGATATGGACTAAAATATTTCCGGGAAAAATTACTTGGGGCAAACCTTCGTTAACTAAAGAACAAATAGAACATAATCTTCGAGGTAAAATTCACCCTTGGGTTGAAGGATTAAGGATAATACCTATACGGAAATCAGAACGTAGTGGGTATGTTATTTTTTTGATTGATGTGCCTCAGAGTGAAAATCCACCGCATATGGCTACCCCCTTTAAAAGATATTATAAGCGATTGAATTTTGAAGTAGTTCCAATGGAGCATTACGAAGTCGCCGATTTCTTCAATAAAAGACGAAAACCTCTTCTTAAATTATCTATAGAATTTATAAAAATAGAGATCCAAGACTCAGAATATACATTTATATTGAGATTTTTTATTCGGAATGAAGGTAAGGCAATTGCAAAATATACAAGATTTACTGTAACTTTTAACAATTTAGAGATTATTACTCTTAATGACAGAGATTTTACAAGAATTGATCACTTACGAAACAACAAACCTTCGATTCAATTTGATTATACAGAAGGCGTATTCTACCCGGGTGGACCAAAAACATGTATAGGGGATGTAACATTTAAGATAAAAGATAAAGCATACGATATAAAAATAAATTATGATATAGTTGCCGAAGATATGGATTTTTTAAAAGATGAGATTATTTTTAATGTGGATTCTTTAGAGAATGCTAAAACTCAGCTTGAAAAAGGAGAAAAGATAGGTTTTTTGCGTTAACAATACGTTGTAATATAAAATTATTCTAATTACTAAGGTTTTTCAAAAATAGCGAGTTTAATCCGCAATCCGGAAGTTTAGAAAAAAGCAAAAGAATTATTAGAAGACGCAAAAAGAAAAGTCGAAGAATTAATTAAGCCCTGAAGTACAGCGAAGCTGACTACAGGGTAAAAAATAAAATTATGGAGAAAATATTTGCTAAGTTTTGGGAAAGAAAAGAAGAATCTTATCTTACGCTTTCTGTCAAATTACATGAACAAAATGAAGAAGCGATAGAGAAAATACATAGCATTCAAAAAAGAATAATAGACAACTTCAGAAGGACTATTATCTTTTATAATCCATACAATTCAAAAGGTTTATTTCAATACGCATTCGATAGATTTCATTTTTCATTGATTAATTTTTTTACTTTTCATTACAATTTTGAAAAATTTAAAGAGTTAGTAAGGAAAGATAGGAATTATAAAGAAATCCAAAAAATAATCATTAAAATAATTAATAAAAATCTCCCTTCGGAAACTAAAGCAGAAATAAAAACATTATATAATGGAGGAGGAAGCGTAATAGATTCATTTACTCTACAAATATTTCCCTTAGAAAAGTTCCTAAATAAACTTAGTGTATTAGAAAACAAATTAAATGAAATAAATGAAAATTTAATAAATGATTTTTGTAAGAATTATAAATGCGATAAAATTTTCGAAATAAAAGCATATTCTAAAAATAATTCTCAATATTTTCCAATTAATATTCTCCGTTTTATAAACTCTAAAGATGAAGAATATTTAAGAGAGATAATTGGAGATGATATGGATAAAATTAATGATATAGTAACTGAAGTTAATAACGAACTTTCATCCAATCCTCTTCGTCTTAATATTCATAAAATAAATCTTCTTGAATCAGACCCATTTTTATATAAGTGGGAGAAGATAAAGGGTTTTAATTTGGTTCGTCAATAATAAACCAATCAATTTTAGATAAAGCCCTAAAGTAGAAACCCCGATACTACAACTTAGTTGAGTGCGGGGCAGGTAAATTCACTACAGGGTAAATATTTAAAGAAGGATTAGTGAAATGGAAAAAATTGATATCAAAGACTTCATTTTTTTCTGGGAAAGATATTATGATGAAGGTAAGTATCCAGATGAAATTTATTTTAATTGCTTAAATAAAAAAATATGGAAAGTAGGAGATTTAGACAGAATATTCGTATGGAAAAACGGTTCAAAATTATCTAGTAAGAAACAAAAAATTCTGCAAAAAGTTTATAAAAATTTAGAAGAAATTAATTTCTTTAGAAATATAAGAAATCCCACAGAAAGGGCATTTGAAGATTTTTATAAAAAAACTTGTTGTAATATTATTTCATCTGGTCTTGTTTGGAGAATTTTTTTAGTCCACCTAACTCACCCAGATAAATATCCAATGATAGATAAATTTAATTACATTGCTTATAAATTCCTTGAAAATAATAATTTACTTACTAAAAAAGAGGTAGATAAAATTCTGAAAAAAGAACAATTAAAAGTTTATCATCCATTTAAAAATTTTTTTATAAAATTAAACGAAAAAATTAACAACCAGAGGAGGGTAGATCGAGCGCTTATGGCCTTCGGTCAGTTTTTGACTAACCCTCAAAAATGTCAAAAATAATCAAAATTTAGCCCCGTTACTAACTCAAAAAGGTGTGAGGGTAAACCAAAGTTGACATTATTTTCGAAAAAGATATAATAAAATATTATGGTAAGACAATTTACAGCTATATATAGAAAACATGGAAAATGGTATTTAGGTTGGGTGGAAGAAATTCCAGGAGTTAATACTCAAGGTAAAACTCTTAAAGAAGTTAAAGAAAATCTTAAAGAGGCGCTTTTATTAATTTTGGAAACCAATCGACTTTTGAATAAAAAAGAAGTCTCTAAAGGAAAAGTTATTAGAGAGCCCATTTCAATTTCTTCGAAATGAAAAGAAAGGATTTAATTAGGCATCTACTTAAAAATGGATGTATTTTTATAAGAGAAGGCGCTAAGCACAGCGTCTTTTTTAATTCGTTATTAAGAAAAACTTCTACTGTCCCGCGCCATACCGAAGTTGACGATTTTTTAGCCAAGAAAATCTGTCGAGATCTTGGGATAGAACCGCCTAGAAGGAAATAATCAAAATTTAGGCCGAAGTTGAGGAAAATTAAATAAAAAATTATGATAAAAAATTTCCCAAAAGTTGGGTTTGGCATAATGACTCTAAAGGAAGGCAAAATCCTTTTAGGCCATCGCCATAAAGATCCAGAGAAAGCTTCAAGTCTTTTGCATGGCGAAGGAACTTGGACAATGCCAGGCGGTAAACTTCATTTTCAAGAAAAATTAAAAGAAGCGGCCATTAGGGAAGTTTTAGAAGAAACTGGAATTAGGTTAAAAAATCTTGAAGTCATCAGCATTACCAATGACATTGTCTTCGATGCTCATTTTGTAACAATTGGTTTTTTGGCTGAAGAATTTGAAGGAGAACCAAAAGTAATGGAACCAGACGAAATTACTGAGTGGAAGTGGTTTGATTTAAATAATTTACCCTCACCTTTATATTTACCTAGTGAGAAAATTATTAAAAATTACTTAGCCAAAAGGATTTACCAAGACGAATGATAATAACTTCAAGAAATCGCCAAGAAGGCGATTTTTTGGTAGAATAATAAAAAATATGGAATGCAAAAAGGAACAAAATTTAAAAACTTGTCCTTGTACTTATCCTGGCTGTCCGAGAAAAGGGATTTGTTGCGAGTGCCTAAAGCATCACTGGGAAAAGGGTGAGCTTCCGGGCTGTTATTTCTCTCTTGAAACGGAAAAAACCTACGACCGCTCAATTGAGAACTTTATTCACGACAGGAATCGTTAAAGTTTATTTATAAAATAGAATTAAACCTCTTTTTATGTTAGAAAACATTCTCATCTCAAATTCCTCAGAACTAGAAAAATTAAAACAAAAATTTAAAAAAGGAGGGGTAAAAAGATTGCATATTCTTTCTGATTTTGAGAGGACTTTGACTTATGCTTTTGTGAATAAGAAAAAGGTTCCTTCTATACTTTCAGTACTGAGGAGCAGTGGAGATTATTTGGGACAATGATTATGCTCAAAAAGCTCAGGCACTTTTTGATAAATATCATCCAATTGAAATTGACCCCAAAATTCCAATTGAAGAAAAGAAAAAAGCGATGGAGGAATGGTGGATGACCCATTTTGATTTATTAATTAAGATGGGATTAAATAAAAAGCATTTAGAAGGAGTTATTAACTCTGGGAAAATAAAGTTAAGAAAGGGGGCAAAAGAATTTTTCAATCTATTAAAAGATTATGAGATACCCTTAATTATTATGTCCTCGAGTGGATTGGGTGAGGCCATTCCGATGTTGCTTGAAAAAGAAGGGAAATTATATTCAAATATCTTCATGATTTCAAATTTATTTTTCTGGGATAAGAATGGCAATGCCCTCGATGTTAAAAAACCGATAATCCATTCAATAAATAAAGATGAAACAGTGATAAAAATTTTCCCTTTTTATGAGAAAATAAAAGAGAGAAAAAACGTAATATTATTAGGAGATAATTTGGAAGATGTGGGAATGGTTGAGGGCTTTGATTATGATTATCTAATCAAAATAGGCTTTCTAAATGAAAATATAGAGGAAAATTTAGAAGAATATAAGAAAATTTATGATGTTTTAATATTAAATGATTCTTCAATGGATTATGTCAATGTTTTATTAAGAGATTTAATAAAAACGTGATTAGTTTTGAGGAATTTAAAAAATTAGATATAAGGGTGGCGAAAGTAATTGAAGTTGAAAGAGTAAAAGATTCTAAAAATCTTTTGCGATTGGAAATTGATTTAGGTGAAGACTCCACCAATCCACCACCCTTCCAGCCTTCGGCTAGGCCCCTAAGACAAATTGTAGCTGGAATTGCCCAATTTTATAAGCCAGAAGATTTAATTGGAAAAGAAATAATTGTGATTGCAAATTTAGAGCCGAAAACTTTGTTTGGCTTGAAAAGCCAAGGAATGCTTCTTGCTGCTGAAGACGGAGAACAACCGGTGCTTTTGATTCCTGATAAAGAAGTTCCACCTGGCACTAAAATTCGCTAAAAGGTCGAAAATTTATTTTTAAAATATAAAATATGGGGTATAAAAAGAAAACTGCTTTAGAAAAACTCCACGAGAGTCATGGTCTGCCAAAAGTTGAAAAAATCACTGGCAAATTGAGTAAAAGATGGGGTACAGGTACGGTAGCTATTCCAGCACCAATTGAAGTTAATGAAATTATGAAAAAAGTGCCCAAAGGGAAGCTTATTACTATTAATGAAATTCGCCAAATTATTGCAAAGAAACACAAAGCAACTATTAGTTGTCCGATAACCTGCGGCATTTTTGCCTGGATTTCTGCCTATGCGGCTGAAGAAGAAAGAAAGGCAGGTAAAAAAGATATCACGCCTTGGTGGAGAACTCTAAAAAGTGATGGTTCTCTTAACGAGAAATATCCCGGTGGGGTGAAGGAACAAAAGAAACTTTTAGAGAAAGAAGGTCATGAAGTTATTAAAAAAGGTAAAAAATATATTATTGTCGATTATCAAAATTCATTGGTAAGAATTTGATAAAATAAAATGACAAATAAAAAACATTTTACATCTGAAGAAGCTAAAAGAATTGGTGAAGAATTAGGAATTGATTGGACAAAATTTGATGTTGAGCAATTTAGAATGGGAATGGATGTAGAATTAGAACATGGTTTGAGAGACCCGAAAACTAACGTTACTAATGATGACCCACTAATGACCGGCAAAATTGCTCTTGCCCATTTAAATGAATTTCCAGATTATTACACAAGGTTAAAAAAGATGGAAAAAGAGGCTGAAAAATATTGGGAAAAGTAGAAAATTTAACTTAATTTTATGAGTAAAAAAATAATATATAGTATTATTGTTATAATTTTTATTTTAGTCGCAGGTTTTTTGCTATGGTTTTATTTTAGATATATTCCTCAACTTCGCATTGAAGTCAAAAACTTTGATGAGTGTGTTAAAGCTGGCTATTCTGTGATAGAAAGTTTTCCGCGACAATGTAAAACTCCTGATGGAAAAACATTTGTAGAAGATATTGGAAATGTATTAGAGAAAAAAGATTTAATACAAGTAACCAATCTACAGGTAAATCAATTAATAGAAAGTCCGCTTTTTATTGAAGGAGAAGCGAGAGGTTATTGGTTTTTTGAAGCCTCTTTTCCAATTAAAATTTTTGATGAAAATGATTTTCTATTGGGTATAACAAACGCTCAGGCTTTGGGAGATTGGATGACAGAAGATTTTGTGCCATTCCGCGCCACTTTAGTTTTTGCAGTTCCTTCGTCTCAGAAGGGTACTTTAGTATTGGAAAAAGATAATCCTTCGGGGTTACCGGAAAATGCAGACGAATTGAAATTTCCGGTTGTCTTTAAAGAAATACAAGAGATAGGAGAAACAATGATAGTAAAAATATCCTTAAGTGATTCTCGCTATGTAAATGAGCCCTATTTCGATTGCTCAAGAACAATAGCTATAGAAAGAGAAGTTCCAAAAACACAAGGTGTAGCCAAAGCGGCAATTGAAGCTCTTTTGCGTGGAGCGACAGAAGATGAAATTGCTCAAGGTTATGTTTCAAACATTCCTCTAGGAGTCAGACTTCAAAAAATAACTATTGAAAATGGGGTGGTTAAAGTTGAGTTTGATGAGCAATTAGAATTTCAGGTTGGTGGTTCTTGTAGGGTAGCTGCTATTAGAGCCCAAATTATCCAAACCTTAAAACAATTTCCAACTGTTCAAGAAGTAATTATTTCCATTAATGGTCGGACTGAAGACATTTTGCAACCGTAGTTTAGAGTCCGATTGAAACGAAATTTCAAATAATGCGTTTCAAAATAGAGAGTTATAATTAAAAATATGATGAAAGTTGAAAGTAAATTAGCAATAACAATTTTGATAATTTTGTTTTTGCTAGCTGTAGGTTTTATAATCTTGGAATATCTTTCTATTTTTTTTCCAATTCTCCCACCTTTTGTTTTTAAGGTAGAGGGTATTAAAAAATTTTCTTCGGAGGAAGATTTTAAGACCTATTTACAAGAAGCCGAATTAGGATACTATAGTGCTCTCTCAATAATAGGAGCGGGGATAAGACCCCTTGTTGAGCAGGCAATGCCCGGACCAATGGCTCCTTTCGAAATATCTCTTGAAGGAAAAGGAGCAATACCAGAAAGAGTTTCAGCTACCACTGTTCAGGTTATAGGAATTGATGAGCCAGATATCGTCAAAACTGATGGGAAGGAGATTTATTTTTCTTCGGGAGAAAGTTATTATTGGAGGCCATTTTTAGAAGAAATAATACCACCAAAAATAACCGGAGAAACAAAGACAATAAAAGCCTTTCCTCCAATAGATTTGGCAATTGATGCAAAAATTGATAAAAAAGGAGATTTGCTCTTGTATGGAAATATTTTAGTGATCTTCTCTGAGGAGGAAATCTATGGTTATGACGTCTCCAATACAAAATCCCCAGAAAAGAAATGGACAATGGAATTAGAAGATAATAATTATGTAACTGGAGCCAGACTTTATAAAGATAAAATATACTTAGTTATTAAAACAAGAGTTGATACTTATCATCCTTGTCCAATTCGACCTTTATCTGTAGAAGGAGTACCTTTAGAAATAAAGTGTATAGATATTTATCACCCTATTGTTAAAATTCCGGTTGATGTTACTTACAATGCTATGATTTTAGACCCTGATTCTGGGAAAATTGAAAATAAAATTTCTTTTGTAGGTACTTCGGATTTATCCATAATTTATATGTCAGAAAATGGAATTTATGTAACTTATTCTTATTATGAAAGCCTCATTAAGTTTTTCTCTAATTTCTTTAAAGAGAAATGCAAAGATATAATTCCAGATTGGCTTATTGAAAAACTGGAAAAACTCGAAAGTTATGACATTAGTGATACCGCTAAGTTTACAGAGTTCACCATTATTTTAGAAAGATATTATAATTCTCTAAGTGACGATGAAAGATTAAGAATAGAAAATGAGCTTGAAAATAGAATGTCAGATTATTCCAAAGAGCATAAAAGAGAGTTTGAAAAAACTGGGATAGTCAAAATAGGATTAGATGAATTTGAAATATCGGCAACTGGTAACATCCCAGGTAGACCCTTGAACCAGTTTTCTTTAGACGAATATGAAAATTATCTCAGATTAGCAACTACTGTTGGCGAAGGAATGTGGGGAATTGGTGGGCAGAGGGAAAGTGCCAATGATGTTTATATCTTAGATGAGAATTTAAAAATTACAGGTTTTCTTCAAGATTTGGGTCTAGAAGAAAAAATTTATTCAGTTAGATTTATAGAAGACAAAGGATATATTGTGACTTTCAGACAAATTGATCCATTTTTTGTCATAGATTTATCCAATCCCAAAAAACCAGAATTAAAAGGAGAGCTAAAAATTCCAGGTTACTCTTCCTATTTGCATCCAATAACAAAGGATAAAATTTTAGGAATGGGAAAGGAAGGTTCTCAAGTAAAAATTTCTTTATTTGATGTGTCACAGCCAGAAAAACCAACTGAAATAGATAAATATACTTTAGACGAGTACTGGTCAGATATATTAGAGACTCATCATGCTTTCTTGCTTGATAAAAAACATGAAATCTTTTTCTTGCCCGGGAGCAGAGGCGGTTATGTTTTTTCTTATAAGGGAAACCAATTGAAATTAACAAGAGCTGTAAGCGATATAAGAGCAAGAAGAGCAGTCTATATAAATGACTATTTGTATATAATTGGAGATGGTAAGCTTGTCGTTTTAAATGAATTGAATTGGGAGAAAGTAAATGAGATAGAGTTTTGATTTTTTTTTAGAATAATACTGAAATTGAAAGGAAAAATCGCTCAAAAGGCGATTTTTTGATAGAATTAAATAATGAGAGAAAAAGAATTTGTTATAACGAAGCAAGGCTTCGATATATCAAAACGAAGTTTTGTTATTGGAATTGATCTTGGAGGAAAAGAGAAAAAAACAACTGGAGTTTGTATTTTAGCAAGAGAGGGTAAAAATTTGATTTTCGCCGAGGATTATTGTTCTAAATGCAAGGATATTTTTGGAAAAGATATCTTAAAGACAATCAATCCTTATTTACAAAATACAGGAGTAATTGCTATTGACGCCCCACTAACCAAAGGAGGAGGAAAAGGAAAGATGAGACTTTATGAAAAATTCTTATCAACAGAAATTTTTAGAGAAGAAAGAGTAACTCCTATTCCGCCAGCCTTGATGCCAGAGCTTTGTAATTTTGCTTTAGAACTTAGAAAAAAATTGGAAAAAATGGGATTTGTCTTAGATATAAATCTGATTGAAGTTTTCCCAACAATGGCAAAAAAGCTCTGCGAAGAAAATTTAATTTCTCTTGTTATTGGAAAAGATTTCAAAATTCTCTGTAAAACCGAAAATCAAAAATCGGCAATAATCTGTGCAATTTTGGCTTATTTACATTCGAAATTTAAAACAAGATATTTAGGTTATAAAGATGGATTTTTATTTTTACCAGAAATGTCATTCTGGAAGAAGGAATGGCGTCAAAAATTTTACCAGGCCTGGATGGCTCGTTCACGCTTAAAATATCAACATTTAATCACCAATATTTTTGTTAAATAAAAATATGTTTTGGAAAAATATAAGGTATTTAAGTCTTCAAGAATGGCTGGTTTGCACCTTAGGAATGTTTTTCATGGGATTGGGAATGGGATATATCGATGTTAAAGTATTCAATTATGGGATTGGATTTTTTATTTTTGGATTGATTTTAGAAATTCCTGCTTTCTATTTAGTGTTTAAACATAAATCGTGAAGACTACGACCCACCCAAGGACGGAACGTTTCACTTCGCAAAAGCGCCCTCGCATCCTGACCACCCTCCCGCAAGCGGGCCCCTTAACTAATCTTTTAAAATTAGCTAAAAACAAAAAGATTTAGAGAAAAAACTTCGGGAATTTAAGAGACTTAAAGCAAATTGGTCGAAATAAAAATTATACCTCTAGGATATTTTTTCGCTAACGCTCAAATTATGAAGGTAATTTATATTCGGGGATTTAAAGTAAAATTTGAAGAAAATGCCAGAGATGGAGTTAATTATCTTCTTTATGATTTAGATGAAGAAGAAGCAAGAATTTTTTTCGAACAGGCAAGGTTTAAAAGATATGCTAAATTTGAAGATGATAGGGAAGGCCAATATACCCTTTCTCACAATCCTGATGGAAGTTATACTCTAGCTAGAAGAAAGTAATGAAAAAATATTTAAAAACTTTTCTAATCTTTACAATTGGCTTTCTTTTTGGATTAATTTTGCATGGCCTGATTGAGATTCTAATGATTTGGCTTTTGACCAACGGTTTAAGAAATCTGTTTTTAAAATTCTCCTGGAAAACTTGGATTTTAATTCATCACATCTTTTCAATAATTATTGAAATTTTGGCAGTAATTTTTATTTTTTGGATTTTTAAAAAGCATGAGCAAGATTTCTCGAAAACGAAGACAATTTGAAATTGAAAAGAGACAAAAAAGAAGAAAGAAATTAAAAAAAATTAAGGAGTGTTATTTTTTGGCTAGGACTAAAGAAGAAAAGGAAAAAATTATTGATAAAATTAGAAAGATAGCACCTCATATCTCAATTGAAGAATTTTTAAAATTAAAAAATGAAAAAAATAAAATTCATGGATTTGGCACAATTTGAAGAAATTCTCAAAGAAGAACCAGCCTATCGTTTAAAACAGGCAAAAAAAGCAATATTTCAAAACTTAATTGAAGACTGGTCCCAAGCCACAAATTTACCTTTATCATTGCGAGAAAGATTAAATGAAAAATGTCCCCTTTTAATTGAAGGAGAGTTAACTATTTCTAAAGATCAAAAAACAGCTAAAGTTTTAATTTTCTTAAAAGACGGTCTAAAAATTGAAGCTGTTTTAATGCGTCATGGAGGCGGTCGAAATACAGTCTGTGTTTCCTCACAAGTCGGATGTTCCTTGAATTGTAAATTTTGTGCCACCGGTCAAATGGGATTTAAAAGAAATCTTACGGTTTTTGAGATTATTGAGCAAGTTTTATTTTTCGCCCGCTATTTAAAGAAATTTGGAGAAAGAGTTACCAATGTTGTTTTTATGGGAATGGGAGAACCATTTTTAAATTATGAAAATGTTCTTGGAACCATTGGTGTTTTAAATGATAAAGATGGTTTCAATATCGGAGCTAGAAAAATTTCTATTTCAACAGTAGGAATTATTGAAGGAATTAAAAAATTAGCCAAAGAAAAATTGCAAGTTAATTTAGCTATTTCTTTGCATGCTCCTGATGATAAATTGCGCTCCGAATTGATGCCAATAAATAAAAAATATCCCTTAATGAAAATCTTTGAAGAAGTTGATGATTATATTAAAAAGACAAAAAGAAAAGTAATGTTTGAGTATTTGATGATAAAAAATTTGAATGATTCCGATGAGTGTGCCAAAAAATTAGCTAAGTTAATGAAAAAACCTCTTTACCTTGTAAATTTAATTTCCTATAATCCCACCGGAATTTTCGAACCTTCTCCTCAAGAAAGAATTAAAAAGTTTAAAGAAATTTTAGAAAAAGAAGGGAGTTTGGTCACTGAGCGCTATCGTTTTGGCCGAGATATTAAGGCTGCCTGTGGCCAGTTGGCAATAGAGAAATCAAAATAAAAAATATAATTTAATTTTTCTAATTTACCGTTTTTTACGGCTTTTTTTTATTAAAATTTGTCAAAATAAAATAAAAATGTTAGTCTTATTAAGATTATATCCTCTAGTAATATTTCTCAATTAGTTTAAAGCATGAAATTTATAGCCGACTTTCATCTTCATAGCAAATATTCGCGGGCGACAAGTAAAGACATGGATTTGGAAAATTTGGATAAGTGGGCGAGAATCAAAGGAATAAAGGTTTTAGGAACTGCTGATTTTACTCATCCTGCCTGGTTTAAAGAATTAAAGGAGAGATTAGAACCAGTCGAATCAGGAATTTTTAAATTAAAGAATAGTAATTCAGAAACTCGTTTCATCTTAACCACAGAAATTAGTTGTGTTTATTATAAAGGAAATAAATTTCATAAAATTCACCTCATTATTTTTGCTCCTTCTTTCCAAGTTGTTGAAAAAATTAATGCCCACTTGGGTTGGATTGGAAATTTGAAAACCGATGGAAGACCAACTCTAGGATTAGATGCAAAAGAACTTTTAAAAATTGTTCTAAATATTTCTCAAGACTGCTTAGTTGTCTGTTCCCATGCCTGGACTCCCTGGTTTTCAATTTTTGGTTCGCGTTCTGGTTTTGATTCCATTGAGGAATGTTTTAATGACTATTCGAAATACATATATTCGATCGAAACTGGTCTCTCTTCAGATCCGCCAATGAACTGGCGATTATCAGCCTTAGATAAAATTGCTTTGATCTCTTGCAGTGATGCCCACTCCCCTTCCCGGATTGGTCGAGAGGCTAATGTTTTTGATACTGAACCATCTTTCCCGGCAATTATTGAGGCAATAAAAACAAAAAATCCCCAGAAATTTCTTTATACAATTGAATTTTTCCCTCAAGAGGGGAAATATCATTACGATGGCCATAGAACCTGTGGAATTTCTTTATCTCCCCAGGAATCAAAAAAATACAATAATATCTGCCCAAATTGTGGGAAATCCCTGACTATCGGAGTCTTAAATAGAGTAGAAGGTTTGGCTGATCGGCCAGAAGGTTTCAAACCAGAAAGAACAATTCCTTTTAAAAGTCTAATTCCTTTAGAAGAGATAATTGCCGAAGCCCTTTCTTTAGAAACAGGATCAAAACAAGGAGTTAGAGAATATCAAAATTTAATTAAAAAATTTGGCAATGAATTCAAAATTTTAATTGATCTTTCCCGCCAGGAATTAGAAGCTATAACTTTACCAGAAATTGCCGAGGGAATTTTAAGAGTCAGGGAAGGAAAAGTCTTAATTGAACCTGGCTATGATGGAGTCTATGGAAAAATTAGGATTTTTTCAAAGGGAGAGGAAAAAATTTTATCAAGACAAGGAACCCTTTTTTAAAAATGGAAAAAAGATTAAAAATTGGTATTCCAAGAGCTCTCTTTTATTGGAAAAGGCCAATTCTTTGGGAAAATTTTTTCAAAAATTTAGGAATAGAGGTCTTACTTTCACCAAAAACTAACAAAGAAATTATTGAAAATGGAGTAGAAATAGCCGATCCTGAAACATGTTTCGCCAGCAAAGTCTTCTTTGGTCATATTTTCTGGCTAGAAGGGAAGGTAGATTACATTTTTATTCCAAGATTAAAGAGGAATGAATTAGGATTAGAATTTTGCCCAAGGTTTTTTGGTCTGCCAGATGTTGCCAGAATTTCAGTTAACACTCGAATCATTTCCCCCTGGTTTGATTTAAAAAAAGAAGATTTAGAAGAAATTTTAAAAAAAATCGGAAAGGAAATTTTGGGAAAAAATAATAAGAAAATTAAAATAGCAATTGAAAAAAGTATTTTCAGGGAAAGGGAAGAAAAAGAGAAAAATCAAAAAGAATATTTCAAAAAAATTCAATCGAAAGAAAAAAAGATAATTTTAATTAGTCACCCTTATAACCTTTACGATGATTATGTCAATTTAAATATAAGGGAAAAGCTGGAAAATTTAGGTGTAAAAGTTATTTTGGTTAATGAAATTCCGGTGAATCAAGAAACTAATTTACCAAAAATCCATTGGGAATTTGGTCAAGAAATGATTTCTCAAATAAGAGAGATTTTAAATAAAAAAATTTCTGGAGCAATTGAAATTTCTTCTTTTCAATGTGGTTGTGATGCTGTTTTGAAAGAATTTATTGAAAGAGAATTTAGATTAAAAAAAATTCCTTTTCTATATCTTTTAATAGACGAACATACTGCCGAAGCCGGTCTTCAAACAAGACTAGAGGCCTTTATTGATACATTAAAATAAAACTCGCCGTGTGTTGGACGGCCACCTGCCCACCCTCCCAAGCTTCGCTTGGGTCCCTACAAAAAGTGTCTAACACAGGGGGCGGGGTAAAAGAAAAGGCTATGAAAATTACTTTTGCCAATTGGGGAAATTATTCAATTTGTTTTAAAACCCTTTTAGAAAATTTAGGAGTCGAGGTTATCCTGCCAGAGAAAACAAATCCCAGAACAATTGAAGAAGGAGCAAAATTATCACCTGAGCTTTTCTGTTTTCCTCTAAAAGTCAATATTGGAAATTATCTATCAGCCATTAGAAAAGGGGCTAATACTATTTTTATGTGGGAAAATATTTCAGGTTCGTGTCGATTGAGATATTATTGGCAAATCCAGGAAAAGGTTTTGAGAGAAGCTGGTTTTAGAGTAAATGTCTTAAATCTAAATGCTAGAAATTTTTTCTCAAAAATAGGTGAGATAAAAAAAGAAAATAAAATTTCAACTTGGCAATTAATTAAAAGTTTTTATTTTTTCTTAAAGGAAGTTAGATTAATTGAAAAATTGGAAGAAAAGGCTTGCTATTTAAGACCAAGGGAAAAATTTTTAGGTCAGACTGATCAGATTTTAGTCGAAATTCTAGAAAAACTAGAAAAAATAAAACAAATGAAGGAATTGAAAGATTTGGATAAAGAGGCTTGGAAAAAATTTTCCGAAGTCGAAATTAATAAAAATCAAAAGACTTTAAAGATAGGCTTGGTTGGTGAAATCTACACAGTCGTTGATGGAGCAATAAATTTTGATTTGGAAAGAAAATTAGGGAAAATGGGGGTAGAAGTTCATCGCCAAATGAGTTTATTTTACCACCTAAAGAAAACCATTTCCCCTTGGGTTGATTGGAAAATCCAAAGAAAAATAATGCCTCATTTAAAATCAACAGTTGGAGGACACGGAAGAGATGCAATTTACGAAATGCTAGATTATGTAAAAAAGGGCTTCGATGGAGTAATTCAATTACTACCTTTTGGCTGTATGCCGGAAACCACTGTTAGACCAATTTTGCAAAAGATCTCTCGAGGAAAGAAAATCCCCTTTATTTCCTTTTCAATCGATGAACAAACTGGTGAAGCTGGAATTTTAACCAGGCTTGAGGCCTTCATTGATTTAATAAAAGCCCACAGAAAATTATCATAATAAAAATAAACTTATCCCGTGTTGGAAAAACAGCGAGCCTTAAACGGTAAACGTTATAAACTAGGGGTATCTAATATGGGAATTAAGGTGAAACTATGAAAACTTATTTAGGAATTGATATAGGATCAATTACTTGTAAATTGGTCTTAATTGATGAAAAAAATGGAATTATTTTTTCAAGTTATTTTCGGACGGAAGGAAACCCAATTTTAGCTATTCAAAAGGGTTTAAAAGAGTTGGAAGAAAAAGTTTCTGGAAACATTGAAATTTATGGAGTAGGAACTACGGGCTCGGCTAGATATCTAGCTGGAGTAATTACTGGAGCCGATTTAATAAAAAATGAAATTACTGCTCATGCTAAGGGAGCGACATCTTTCATTCCCGATGTCAGAACAATTCTTGAAATTGGTGGTCAGGATTCGAAAATCATCATTTTGGAAAATGGAGTAGTTGTCGATTTTGCCATGAACACAATTTGCGCTGCTGGCACAGGAGCATTTCTCGATGCCCAGGCTTTCAGACTCAGTATTCCAATAGAGAAATTTGGAGAGATTGCTTTAAAATCAGGAAAACCGACTCATATTTCTGGAAGATGTACGATTTTTAGTGAATCGGATATGATTCACAAACAGCAAATTGGTCACTCAACTGAAAATATCATCGCTGGTTTATGCCAGGCCTTAGTCAGAAATTATTTGAATGCCGTAGCTAAAGGGAAAAATATTCAGCCACCAATAATTTTCATTGGTGGGGTAAGTGAAAATTTTGGAATGAGAAAAGCCTTTGAAGAAGAATTAAAAGAAAAAATAATTGTTCCAAAATACAATTTGGTTTTGGGAGCCTTTGGAGTAGCCCTTTTAGTAAAAGAACAAATTCAAGGAAAAAGTAAATTTTTTGGATTTGAAATTTCTGATAAGGATATAAAATGTACTTCATTTCAATGTAATGGTTGCCCAAATCAATGTGAAGTAATTGAGGCTAAAATTGATGGCAAAGTAATTTCAAGATGGGGAGATAGATGTGGGAAATGGTCAAATTTAAATCCCTAAGAATTTATGTTAATTTTAATGCTTCGTTATAAAATGACTTCGTCAATTTTAAAAACAATAAAAGAAAGAAGGAGTATTAGAGAATTTCAGAAAAAAGAAATTCCGGAAGAAATCATTGATAAATTAATTGAGGCCTTAATCTGGGCACCTTCGGCTGGAAATTTACAATCAAGAAAATTTTATTTTGTATTTGACAAGAAGATAAAAGAAAAATTAGTTGAATTAGCATTTGTTCAGAATTTTATTACCCAGGCTCCATTAGTTGTTATTGGTTGCACAAATTCTGAAATTTCCTGGAGATATGGGGAAAGAGGGAAAAATTTATATTCAATTTGCGATGTTGCCTGCTCAATTGAAAATTTAATGCTTTTAGCTTATGAGGAAGGTTTAGGAACTTGTTGGATTGGGACTTTTGATGAAAAGGAGGTTTCAAAAATTTTAAATTTACCAAGGAATTTAAGACCGATTGTAATTATTCCCATTGGTTACCCAGCTGAAAAACCCTACCCTCCTCCAGGGGTTTCAAAGGAGGAGGCGGTCGAATTCGTAAAATAAAAAATATGATCGAAGAATATCATTTTGGCTCAATTACAATTGATGGAAAAACTTACAATCACGATGTTGAGGTCAGATGGACTGGTGAGGTTTTAAAATGGTGGAGAAGAGAAAGCCATGTCATTGATGTTGAAGATATCAAAAGGGCGATTGATCAAAATCCAGAAACAATTGTTATTGGAACTGGCGAATCGGGAATAGCTGAAGTTACTGAAGAGGCAAAAAAGGAAATAAGCTCGAAAGGAATTGAATTAATAATTGATATTACTGAGGAGGCAGTCAAGACCTTCAATATAATAAAGGAAGAGTCAGAAAAAGAAGAAGGAAAATATAGAAAGGTAATAGCTCTTTTTCACTTGACTTGCTAGTTCATCTTTTTAAATTATGATTTTTGATGAAGAAAAAGAATTGGTTGAAAGAGCAAAGGGAGATTCGGAATCATTTGGTAAGCTTTATGATAAATATTACTCAAGAATTTTTGGCTACATTCTAAAAAGAGTAGCCAATCTTGAAATCGCCCAAGATATCTGCTCAGAAACTTTTTTAAAAGTTTTAAAAAATCTTCGAAAATTTCGCTGGAAAGGAGTTTCTTTTTCTTCCTGGCTTTATCGAATAGCTAATAATGAAATTGCAAATTATTTTAGAAAAAAGGAATATAAAGCAGTATCTTTAGAAAAAATTCCAGAGCCAATTAGTATTAATAATCCTGAGATAGAATTTATTAAAGCTGAAGAAGAATTGAAAAAACATGAGGATTTTTTAAAAATTCAAGAAGAAATCTCAAAACTTGAAATTAAATACCAAGAAGTAATTACTTTGAGATTTTTTGAGAAAAAACAAATTAAAGAAATTGCTGAAATTTTAGAAAAAAAAGAGGGGACAATAAAATCCTTGCTCCACCGAGGATTAGAGAAATTAAGAGGAGTTTTTGAAACCTAAGAGATATTTTATCGTTTTACTTTAAAATGGAGGAAAAAAAATTAATTGAAAAGTTGGAAGAAGTATCTTGTCCTGAAATTGAAATTTCATCCTATAAAAGAAGACTAAAAGCGATTTTGATGGAAAAGTACTTCAGAGAAAAAAGAAGATGGGAGATTTTTGATATTCTTAAAAGAGTTATTCCAGCAGGAGCAATAGCAATTTTATTAATCGGAATAATTTTTACTAACTTAATTTTCCCAAGATATAGTGCGAGCGAAGCTAAAGAAATTGCCCTACAAAATCCCCAAATCAAAGAATGGATGGATCAAGGAGCTATTATAGAAGATATAGAAATAATAAAAAATCGAGCCTATATTTTGATTCAACCAGTAAAAGAAATGGAAAAAATTTTTGTTAAAGAAGCAGCTCCGACTATTGAAGAAATTAAAAAAGAGGAGTTTAATGGTGGCTTGGCTGAAGTAAATTTAAAAGAAAAAAAGATAGTAAAAATTGAAAAATTAACTCCTTTGGTCATTCCTCTAACTGAGGAGGAGAAAGAAAAGGCTAAGGAAATTGCCAAGAATAATCCTGAAATCCAAAAAGTTATTCCAGAAGAGGCTGAAATTTTGAATATAGAAAGTCTTCCTTCTCAACTTAAATTAATTAAGAGAGGGAATTCAGTCCAAATTCTACCCGAACCAGAAACTGAAAAGAAGGCTTCAATAATATACCAATTTGGTAAGAACCGATGGGGGGGAAAAATTAATTTGAACGAAGAGAAGGTGGAAGAAGTGAATTTTTTAGGCGAGACCGAGAATGATACAACCCTTCAAAAATAGGGGCGTTTTACTGATAGAAAAGAGAGAATTACTCTCTGAAAGGTTGAATAGCAAAAGATAAAAAGATTAAAAATTAAGGTTATGAAAAAGACAATTTCGACTTTATTACTATTTAGTTCCATCCTGACCTTATTCAGTTTAAGCTATTTAGCCAGTGCTCAAGTAGCCATAGGAACGAGAAGTGAAGAGGTAAAATTAATTCAGGAAATTTTAAAAACCGATCCTGATATTTATCCTGAGGGTTATGTAACAGGATATTTTGGATCTTTGACTGAAAAGGCTATCAAAAAACTTCAAAAAAGATGCGGACTTCCAGAAACTGGCGTAATAGATGAAGCAACTGAAAAATGTATCTATCCGATAGAATATAAAATAAAGGTTATTTCTCCAAATGGTGGAGAAAGTTGGGATAGAAATCAAATTCAGACAATTATTTGGGAAGTAACAGCTCCAGAAGCAGGAATACCAGAAAAACCCTATATATTCTGGCCCAGGGCTTCGATTGATTTATTTAGAAAGGTGGCAATAACAATGCCCTGTGCTCCAGGGGAAACCTGCGAACTAGTGGAAAAATCAGTCTTTGTAAAACATATAGCTACAGTTAATCTGTTTGATATGACCTATTCTTGGAAGATTACTCCCGATATTCTAAATGGCAAAGATTATTTAATAAGAATTAGCTTGGGAAAAAAAATCGTTCCTGTCTGGTATAAAGAAAAAATGGGGCAATCTCTCCCTCAAACTGGAGAAATTTGGCCTGAATTACCAATTACTGTATCGCCTCCGCATATTAGTTGGGATGAGAGCAATAGCTCGTTTGAGATTACCGGGGAGATTACTCCCAAACCTCCAAATTTAGAAGAAGTAATAAAAATTTTAGAAAAGATTATAGAGGAACTTCAGAAAGCAATTGCCTTACTGAAAGAGGGAGTCCCGTTAATCTGAAAAAATCCTGTTTACTCTTCCAGTAAAATAAGGATTTTCCACTTGACTTATTAATGTGAAGGAATATAATAAAATTAGGCTAATAAGTCGAGGTATCTTAAGCCCCGCAAAGGACACTTGCTACGGGGTAAATAAGTCTTCAATAATTTCCAAATTAGTGAAGGCCTAAATTAAGTAGAGCGACTTAGAAGTCATCCTTCGGTAGGCTCAGGATGACCCTGAGTAATCTCGAAGGGTCAAAAGGTCGCTTTTTATTTTAATGATTTATTAATTTTATGGCCTTCAAAAAATTTGAGCCTAAGGGAGACTTTCCTCCTCGTCAGATGTTTAAAGGGGATTGGACTTGTGCTGATTGTGGAGTTAAAATAACCGAGTTGCCTTTTCAGCCTTCGCCTGATAGACCAATTTATTGCAGGGATTGTCATCAAAAGAGGAGAACTCAATTCCGACGCTAAATCCACGTCCAATAGGCTAAGGAAAAACCGCCGTTTCGGGCGGTTTTTTCATTGATTAAATTTTGTTAAAATGAACTTAAAATGAAGACTTGCCAAATATGTAAGGAAGAAAGTCCTTTTTTGAGCAAAGCTTTAAAAATTTGTTTAGATTGTATTAGAACCACCGCTACTAAATCTTTGGTGTGGGGGTTTATTGAAAAGGCTCATTCGGAAGTTAGAAAAAAATACAATTTACCTCCTTTTCCACCAAAAACAAAAGGAGGAATAGAATGTAATATCTGTCAAAATCAATGCCGAATTAGTGAAGGAGAAAAGGTTTATTGCGGATTGAGAAAAAATAAATCTGGAAAATTAGAAAGTAAAATAAGTGAAAAGATCGGGCTTTTATATTCCTATTTTGATCCAATTCCAACAAATTGCTGTGCTGCTTGGTTCTGTCCTGCTTTGAAAGAAGCTATGGGAAAAAACAATTTAGCCATCTTTTTTTATGGCTGCTCTTTTGATTGTCTCTTTTGCCAAAACTATTCTCACAAACTAATTGATGAAGCTCCAAAAGTCTCTATTGATGAACTTTTAGAAAGGGCGATAGATCCTTCGTTTATTGTCTTTGTTTTTTTGGAGGGTCACCTGAACCTCAATTACCCTTTGCTATTAATTTTTCTGAAAAACTTTTAAAAAATAAAAAAATTAGAATTTGTTTTGAATGGAATGGAAGCGGAAATGAAAATTTAGTTAGAAAAGCAGCAGAGATTTCTTTAAAAAGTGGAGGAATAATTAAATTTGATTTAAAGACATTTGATGAAAATTTAAGCTATGCCTTATCTGGAGTTTCGAATAAAAAAACTTATGAAAATTTTGAAATGATTGCAAAAGAATTTTTACCAAAAGCAGATTATCCAATGCTAACTGCTACCACTTTGTTAGTCCCTGGCTATGTTGATAAAATTGAAATTGAAAATATCGCAAAATTTATTGCTTCTTTGAATCCAGAAATTCCCTATTCCCTTTTGGCTTTCTTTCCTGCTTTTCAAATGATTGATCTACCAATCACTCCAAGAGATTGGGCTTTTGAATGCTTAAAAATTGCCAAAAAATATTTAAAAAATGTTAATTTAGGGAATATCCATCTTTTGGGGCTATGAAATATCCTTCTTATTTTCGAGCGGAGCAAGAAAACAAGGTTCTGACGAAATCAGGTTCTTATTTAAATCTTTCAGAAAAAGAGCTCAATTTAAGAATTGAAAAGCTCTTTAAAATTTTGGAAAATTGTGAGATTTGCCCGAGGAAATGCCATGTTAATAGACTAAAAAATGGAAAAGGTTTTTGCAATTTAGGTCCTTTACCAATGGTTTCAGCTTATCATCCTCATTTTGGGGAAGAATCGCCTTTGGTTGGTCGCTTTGGCTCAGGAACGATTTTCTTAACTTCCTGCAATTTGGCTTGTGTCTATTGTCAAAATTATGAAATTTCCCAACTGAGAATAGGAGAGGAGGTTTCCTTTGAAAAATTAGCTGAGATGATGACCGATCTTCAGAACAAAGGTTGCCACAATATAAATTTCGTTACCCCAACCCCTCAGGTTCCTCAAATTATCAAGTCTTTAGCAATTGCAATTGATAAAGGTCTAAAAATTCCCTTGGTTTATAACACAAGTTCATATGACTCAATTGAAGTTTTGAAATTATTAGATGGAATTTTTGATATTTATTTACCTGATGCTAGATACAGCGATGATAAAATTGCCCTAAAGTATTCAAATGCACCAAAATATTTTGAAATAATGAAAGAGGCAATAAAGGAAATGCAAAGACAAGTTGGAGATTTAATTTTAGATGAAAATGGAATTGCAATTAGAGGAGTTTTAGTTAGACATTTGGTTTTACCAAATAGTTTAGCTGTTTCAGAAAAAATTTTTGAATTCGTTGCTAAAGAAATTTCTAAAAATGCCTTTGTGAATATAATGGATCAATATTGGCCTTGCCATAAAGCTTTTCAATTTCCGGAATTAGCTAGAAGAATTACTGATGAAGAATATCAAGAAGTAATTTCTCTTGCTAAAAAAGCTGGTTTAAAGAGATTATATCGAGAATAAAAAAGAGGCTGAATTTCAGCCCCCTATTGTTCAATTATTGATTCTTCTACCTTTACCCCGAAGTGTCTCCCTTTGTCTCCGGAAAAGTGGCAAAGAACTTTGTCTCCTTCTTTAAGTTGAGCGATAGAGATTGGTTTTTTGTTTCCAGAAATTAGTCTGATTGTTTCGGCGTTTTGTAAAATAATACTAGCTTCTTGGCTTTGGAAAACAGCTTTAACAAAGACCATTGGTCTTCTTTCTATTTTCACTCTCCCAATCGTCACAATTTTCCCTTCGCCTTCTGCATTGACAATCAATATGTCGTCATTACTTTTGAGTTCTGAAAGATATTTTGTCTTTCCTTCTGGCACTCGAGTGTATGAATGGACAGCCCCGGCATTTATTCGAAATGGTCGTGGCTCGATAAATGGATTCTCTATACATTCTGCTTGAACTAAGAAAAAGCTATTTCCATGGTTACCTACTAATAGTCCCTCTCCTTCTCTCATTAAAATTGTTGTATCTATACAAGCTCTGTCTCCACTTCTAGTCGGTACAATTTGAGTGATTTCTGCTTCAACTAAATCAATTTTCTCCAGATTTCTCCTTTCTAAGATTTCTTTTGTCTTTCTGATTTCGTCGGGATTTTTAGTATAAAGTAAAACACCATCCACCCCGCGTTCCAAGATATTAATTGCAATTTCTGCCTCTTTACTATTCTGAACTTCAGCGATTATTTTAGCAGAACTTTGGGCGATCAAATTCTCTAATGGAATTACTTTCCAATCTTTGCAGACAACTATTAGATACTCAAATCTCTGCGAGAGTTTAATGGCTTTATCAATGTCGTCTCCTGAGGCAATTCTCATACTTGCCACTTCTCTTCCAAACCGCAAGTCCCCGAAAGTTCTCCCGACCAATTTTGCCCTGCCCATGTTCGTCACCATTCCCGAAAATTCTCTCGCAACTACTATTGCATCTACGTTATTTTCGACTGCTCTCCGTGCAATTTCTTCACTTCTTCCTACCCTAACCCATAGAAATTTCTCCATTTCTATCACCCTTTATGTAATTTTACCTCCTTTAAAATTTTAGCAAAATATCTATCTTTGTCAAGAAATTGTATAATTAATAATAATTTCTTAATTAACTAATTTGTTTTATCATAAGAAAAAAATTCAATCTTCTTTCTTTTTGTTAATTTTTCTTTTAATTGCTACTTTAACTGGCGGTTTTTTTATTTTTGAATTTAAAAAATTTGAAAGAGAAGTTTCTCAAATTTCTTTGGCCCAAATATCAATTTCCCCTTCGCAAAAACAACCAAAAACAATAACTCTAATTTTTGTTGGAGACATAATGCTTAATCGAGGCGTAGAATTAACAATTAAAAAATATGGTCAGGGAGATTGGGAATTTCCTTTTCTGGAAATTGCTGATTTTTTCAATAAAGCCAATATTTTATTTGGAAATTTAGAAGGTCCAATTTCTGATAAAGGAGTAAAAGTTGGAAGTATTTATTTCTTTCGAAATAATCCAGAAGCAATTAAGGGTTTAGTCTTTGCTGGTTTTGATATTTTATCAGTGGCCAACAATCACATTTTTGATTATGGCAGAATAGCAATGGAAGATACTTTTTTGAGATTAAGGGAAGTAGAAATAAATTATGTTGGTGGCGGACTTTCAGAGAATGAGGCTTATTCTCCGGTAATAAAAGAAGTAAAGGATATAAAAATTGCTTTTTTAGCTTACACTAATTTGGGTACAGAATATTGGTCAGCTGAAGGGAATAGGTCTGGAATCGCCTGGTTAAAAGAAGAGGAACTAGAAGAAAATATAAAAGAAGCTAAAAAATTAGCGGATTTAGTCATCGTTTCAATGCATTTTGGCGAGGAATATTCCTCCCCTACTCCGGAACAAGAATATTTCGCTCATTTAGCTATCGATTCTGGAGCAAATTTAGTTATAGGTCATCATCCCCATGTTATTCAAGAAATCGAAAAATATGGAGAAGGCTTTATCGCCTACTCTCTTGGTAATTTCATTTTTGACCAAGGATTTTCTGAAGAAACAATGAAGGGCTTAATGTTAAAGGTTTTGATTAAAAATGGTAAGATAAAAGAATTAATCCCAATTGAAATCAAAATTAACCAATTTTTCCAGCCAGAATTATTGAAGAATCTGGCGGAATAAATCCTTATAAGGATTTGTAAAAGAAAAGGTCGAATAAATAATCAGTAAATAGATATATTCAAAATATGGCAAAAATTTGGAGAAAAGCAATTGAAAATGAATTGGACGAAAAAGACGTTGAATTATTAAATATCTTGGCTGAAGAAAGGAAATTTACCCAAGATGAAGTAGAAGAGTTTTCAAAGAAACTCAACATTTCTACTCAAGAGGTGGAAAGAAGAATTGAAGCCTTAAAGAAAAAGAAAATTTTGTTGGAAGATAAAGTTTCGGTAATTGATCCAATGAGAGTTTGGGATGGTTATTATATTGTTTTAATTAAGGCAAGTATTGTACCGCCGATTATTAGTAAAGAAATTAAGTTTCCTACTGGTTGGAGAATTGAAAATTATCTTGAAAGATTAAAAAGAAGAGAAAAAGAGATGGGGATTGAGATTTTAAGGCAGGCATATTGTATGCAAGGGACGGAGTGGGATATTTTATTAATTGTTAGCGCACTTTCTCAATCAGATTATGTAGAATTTATGGACGAACTGGCAAAAGAAGGGTGGATAGCTAAGGGATGGAGTATGGCTCCAGTAGAACTTGGTGACAACTGGATTTTTGATCCGATTGCTGTGCCACCGCTAAAAGTTTTCAAAGAAAGGGTAGAGAAAATAAAAATTAAAAAATAGATATGCCCAAAGAGGAAATTTTCTGGAAACACGAAAAAACGACAGAGCTTTATAATAAAGCAGTAATTGAAAAAGCTTCGGGAGTGATAGATGAAAAATATGTAAAAGATTATATTTCAAAGAAAGGAAATGTAAAGATTGTTTCTCTCGGTATAGGTAGTGGAAGGGAATTAAATTGGTTAGATAAGTTAAAAAATATAAAAGAGGTAATTGGGATAGATTATTCATCGGATTTTTTAGATATTTGCAAGAAAGTCGCTAAGGAATGCAAAGTAAAAGTTAGTTGCGTTAAAGATAATTTATTTTCTTTAAAGAAATTTGAAAAATTTATTGGTGAAGAGAAACTACCTTTAATTTATATTTGTTTACTTAATACTCTTGGAAATTTTACTCAAAAAGAAAGAGAAAAAGTTTTAAAAAATGTAAGAAATTTAATGAAAAAGGAAGATAGACTGATTTTATGTCTATATAAAAGACCGGAAAGAATAAAAGCAAAAATATTTTTACCTTTTCAAATTAAAATAAAAGGAAATTCAGGGAGAAGAATTAAACTAGGTACATTAATCGAGTATGGTGGTTTAGAATTTTTCTGGTTGCCAATTCTGGAAAAATATCATCAGCTTCCGAGATTCTGGTATAATGAGAAAACTGATGATGTAACAATTTATGTTGGCAAAGAGAAAATTCTTATTTCCCATCGGTTTTCAGAAGAAGAAATAAAAAAACTTTACCAAAGGGCAAAATTAAAAATCGAAAAACTAATTGAAGGAAAATTTATGTGGGTAGTAATATTAAGCACATAGTACAAAATTTCTTCCAAAAAATTTTGTAATATTCAGCACTAATTTAGCAAAGTTTCAATACGGCAAGGCACTCGCCTTCGACTCGGGGTTATTCACCCTCTGCCTTGCTAGATTTTAAGCAAGTTCTTTCCGGACTTAAGAATTTATTTAGTTATATAATGGCAAAATTAGTGCTGGCTTGTATAGAAATTTAGAAATTCCTATACAAAAATTTAAATTTATGGAAAAAATAATTCCGGAAAAAAATAAATACCCAAAAGAGTCGGCGGGAAGGGTAATGGTTCTTAAAGAAGAAATACCCGTTTTTCTTCAGACTAAAAAAATTTCTGAAATTAGACAAGAATTTTTAGGAAAAGTTAAATACTATGAAGTTTGTTATTATATTTATTTCGTAGATGAAAATGAAAAATTAGTTGGAGTAATCTCAGAAAGAGAATTGTTCCAAGCCCCGCTAAATGTAGAAGCCAGCGAAATCATGAATAGAAAAATCACTAAAGTGTCCTCCGATACCGATCAAGAAAAAGTGACGATTTTGGCCATAAATAACCATTTAAAAACCATCCCGGTCGTAAATAAAGAAAATAAATTTTTAGGAGCAGTGCCATCCCGGGCTATTTTTAATATTTTACATCACGAACATGTTGAAGACTTTTTGAAAGTAGCCGGTATTCATAGTCTTCCTGCCCAAGCTTTAACAGGCTCAACTACTGTTCTGATTAGGGCTCGAGTTCCTTGGCTCATTTTCGGACTTTTAGGTGGTTTATTAGCTGTTGAAATTATTGAGCTTTTCGAAACTCCTTTAAAAGCACATTTTATCTTGGTTTCTTTTATTCCTTTAATGGTTTATTTAGCTAGCGCGCTTGGAACTCAAACTCAAACCCTATTTATCCGAAATTTAGCGATAAGAAAATTAAATATTAAAAAATATCTATTAAAAGAACTAAAAATTGGCTTAGGAATCTCTTTCATTTTAGGAACATTGCTTTTCACAATTTCTTTTTTTTGGTTTAAGAAATTTTTTATCAGTTTAATTTTGGGTTTATCTATGCTCTTTACTGGAATGGCGGCAATTTTTGTTCCGATTCTTACTGTTTACTTTTTAGATAAACTAAAAAAAGACCCAGCTATTGGTTCGGGTCCCTTTGCCACCATTTTACAAGATATTCTTTCTTTAGCAATTTACTTTTCAATTGCTTCTTTACTAATCAGGATTTTTACTTGACCAACTAATCAAATTCCCATCTATTTCAAACTCTCCATCTAAAAATTTCTCAATCACCCAGATGTTGGTTCTACAATGATCGGTAATTTCAGAAACGGTGACTTGACTTTTCCCCGGGCCCGAAGCCAAGTAAGGTAAAATTTGGTCAGCTAAATGCTTATCCAGACAGGCCCCGGTTTTTTGTTCCTTTAAAAGTTCTAAAGCCGCCTCTTTCCCAACATCTTCTGCTCTTTTCCCTAATTTTCCTAAATTATCTACTCCAATTACTGTATTTTCAAATTCACAAATTAAACAAATCTGACTTCCCGGGCAAGAAGTATTATAGTATTCAATTTTTTCTTCGATTGGCAATTTTAGTTTTCCCAAAACTTCTCTCATTCCCATAAGTTGCCTTTCGGCAACTTTTTTATTTTTTAAAAAATCTGCGGCTCCGGAAATTGCTGTTATATTCTTAAGAGAACCTCTCTCAATTAAATTGAGCGGTTTCAGCTTGGATGGAAAATTTTTAACTTCAATTCTCGCGCCTCCCTCTGGATAATAACCCCTTTTTATTACATTAATATCAACTAGCGGAGAACTGTTCTCCATTAGCTTCTCCAAGATTTTCAGAAATACATATCGAAAATAATCAATTGTTGGTGAGAAAAAAGTATCGGTTGCTCCGCCATTAAAAGAAATTTTAATTGGGGATGGAGCAAAAAGGGCAGGCGAAGTTAAAGTCTGTAAAACTAAGGTAATACTCCCAGCTGTTTCGATTTTTATATGAAGATCCTTAGAGGAAATTTCGCCTGGCCAGAATTTAATATCTTCTGAACCTAAAAAATCGCCTTCCAATCTGCCATTGCAAAGTTTAGCTAAGGCCTGAATTCCCAAAAGATGTTGGGGCATTAGACCTGGTTTAGGTCTCGATTTTCGAATATTAAACACATGACAGGGGTTTTTAGTTATCGCTGAAAGTGCACAAGCGGTACGAAGTATCTGTCCCCCACCAGTTAATCCATCAATTCCAATCATATTTTGATGAAATTTAATCACTTAAAATAATAAAATATTTGAGAAATTGCTCCTAAAACAAAAACAATTATTAAAAAATAAATCAAAATTGAGGGAATTTTTAGACTGTATTCTGGTTCTCTGTCCCCAAGTTTTTTAATTTTGCTAAAGATTAGAATAATCACTATTCCTTCTATCCCTCCAATAACTGTTCCGACAAATCCAATAACTTCAATAAATTTTCTAAAACCAATTAGAAATAAAAATAGAGGCAGGCCAGAGGAAATTAAAAAAGCTAAAATTTTTGGAAAATTATAATCATAAATCAGAGTATTTCTTAAATAGAGGCCAATTATCAAGAATGAATCAGCTAAAGTTATTACTCCAAATAAGGCCCCTAAAATGATAATTTTTTTACCTAAAAAGGGAACTAGACCAGAAAGGACTTCAGGAGATGTATTTTCACCGCTTACTCCTACTACCCCTAAAGAAAAAAGCAAATATAAAATAATAACAATTATAGTTGCCAGAATAATTATTTTCTTAAAAGATTTTCTTTCTTGGGAATTTTTCAAAATTTCTGCCATTTCTGGGATGGCTGACCAGCCAGCTAAGGCAAATAGGATTACTCCATAAGGTAAAAAAAGATGTTGAAAATTAATTAAACTCAGATTTTTAAGATCGAATTTTGTTAAAAGAAAGCTAAAAACAATCAGAATAATTAGAAAGAAAGAGAGGTTAGTAAAAACTTCAGCTGGGGCAATTAGTTTTAATCCCAAAAAAATAAAATAGGACAAAATTAACCAGAAAATTAAACTAAAATAAAAGGAAGGTAAATTAAAAAGGGGAGAGAAAATAATTCTTAAAAAATCTCCTCCAAGAATAATATAGGCTAAGAGAACCCCGGTCATTCCAAAGATTGTCGAGAAAGTGATTAAAATCTCTCCAAATTTTCCTAAATATTTTCTGGAATAACCGATCAGTCTGTACCTTTCTTTTGTTCTTAAAACAATCTCACCAAAAAATAAATGGGAAAATAAAGTTGCCAAACCCAAGATTGAAAAATAAAAAAAGCCAGGAATTATCCCGCTTTTTGAAATAGTATAAGGAATTCCAAAAATACCTGCCCCAACTATTGTGCCAATTAAAACAGCTAGGGCTAGAACAAATTTTTTCTCCAAGAAAAGATTATCTTTCATCAGGAGGTTTTGTCCCAAAAATTTTCTCTTCTAATAGTCTCAAACCAGCCAAAATGAGAATGGCCAAGAATGTAACAAAGATAGCTGGAAAATAAAAACCAGTTCCTACGGCTGTCCCAATGGCAGCCACTACCCAGAGAGCGGCTGCTGTAGTTAAGCCAGCAATTCGATCCTCGCGAAAAATAATTAAACCAGCACCTAAAAAACCAACTCCTAAAACTATCTGACCAATTATTCTCGATGGGTCAAGCTCTATCCCTGGTTTTCCTATTAAAGAGTTGGAGGTCTTAAAAGCTATCAAAGTGAATAAAGTTGAACCTAAACAGACTAAAGAAAAGGTTCTTAAACCAGCTCCTCTTCTTTTATATTCTCTTTCTAATCCAACTAGTCCTCCTAAAAAAGCAGCTAAAAGCAATTGAAAAATAATTTGGTAATCACCTAGACAATTCATATTTTAAAAATCCAATTTAAAGCTTATATACTTTATAACCTTCTCTGACTTTTTGACTAACTCTCAGACCAATTGAATCTCCTGGTCCAGCATCTTCAACTTTTTCGTGCTCAATTTCCATTGATTCAACTGTCTGAGTAAAATCAGTGGCCCCACCGACAATTCTAATTTGGTCTCCAACCTTTAAGGTATCTTCAAGCTTAATTACAGCAACTCCGATTTTTCCAAAATAGTGAGTGATCTCACCAATTAATTTTCCTTCTTCTGGAAGCGGTTCTTCATTAGCCATAATAATTAAAAATAGTTTTATTTTCCGACCTTTATTTTAAATTAAGCTTCTTCTCTTTTTTTATTAAATCAATTAATTTTTTTACTAATTTTTTTGGATTTTTCTCATAAACAATTTTTTTAACTCCTCGATGTGGACCAATAGCAATGATTTTTATTTTATCTGCAGTACCCCCAGAATTTTCTAAAACTCCAATTGGTTTTTGATCTTCGAAAGCAGTAGTAAACTCATTTAAAGTTCCCATTCGGCCACAAATAATAATTACTCCATCGGCGGCGTTAGTCATTAAAATATTTCTCCCAGTATAGTCAAAACCGGTATAAACAATAATATCAAAAGCATCCATAGGCAGTTTATAGGTCTTTAAATGGGCTGCCTCAGAAGAGGCAGGAGAAAAACCAATACTAAATCCGCCCACTTCTTTACAACCCAAGGCAGCAAAATAAGGAACCCCAGTTGTTGCCCCAGTAATCAGGATACATTTCTGACGAGCAATCTCCCTGCCAATTTCTTTAGATAATTCTTCAATTCCTTTTGCGCAATGGCTAACTCGGGCTGCGCCTGAGACAGCAATTTTAAGCTTCATATTTTATTATATCGTATGGCGATATATCGGACAAGATTTATTATAGCAAAAAATGGTAAACTAAAAACCCATTAGAGAATATCTCTAACGGGGTTTAGTGAGGGGGGAAGGGCTTAACAATTTCGGTTTAATCTTCAAAGCCTGGTTGGACAGTGGCCAAGGGAAGCTTCTTTTACCTCTATCATTAAAATACCTTCTGTCCTGAGAGGAAATTTCCTCGCACCCCCTCAATTTCTATCTTAATTTAGCAAAAACAGTTGTCAAGATTTCATTATGCCCTTGAGAGGAATTCTCACCCCGCCCCAATTGTGCCCCTATCAGGAGTCGAACCCGAATCAGTGGCTCCGGAGGCCACTACTCTATCCATTGAGCTATAGGGGCATTTTGGGGGCGGGGCGGACCTCTTATTTCAAGCTCTGGTGGTGGGTTAGAGTTCATTAAACTACAAGGGCTACTTTTCAGTTATCATATAAATATTTTGGCGATTACCCCTTTCATTCTTAACAACGCCACTTTCTTTTATCTTAAATTTCCCTTTTTTTTATTAAATTTATTAACTCTCTTTTAGAAAAACAGTGATAATACCTCTTAATTTTTTTGCCCCAAGGTTCAAAAATATCTTTCCGGTCTAATTTTGATCTCCTAATTAATTTTAAAATTGTATACTTTAGAATTAAATATAATTCCTTTGGTTCGTGAAATCTCCAAACAGTTAAAATTAAAAGTCCTTCTGGTTTTAGAACCCTTTTTGCCTCTTTTAAAGATTTCAACCGAAATTCCTCCGAAGGAATATGGTGTAAAACAGCAATACTATAGATTTTATCAAAATAGTTATTAGGAAAAGGCAGATTTAAAACATCAGTCATCTGAAATTTTGCTTGAGGATAATTCTTCTTGGCAATCTCAATTAACTTCTCAGAAAAATCTACTCCTACATAATCAACCTTTTTCTCTTTAAACAATTCAAACCATCTCCCATTTCCACACCCTAAATCTAAAACTTTCTCCCCCGCCATTAAATAATCATCGAATAGAAATCTCATCTCTGGCCAAATTTCTTCGCGAGTCCTTGAAAAATCCTCAGCAATTAGGTTATAATCTTCTTTAGTCTTCTTTAATAAATATTCAGCATAATCTTTTTCCATGAAAGTTTTAGAATCGGCAATTGAAAAAATTTTAAAAATCCCAATAAAAACCGAGGTTGATTTGGCTTTTTTAAAAAGAAAAATAGCTAAAGAAAAAAGAATAACTCTCTCTTCAAATATTGAACTTTTAAAAGTATACCACAAATTACTAAAAATTGGAAGAATTAAAAAATCAGAAATTTTAGAGAATCTTTTAAGAAAAAGAAGAATTAGGAGTTTATCTGGAGTGGTGGTAGTTTCCGTTTTAACAAAACCCTATCCCTGCCCGGGAAAATGTATCTATTGTCCTATAGAAAAAGGAATTCCAAAAAGCTATCTATCGGGAGAGCCGGCTGTTGAAAGGGCAAAGAGATTAAAATTTGATCCCTATTTACAAGTTCAAAAAAGAATCGAAGGGTTAAAAAGTCAGGGGCATCCAACAGATAAAATTGAACTAAGAATTATTGGAGGAACTTTCTCAGTTTATCCAGAAAATTATAAAATTTGGTTCCTGAGTAATTGTTTTGCCGCAGCGAATAAAAGAAAGGTAATCTTAAAGAAAAAAGTAAACTGGAAAGTCTTAGAAAGAGAACAAAAAATAAATGAAATGACGAAAGAGAGGATTGTTGGAATTAGTATTGAGACAAGGCCAGATTTAATAAATGAGAAGGAAATTTTAAATTTAAGAAAATTAGGAGTAACAATGGTTGAATTGGGTGTTCAGGCAATTTTTGACGATATTTTAGAAGAATGCCAAAGAGGCCACGGAGTAAAAGAAACGATTTTAGCCACAAAACTCTTGAAAGATGCTGGATTTAAAGTTCTCTATCAGATGATGCCGAATTTACCAGGTTCTAATTTAAAAAAAGATTTAAAATGTTTTAGAGAAATTTTTGAGAATGGAAATTTTAGACCAGACTGGTTAAAAATTTATCCTTGTGTAGTTTGCCAAGGTTCGAGACTTTACCAAATTTGGAAGAAAAGAAAATATAAATCTTATTCTGATGAAAAATTAATTGATTTATTAATTAAAATAAAAGAAGGGTTGCCTTATTGGGTGAGGGTAGCAAGGTTGTTGCGAGATATTCCAAGGCAGAAAATTGAAGGAGGATGTAAAATCTCCAATTTAAGAGAAGTTGTTCAACGAAGAATGAAAAAGAGAGGAAAAATTTGTCATTGTATTAGGTGTCGAGAGGTTAGAGAAAACTATAATCCGCGAGAAAAATTTTATTTGTTCAGAGAAGATTATAAGGCTTCAAATAGAAAAGAAATATTTTTAAGTTTTGAAAATAAAAAAAGATGGAAACTCTTAAGTTTTTTAAGGTTAAGAATTACAGAAAACAGCTCTCTGTCAATCTTCCCAGTTTTAAAGAATTCAGCAATCATTAGGGAAATTCAGACTTATGGGCAATTAGTTCCGATTTCAGAGAAAAACCCAGCAGTAGAGAAATCTCACTGCTGGGCAAGGATTGCCCCCCAACATCGCGGTTTGGGAAAGAAATTGATAAAAGAGGCTGAAAAGATTGCCAAAAAAGAGTTTAATTTGAATAAAATTGCGGTAATTTCTGGAATCGGAACAAGAGAATATTTTAGAAAATTTGGATATAAACTGAAAGAAACTTATATGGTCAAAAAGATTTAGCTCCCTTTATTTTTTTTGAAATCTTTTTCTAAAATTTTTTTGAATTCAAGATTATATGTTTTACCTTAGCAAATCAAGGTTCTGCCGAAGGCGAACAAAGTCCCGCCGAAGGCAGGTTCTTATTTTTGGAAATCTCAGGCCGGCAGCTGGGTGATAGGTGGGGAAATAAAATTTCCCATTTTTCTCAATCCATTTGCCACGAAAATCTTTTAACTTTTTGTCAGGAAAAAATACTAAAAAAGCAACTTCTCCCAATAAAATAAATTTTTGAGGATTAATAATTTCAATTTGTTTTTTTAAATAAGGTAAGCAAGCAGCAATTTCTTTCTTGGTTGGTTTCCGATTAGGAGGAGGTTGGGGTAAGCATTTCAAGGGACTAGTTATGAAAACTTCTTCCCTTTTTATTCCAGCTATTTTTAGCAATTGATTTAAAAACTTTCCAGCTCTTCCCACAAACGGTCTTCCTACTTTATCTTCTTCAACTCCCGGAGCCATTCCGATGAAGATAATTTTGGCATTAACTGGTCCTTCACCGGGAACAGCATTTTTTCTTATTTTCCATAACAGACACCTTTTACAATTTCTGATTTTTTTATCCAGTTCTTCTAATTCGGCTTTTTTATTCATAAAATTCTCGTAATCAAAAATCCAATTATTGAAAATAAGGCAATTGGTGGTAAGGCTGGGATTGGCTGGCGAGTTTTTTGAGAAATGAATATCCAGAAACTAAGAAAAAGACCAAATAAGGCAAAAATAGTTATGATTACGGAATTCGAAATCCCTTCTGGAATTAAAGAAGAGGCTAAAAGCAAAGGGAAAACTATATCTCCTCCTCCTAGAATTAAAAATTTTCCTCCAGGTTTAATAACTTTTAGAGGAGTTTTAAATTCAGAAATTTGAGTTGGGAAAATCATTCCAAGAATAGCTCCGCTTTCTATCATTTCCTTTGCTATTTTAACCATATGTTTTGTCTTATAAACAGCAATGACATCATAGATTGAAAAAATGGTCAATAAAATGACAACCATTAGGGGTTCTAATTTCAAACCAAAAGCGCTCCCTATCCCGGCCATTCCAAAAATTAAAAGGGAATTATGAATGAAAATATCAGGTGCTTTGAGCCAATAAAAAATTAAAATTGAAGTTAAAATTAAAGCAAAAAGAGTGTCAAGCCAAATTTCAAAAAAAAGAGCACTACTAAAAAAGATTGTCAAAACAAAAAAGGATTTAAATAGAATCTCTTTCCCTAGTCGAAATTTTAGAAATTTAATTATCAGGAAAATTGTTAAACTGACAAAGAGAAAAGAAATAATAAATTGCCAAAGAGAGATTGGTTCAGTTGGGATTTTCGCAATTTTCAAAATTTGATTTATTCTAAAGGCGCTAGCAATTCCTAAAATAAAAGTTAAAGAGAATAACAAAACCTCCCAAAAGAAAATCCTCCAGGGTTTTTCTGGAAAAGAAATTTCTTCAATTCTTTCTTCAAATTGCATTTTATAATTTGAGGATTTATAAAAAAAATTGGCTAGGTGGCCGATAGGCCACTTTTCCTTTTTGGTCTGAGAAATAAGTTTTTTATTCTCAAATTAATTTCAAAATTTCTTTAATTTTATCTCTTTTCTCCCAGGTAAATTCTGGTTCTTCTCTACCAAAATGACCATAGCAGGCAGTTTTTCGATAAATTGGACGCAAAAGATCAAGTTGTTTAACTATTCCCCCCGGAGTCAAATCGAAAATCTTAGGAATAATTTTTAGTAATTTTTCTTCTGGGACTTTTGCCGTCCCAAAAGTATCTATTCCTAATTCAGTTGGTTCTACCCCACCAATGACATAAGATAATCTCACCAAACATTTTTCAGCCAAACCAGCAGCAACAATATTTTTGGCAATATACCTTGCCATATAGGCTCCCGATCGATCAACTTTCGTTGGGTCCTTACCGGAAAAACTACCTCCACCTACGGGAATTCCTCCTCCGTAAGAATCAACAACTGTTTTCCTCCCTGTCATGCCAGTGTCAGAAACCGGACCGCCTATTACAAAACGTCCGGTGTTATTAATATAATATCTCGTTTTTTTATCTAAAAAGTGACCACAAACTGGTTTAATCACTTTTTCAATAATATCTTTTTTAAGTTGATTCAGAGAGACATTAGGATTGTGCTGAGCAGCAATGACCACATTATCTATTCTTTTTGCAATTCCATTTTCATATTCCAAAGTTACCTGAGATTTTCCATCAGGCCTTAAATAAGGCAATATTTTCCCTTTTCTTACCTCAGCTAATCTCGTCACCAATTTATGAGCTAACATTATTGGCAAGGGCATTAGTTCCAAGGTTTCATTTGTAGCATAACCTGTCATTGAGCCTTGATCGCCACTTCCTTGTTTTTTAGTACCGGTTTTTTTCACTCCAATGGCAATATCCGGAGATTGCTCAGAAATAGTATTTAAAACTCCAACTGTGTGGCCGTCAAACCCATATTCTGGTTTTTCGTAGCCAATATCCAAAATCACTTGCCTTACTAAATTATTAATGTCAACCCAAGATTTTGTAGTTATTTCTCCGCCGACGATAACATAGCCCTTGCTAACAAAAACTTCACAGGCAACCCTGGCAAATTCATCATCTTTAATTATGGCATCCAATATGGCATCAGCAATTTGATCAGCAATTTTATCGGGATGGCCGGAACAGACTGATTCTGAAGTAATTAAATATTTCTTCATATTGAGAAATTCTCAATTAATTTTCTTTGAGCTTCGAATTTTTCTCGATTTGAAATTTTGCTCTTACTAATTCCTTTTGTTAAAACTTCTATTGTCTGATCATAAATTTCCTTATTTACTGGATAAGGTGTTCCGTCTTTACCGCCGTGGGCAAATGAATATCTTGCTGGATCTTCATAAGAGGGTCTGGCTCCGTAGATTATTTCGGAAACTAAAGATAAGGCTCGAATTGTTTTTGGTCCTACGCCTTTTAATGACAAAAGCTGTTCAAAATTCTCAGGTTGTTGTTGATTAACAAAAGAGATAATTTTTTCGAGTCTTTTTAAATCGAATTTTTCTTTCAAAACTGGATGGCAATAGAATTCTTTATCATAGAGTTCCATTAAGGTGAAATCTCCTATTTTTTGTTTTTCAATTAAATTCTTAGGTTTATCTAAAATTAGCTTTAAATCTCTCAAAAAAGTTCTTGGTTCTTCCTTCACCAAGGCAGTACTAATCCCTCTATTCTCATCACTTTCTTTTGCAGTTAAATTTAATGGCTTAACTTTAATATCAGAAATAATTCCTGAATGAGGTTCTTCGACAAAATCTCTAACACTAGAACTTAACCAATGATATCTTCGGGCCTTTTGAATATCTGGCGCCATTCCCTGTTGAACTACCGTCCATTGCCCATTTTTTGTAAAAATCAAATTGTGATGATAAAGTTGGAATCCATCTTGTAGAGCCGAATTATCAACTTTAGCTGAAATTTTTGAAGCGTAAACAAGTTTATCAACTTTTTCCAATGGAAAACCTAAAAATTCTCCCCAATTTTGAATCTGCTCAGGAGTTTTTCTTGAAGTTTTTCCTTTGCCCCCACAAACAAAAATCCCTAAATTATTCTCTAATCCTCTTATTCCTTCTTTTAGAGCGCCTAAAGTAGTGGTAGTTAAACCTGAACTATTCCAGTCAAAGCCTAAAACGCAACCAAAAGATTGAAACCAAATGGGATCAGCTATTCTTCTTAAAAATTCTTCTATTCCAAATTCCTCTGAAATCACTAAAACTATTCCCCGAGCCAATCTTTTCATCCTTTCAAATAACCAATAAGGACATTTCCCATAATCTAACGGAATTGTGGCAATACCAATTCTTGGCATATTTAAAAATTTTAACAGAAAACTGGCTAAAAAGCCAGTCCTTCTTTATAAATTCAGCTCGAGCATTTATTTTTTGAGACGAGAAATTCTAATTAAACCTGAACAAGGAATAATTTCAATTTTTCTTTTTTCTAATTCATCTAAAAACAAATTCATCCCTAAACTATCCGAACTTATGTGACCAGAAATAACAACATTGATATTTGCCGCTTCAGCTTCTTTTTTGTGTTCTTCTTCTATATGCATTCCTATTACTGTACCGATTCCGGCAATTGCCATTTTTTCATAGATTTTTGGAGAACCCTCAGTTCCACCAGTAATTTCGGTTACAGCAATTTTGCCACATCTTCTTTCCCGGTCCCCAACAAAAATTTTAGGACCGGCTCCGAATTTTGTAGCTTCTTTGTATTCCGGAATTTTTCCTAAAAGGCTTAGTAAATCTCCAATCCGCATCAAGCTGTCCTCTTTCTCTATCTTTTCTTTCAAAAATTTGGCAGCTAAATTATCAGTGGTGGTGTGTAAACACGTCAGATTAAATCTTAAAATTTTAGCTGTATCGACTGTCCTCTGATGATTATATCTGTTCATCCCTCTAGCTACTTCAGAGATTCTTTCTTTCATTAAACCCTCGGCAACATTTATGGGCACACCATATTGATTAAGGATATCACATTGAAGTTCCATCACATCTGATAGATGGGCCAGACCTTTCCCCAGGGGATGATGAGAAATAATCAAATCAATATTGCCAACTTCTTTTGCTAATAAAATCTCAGCTGGTTCAATATCAATCCCAACTAAAACCCTCTTTATCTCCTTATCCTCAGCTATGTTTAAAATTCGCGAATCTAAATAAGGATTCTCTAAAGCTTCTGTATCGAATTCTCCTTTTTCCTCTTCCGATAATCTCTCGTATCTTTCTTTTTTCATTTTCAAAATCTTGTCGATCGTCTCTTTCCCTCGAAAATCTGCCTCAATCCCTTTATTTATTGCTAATTGGAATATCTCTTTTATTTTCATGTTTTTCTATTTCAATATTTTTAAAAAATTTCTGATAGAGTTCTTGAATTAATCTTTCCTGTTCTTTAAAATCAAAAACTTCCCGGCGAATCCGAGCTTTTTCCTTTCGAATGAATTTCCTTAGGCTTTTGGGAAGTCTTATCTTTTCCATAAAAATAATTTAACAATTTAACCATATAACAATATAACATTTATATTATTCTCCTTTAATTACGGCTAATGGCACTAATTTTGCTACTTTTTTTGATAAACCTGCCTGATGGACAACCCCAACTACTTCATCAATGTTTTTGTAAGCCATTGGGGCTTCTTCGGCAATTCCTCTTAATGACCAACATTTAACAATAATTCCCTTTGATTCTAAATCTCTAACAACTTCATCTCCAGAAACTCTTCTCATTGCCGCATGTCTTGACATTGTCCTTCCTGAACCATGGCAGGTTGAATAGAATGCCTCTTCACCTTCTTTTGTTCCAACTAAAACATAAGAAGCAGTTCCCATCGAACCTGGGATTAAAACTGGTTGACCAGCATCTTGGTATTTTTTAGGAATCTCTGGATGACCAGGTGGAAAAGCCCTTGTTGCTCCTTTTCGATGCATAACCACATCAACTTCTTTTCCATCGATTTTATATTTTTCTTTTTTAATTATATTGTGGGCGACATCATAAAGAGCAACTAACGGAGAAGCTTTTTCTCCCAAAACCGATCTCCAGGCTTTTCTAATAAAATGGGCAATCATTTGTCTATTTGCCCAGGCATAATTTGCCCCACAGGCACTAGCAGCTAAGCCCCTTTGACCTTCCGGTGAATTAAATGGAACACAGGCAAATTCCCTATCAGGAACCCGAATTTTATATTTTTCCATTAATCTCATAAATTCCTTTATGTAATCGGTAGCCACCTGATGACCAAGACCACGAGAACCAGTATGAATCATTATCACGATTTGATCTTTGAATAATCCAAATGCCTTTGCTATTCCTTCATTAAAAATTTCAGCTACCTTTTGGATTTCTAAAAAGTGATTTCCTGAACCTAATGTCCCAACTTGGTCTCTTCCCCTGTTTTTAGCATAAGAAGAAACTGCCGAAGCATCAGCCCATTCTAATCTGCCACCGGCCTCGCAATTTTCGATATCTTCCTTTTCGCCATAGCCTTGTTCAACCAATCTCTGAGCTCCGCCCTCTAAAATTTTATCTAAGGCAGTGAAATCCAATTTTATTTGTCTCCCTCGACCCAAACCAGAAGGAACTTCTTTTTGAATTTCGGTGGCCAAATTTTCTAAATAAGATTTTATTTCTTTTTCAGTTAATTCCGATTTTAATAACTTCATACCACAGTTAATATCGTAACCTTGCATACCAGGTGAAATTATTCCGTCTTTCTGAGAAATTGCTGCCACTCCCCCGATAGGAGAACTATAACCCTCATGGCAATCGGGCAAGGCAATCCCATATTTTAAAATTCCAGGAAGACAACATAAATTGATCAATTGATAGAGAGACTTATCTCTAAAACAATCCTCTAACATCTTTTCTGAAACGAAAATTCTGGCAGGTACCTTCATGTCTGGCCTAAAAGTTCTTGGAATTTCCCAAAGCCAATCTGATATTTTTCTAAAATTTTGTTTTGAAATCATATACTTTAATTTTAAATGAAATTTGGTTATTTGTAAATAAAAAGGCGTGAGAAGAAATCCCTCTATCTCACGCATTTATCTTTCTGGTACGTTGGCATGCCCCTTTTTTAAGTCTTCCTCGGTCTTCTTTTTGATTATAACTATTTCACTAACTATCGCATCTAGCGTTATCATCGCAAATTGTTCGAAAGCAGTTCCCAAAGGAAATACAGGAAGACCCCTCATTTGCCTTTCGTCGTAGCTTAAGGACGCCGCTTCTTCTTTTTCCCGTCCAGGGATAATGAATTTTATATCAGCTAGTCTTGCACCTATTGAATCGGCCATAGAAGTGATCTCAATGACTTTCGCGCCAATGTCTAAGGCTGTCTCTATTTGTGTCTTCAAGCTTGCTCCACCTCCTGAAACAACTATAAATAAATCACTTTTTTCAAATGGCGGAACGGTAGGTTCTTTTATAGTCCGAGCATTAAAACCAAGATGTGCTAATCTCATTGCAAAGCCATCGGCAACAAACCCTGATCTTCCTAAGCCAGCAACGAAAATTTTCTTGATATTGTTTCCTTTATCATCTTGAGTATTTAGAATTGCCCTAACCACCTCTTCTATTTGTTGGTCGCTTAATTCTTGTTCACCCATCCAATTAATCGTTCTTTTAATCTCTTGTTTTACTCCCTGAGCAATTTCATTTGTCAAAGGACTTACCTCCCTTCATTTATTTTAAGTGAATTTCAAAAAAAGAAAAGCCGCCAAGGCGGCTTTTAAAATTCTAAGGTTTAAGTCAAATCTTTTAGGATATATTTTCTCTGGCCAATCTTTAAATCAATTGCATATTTTAAATGTAAAATATCTTCTGGATTTTTATTTTTTAAATTAGGATCGACTTTTTTTAAAAGTTTTAATCCTTCGATATCTAAACTTACAGGATCTTTTCCAGCTAACATATAACCCAAATATCTCTTTTTTCCACCATGCCTAATTTCATTTGTGATGATGATTGTCTCAATTACATCTACTATCCAGAAATCAGGTTTTATAACTGAATTAAGTTCAGCTATTGCCTTATGGATATTCATTCCGTGCAATCTGGCTTTATCTCTTGGCGAAAGTAAGCCATATTGGTTCTTTAGAGCCCCGGTAATTCCGCATTCCCCGTGAGATTTAAGTACTGGTAGAGAAATTATAAAATCGTAATCAAAAGGAATAGTAGATAATTCCAATTCAAAAGATTCTGTTTTCACTTTTCTCATTTTCTGGGCATTTAAATTTATTAAAGGAATGCCAAATTTATCGCAAGCTTTCTTTAGAGGATGATTTTTAATTATCTTTTCTGAAGAACCGGCATCAAAGGCTGGTCCATCTCCAACCAAAACCTCTTTTTCAAGATTTAAAAGAAATTCTAAACAACTTTCCAAAACTTCAGGATGGGTAGTAGTTGGATAAGGTTCAAAAGAGACGATATTTGGCTTTAATAAAATTTTCTTTGCCTTTTCAAGCTCTTCTTTAATTTCATTTAAAACTTTGGAAACAAATTCCCTCCTATTTTGAGTTTTGGAAATATAAATAAAATTCATCATTAAATGTCAAATAAAATCGTTGCTTACCAAATTCCATCTTTTGTTTAACGGATGTTTAAATTGTGATAACTAGTAACTTTAATATTTTCTCCAGGTCTTTTTAGGACGAAATCCTTCTAATAACTGTGTCAGGGTCGGAACATCGTGGATCATCTTGGCAACATAATATTCTTTAGAAATTGTATAGATATAATAATTTTTTTGACCGACGATCTCTTCGAAAGTCTTTATCACCGACGGATCATAAGGGCTTGAAGTTGAGATTATGCGTTTCCTTGCCCTGATATTCTTTGAATAAACTACAACATTTGAAAGATAAAAAATTCCTGGTCCATCTTCCCATAAATCTTTTCTCCAGCTTAAGAATCTCCAAAAATCAGGGTGTAAAATATCCACACAATAAAACTCACAAACTTTTGAGTTAGCAATCGTTCGAAAATATTGGTAATCAGATTTTAAAGGCCTAAGTACATATCCCATCCGTTTACTTCGCAAAAAGCTACTTAACCACCATTTTTGCTTATCCCGAATTTCCATTTTCCTTAATTCTCTTTCTCTTTTTCTTGTAAGATAATTAATAAGGGGTTCAAAACGGGAGAGATCTTTTTCTGTCAGAAGTGAGTCTCGGTCAAATATCCGAAACCGTAAATAATTTAATTCTTTAGGAATGTTTTCTGAAGATAGCAATTCATCTTTCCCTTTTCTCAAAAAAACCGAACTGTCTTCTGTTCCCTCTGATAACACCTTTTTAAAAATGGAAATAAATTTTTGATCGTCTAAAAAATGTATTAAAAATTGAAAAAAATTAGGTTGATCTTTTAAATTTTGAAAAATAATTTTTCCTAGTAAATAAACGTAGGGTTCCCGATCACAAAAAAGAATATGCTTTGTACCTTCTTTAAAAAAGTAATGAAGGATAATGATACTTGCCCCAAAACCAACTGCCACCAAGGTTGTGTTGAAAGATAATTTAAATGCCGCTTCCCAAATCTCATCCAAATTTTCGTTAGTCCTCAATACTCCATAAAATACTCCTCTCCATGCTTTACTTTTTTCAAATGTAAAAACGGGTAAATTAGAAAAGGTAGTTAAAGAGTTGCCTGGGTTGGTAATGGGGAAATCTTTATATAAATTTTCGCTCTGCATAATTATATTTTTTTCTATCTCTTAGTTTTTTCTTTTTTTATTTCATAAAATTCATACGTAATTCTAAATGTCAAACAAAATCGTTGCTTGCCAGGTTCCATCTTTCTCTTGATGAATATCTAAATCGTGATAGGTAACAGCTTTTATATCTAGGCCAATTCTTTCAAATTTTTGACTAATCAATTCTCCTTCTAACTCTTTATCAGTTAATTTTTGAAATTGAATATCTTTATAAATTTCTTTATTAACCTGGCTTAAATAAAGGACTTCGTTTAAAAAATCAACCAAAAGGGCTTCCAAATCAGGAGAGCTTACCTCTATTTTTCTTTTTTTGCCCTTTTTTATCCCTTCTGGCCTCAAACCTTCCATCATTCCTTTCAGTATATTCAAAAATAATTCTTCTTTTGTTTTACCAAAGGCTCTAATTTTTAAATCTGAAATATGTTCTAAAATTTCATATTTTTTCATAATTTTAGTTTTCTAAATTCTTCCCTAGTAACTTCCCGATCATCCCAAGGGATTTTTTTACCTTTTTCAACGCAAATCCAAGGCTCACAACCCTTGCCAGTAATAATTACTACATCATTGGACCTTGCTAATTCGAGGGCTTTTCTAATAGCTTCTCGTCTATCTAAAATTTCATAAAAATTGGTTATTGGAAATTGAGATTTAGAAATACCAGATTTTATCATTGATAAAATCTGGTAGGGGTCTTCATCATAGGGATCTTCGTTGGTGACAATGATTTCCTGGCAATATTTCGCTGCTAATTCTCCCAAAACCGGCCTTTTCCATTTATCTCGACCACCACCACAAGCTCCCAGAACACAAATCATCTTTTTAGGATTAAAATTATTCCTAATTGTCTGATAAACTTTTTCTAAAGCATTAGGGGTAAAGGCATAGTCAACAAAAACTTTAAATGGTTGAGAAATCACTTCCTCCATTCTTCCTGGAATTTTCTCAATTTTCTCTAAGACAGATTTGCAAGTTTCTAAAGAAATTCCTTGGGATAATCCAACAGAGATAGCAGCTAAGGCATTGTAAAGATTGAATTCACCAGGCAATTTTATTTTTAAATTTGTATTCTCTAGATTAATATTCCCTTTTTTTAATCCATAAGTTATTTTGTCTTTCGCTGGAAAATTCAAAAAATATTCTGAGTTTTCATCTTCAATATTAATAATATGAATATTTTTTGTAGTTTTAAATAATTTCTCTTTAGCTTGACGATAATTTTCGAAGCTACCATGGGATTCAATATGTTCGGGAGTTAAATTAGTAAATACTGCTACATTGAAATCAATAAATCGATGGCGATGTTGTTTTATCCCTTCAGAAGTTACTTCTAAAACTACATATTGACAATTAGCATTTACAGCTTGTCTTAAAAATTTCTGTAATTTTAAACGACCGGGCATAGTCATTTTTAAAGTGTTCGGCCACTCTTTCTTGCCAATTTTAAATTTTATTGAAGACAAGGAAGCAACTTTGTATCCTGCTTCTTCTAAAATTTTAGAAATCATCTCAACTACTGTTGACTTTCCGTTTGTCCCAGTTACTCCAATCACTTTCAATTTTTCAGATGGAAATCGATAAATAAGGGCTCCCAAAAAAGCTAGTAAAAAGTGGTAGCAATCGAGCAAAGAAGAAGGAATAAATTTTTTAATAAAATCTTTCATAATTTCATTTTAACTCGAACTTGAATAAAAGAAAAATTTAAATTAAAATGATTGATATGTTTAAATTAAAAGCACCATTTAAACCTACTGGTGACCAGCCCCAGGCGATTAAGAAATTGACGAAAAGTTTAAAAGCTGGAGTAAGACATCAAGTTTTATTGGGAGTAACTGGATCAGGAAAAACAATGACCATGGCCTGTGTAATTGAGAAAATACAAAAGCCTGTCTTGGTTATTTCCCACAACAAAACTCTTGGGGCCCAATTGTATCAGGAATTCAAAGAATTTTTTCCAGAAAACGCTGTCCATTATTTTGTCTCCTATTATGACTATTATCAACCCGAGGCCTATATCCCTCAGACCGATACCTATATTGAAAAGGATGCCAAAACAAATGAGGAGATTGATAGATTGAGACACGCCGCCATTCAGGATTTATTAACTAGAGAAGATATAATTATTGTTGCCTCGGTATCTTGTATTTATAACATCGGTTCCCCTGAGACATATCAGGAAGTTTCTTTGGAAATAAAATCTGGTCAGAAAATAAAAAGGAGAGATTTTTTAGCCCATCTTACTTCTCTTGGATATCAAAGAAATGATTTTGATTTTAAACCAGTGGTTTTTCGAGCCAGGGGAGAAATTGTTGAAATTTATTTGGTTACTGGAAAGGAAATTTTAAAAGTTGAATTTTTTGGAGATAAAATCGACAAAATCCTCAGAAAATCCCCTTCTTTTAATTCAAAAGAAGAATTAATTTGGGGGAATTATCGAATTTATCCTGCTCATTTCTGGGTCACTCCTCAGGAAAAATTGGAAATTGCCATCGAGAATATAAAACTTGAATTACAAGAAAGATTAAAAAAGCTAAAAAGAAAAAAAAAGTTATTGGAAGCCCAGAGATTAGAACAAAGGACAAATTATGATTTAGAAATACTTAGGGAAACCGGCTATTGCCATGGAGTTGAAAATTATTCAAGGCATTTAGAATTTAGAGAACCAGGGGAACCTCCTTATACTTTGATTGATTACTTTCCTAACAATTTTCTAATCTTTATTGACGAATCTCATCAGACTTTACCTCAGCTTCACGGAATGTATAACCAAGATAGAGCAAGAAAAGGAACCTTAATTGAATATGGCTTTAGACTTCCTTCGGCCTTAGATAATAGACCTTTAAATTACAAAGAATTTGAGAAAAAAATCAACCAGCTAATTTATGTTTCAGCAACCCCAGCCGAATTTGAAAGGAGAAAAGCTCTTCAACAAGCTCAGGGTAAAACTGGAAAAAAATATATCATTGAACAATTAATTAGACCAACAGGATTGCTTGAGCCTTCAATTGAAATCAGGTCAACAAAAAATCAAGTCAAAGATTTAATTAAAGAGATCAAAAAAAGAGTTGCTAAAAAGCAAAGAATCCTGGTTCTAACCTTGACTAAGAGATTAGCTGAAGCCCTTTCTGATTATTTGTCTGAAGAGGGAATTTCAAGCCAATGGTTACATGCCGAAGTAAAAACTTTAGAAAGACCTCAAATACTTAAAGAATTGAGAGAGGGTAAATATGATGTTTTAGTTGGAATTAATTTATTGAGAGAAGGTCTTGATTTGCCAGAAGTAGCCTTAGTTGCAATTTTAGATGCCGATAAGGAAGGATTTTTGAGATCAGATACGACCTTAATTCAGACTATGGGCCGGGCAGCTAGGCATCCGGAAGGTCATGTCATTTTATATGCGGACCAGATTACAAAATCGATGGCCGAAGCAATAAAAGAGATAAAAAGAAGAAGAAAAATTCAAATAGAGTATAACAAAATTCACAAACTTACTCCTAAACCAATCATTAAAAAAATTAGAGATTGGCCATTCGCAAAGAAAGAAAAAGAAATTGCCTCAGAATTTGGGGTGGTTAAAGATTTAAAACTTCTTGAACAGGAAATGAAAGAAGCAGCAAAGAACTTAGATTTCGAAAGAGCCGCCGAAATTAGGGATTTGATAAAAAAAACGAAAGATGATAAAGAAAAAATATATGCCAATTATTAAATCAGCTAAAAAGGCTCTTCGTCAGAGCTTAAAGAGGCAGGCTAGAAACTTGATTTATAAAAGGAAAATAAAAAGCCTAATTAAAGAGATTAGGAATTTGGTTTCTCAAAAGAAAATTGAAGAGACAAAGAGGATTTTACCTCAAATTTATAAAATCTTGGACAAGGCAGCCAAAGTTGGTATAATCAAAAAAAATACAGCTGCCAGAAAAAAATCGAGTATAACTCAACTAATTAATAAAAGCTCAATTTAAATTTCGGCAATTAATATTTCAATCGCAGCTTCTGGTCTAATCTTGCCGGTTTTTATTGCCAAATCTACCTCAAAAATTTTTTGGTAGATTTTTTTTAGCTCTTCAAATTTAAATTTTTTTGCTTGGAAATAACTTTTTTTAATTAAATATGGATGGAGGTCAATTTCTCTTTCAATTTTGATTAAGTTTTCCCCTTTTTTAATCAAGTCTTTTATCATTAAAAGATTACGAAATTGAAAATTTATCATCGAAAAAATATAAGAGGGGGAATCACCTTTTTCCAAATGTCTTTGAACTAAAAATAAGGCTTTATTTTTATCTTTCTCAGCCAAAGCATCGATAGTCTCGAAAATATCAGTCTCAATTCTGGGTCTAACTAAAAGTTCAACATCTTCTTTTCCAATTCTTTTATCTTTTCTAAAACTCACCAATTTTTTAACTTCATTTGACATCTGCCATAAGTCATCACCAACAAAATTAATAAGTTTAGTTAGAGCTCCTGGATCAATTTTTGTCTGATATTTTTTAAACTCATTTTTAATCCAATTTTTCAGCTTCTCTCCTTTTAAGGAGAAAAATTCTTGGCATTTTCCAAATTTTTTTAAAAATTTAAAGAGGGGGCTCTTTAAATTAATCTCTCCTTCTTCGTAAAATAAAATTACCTCTTTTGAATCTAAAAAAAATTCTTTGTTTTCTAAAAAATTATTTTCAAATTCCTTTTTTAAAAAGGGGTTTTTCAATATCAATAGTTTTTTCTCGCTAAACATTGAGACTGAGGAAATCTCCTTTTTAAGTTCCGAAAAATCAATCTCGGCTAAATCAAAAAATTTCAAATTTAATCCACTTTTATGAATTTTTTTGTAATGCTTAACTATTTCATTTAATTTTTGTCTTGATCGATAAGTATCGAGGCCGTAAAGGAAAATAATCATAGTGGTAATATAAAGTTAGTCGCTCGCTTTGTTCGCTGTTTTCCTAGTCGGGGAAACCAAAGGGTTTCCCCGATCCCCTTCCGATATGGGATGTTAAATCTTTTGACAATTTGGACAAAAATGGGCTGAGCGACCAGCTAATTTTACTCTTTTTATAATTCCACCACATTGGCTACATTTTTCTCCCTCTTTGCGATAAACCTTTCTCTCTTTATCAAAATAACCTCTTTCTCCAGAGATTCTTCGAAAATCAGAAATACTCTCCCCTCCAAGTTCAATCGCTTTTAGTAAGATTTTTCTCATCGCCTGATAAATTTCTTTTAATTCACCTTCGTTTAATTGGGAAACGTCTTTAAAAGGGTGAATCTTTGCCGTCCATAAAATTTCATCAGAGTAAATATTACCAATTCCAGAAATTACAGTTTGATCCATCAAAACCTGTTTTATCTTGCCTTTCTTATTCCTTAAGCATTCTTTAAATTTTTCAAAAGTGAATTTTTTTTCCAAAGGCTCAGGACCCAAACTTTTTATTTCCTCTGATTTTTCTAATTCTTCTTTATCCCAAAGTTCGAGCTTAGCAAACTTTCTCAGATCAGAAAGAGCCAATTGTCTTCCATTATCAAACCAAAAAATTAAATGTAAGAATTTATTTATTGGATCTTCTGAAAGGGGGCCGGGAATTTCCGAAATCCACTCACCTTTTTCCAATCGCCATTTTCCTAATAATAGATGGCCCGTTAATTTTTGATGGATTAAAAGACTTTTTTTGCTAGACAAATCGAAGATAATATTTTTCCCCCGACGCCAGATTCTTTGAATTTTTTTCCCTTTAATTTCTTTTTTAAATTGCTCAAAAATTTTTGGTAATTTTATCATCTTTGGAAAATCTGTCCAAACATCAAGAAACCCAGCCCCCAAAATTGGGGGCTGGGTCTTATTTAAATCTTTAACAATTGTTTCCACTTCCGGAAGCTCAGGCATTATTTTAAGGCAGCTTTAACTTTATCAATAATTTCTTTTGGAGTAAAGTGGGCTTTAATTAAATAATCAACTGCCCCCAACTTCATTCCTTTTTCGATATCATCTTTTTGGTCAAGATTAGACAAAATAATTACTGGAATCTGGTTCAAAGCAGAATCTTCTTTTATTTTCGATAAAACTTGAAATCCATCAATCCCTGGCAAAATGAGATCAAGTAAAACTAAATCAGGGTTTTTTTCTTTAATCTTTTTCATTCCCTCCTCGCCATTAATTGCTTCAGAAATATTAAAATCTTCCTTGACAAGTTTATTGGCAATTAATTCCCTAAGGAATTTATCATCTTCAATTATTAAGATTGTCTTTTTCATATTTTGAGCGTTATTGAAAAATATCCCTAGAGGTAGAATTTTAAATTTTTTCTATATTTCCTTGTCGGATTTTGACAGTCCTCCGTCTTGGTAAAACAGAAAAATAATTTAAAATTGTCTAAACCATCCCGATACCCTAATTATTCTGACTTCAATTCTTATTTTACTATAGTTTTACTTCTTGTCCAATTGTTCTTATTTTTTTAGAGGTCTCGATAAACGAGAGACAAGACTAAAAAATTCGAGATTTTTTAAATCCTGAATCACTTTTTCTTTGTCATACCTACCCCAGCGGCATTTCTCTAAGTTAAAATTAATTGGTACATCACTCCTAATCTTAGCCAACATTTTTGAAAGAAAAGCCTGATCTCTATAATCTTTTAATACCTCCCTCAATTTGATTTTTATTTTCTTTGCCTTCTCAGTTTCTTCCTCAATTTCTTTATACAGACTCTCAAGGCTACCAAACTCTTTAATTAACTGAATTGCCGTTTTTTCCCCAACTCCTGGAACCCCCGAAATATTATCAGAAGGGTCGCCTTTTAAGGCTTTGAAATCAATCAACTGCTCGGGTTTTAATCCTTGATATCTTTCTTTAACTAATTCCTCATCGTATAAAACTGTATCTTTTATTCCTTTTTTAAAAGTATAAACTTTAGTCTGGGAATTAACCAACTGTAAAGTATCTAAATCGCCACTTAAAATAACTATCTCAATTTTTGGAAAAATTTCTTCTTTGAGGGCTAATTGAGAGATTGCACCAATAATATCATCAGCCTCAAAGCCTTCTTTTTCAAAAATTGGAACATTGAAACTATTTAAAATTTCCTTTATTTTTGGAATCTGATTATATAATTCATTTGGAGCTTTTGGTCTAGTGGCTTTATAGGCAGCGAATTTTTCATGGCGAAAAGTTGGGGTTGGCAAATCGAAAGTGGCGGCAATATAATCTGGCTGAAATTCTCTTATAGTTTTTAAAAAAACTAGTAAAAACCCATAAATAGCATTAACCAATTCTCCCTTTTTTGTGGTTAAAGGTGGCAAAGCATGATAGGCCCGATGAATTAAAGCATTGCCATCAATAATAATTAATTGCTTTTTCTCCATTTCTTGAGCGTAAGAGAGAATATCCCCTAGGGATATTTTAACATAATCTCCCTTGTATTCTTATTTAAAAACTTAAATTTCAAAATAATTTTCTCTTTTGGCAAAATTTTCCTAATTCTATCTACCCATTCGATGGCGACAATATTCTTAGGATTAGAAGTAATTTCTTTGAATCCTAGGTTTAAAATTCCTTTTGATTTTTCAATTCGATAGCAATCAATGTGGTAAAAAAAAATAAAATTATTATCTCTAATTCTGAATTTTTTCATTATCACAAAAGAGGGGCTTAATATCTTCTCTTTTATTCCCAAGCCTTTAGCAAATCCTTGTAAAAAAGTGGTCTTGCCGCCCCCAAGGTCTCCCTCTAGACCTAAAACCAAAGCTTTTTTCTCCCTTTTAGTTTTTAAAAATTTTTTGGCTAAAATTTCTCCCAAATTTTTAGTTTGGGAAGGGGAATTGGTAAAATATTTGACCATCTCGAAAAAATGAGATAAACTAAAATAAGTCTTTATCCTATTTTAAAGGAAATATAAATTTATGGAAATAGCTAGGCCAAAAATTACCGGAGAAGTGGAGATTCCTGAGACTATTTTAGAGGAAATTAAAAATGTTTCCCAATTCAAAAAGAAGATTGAAGAATTTTTAACAGCTAAAGTTACTGAGCTCTTAGGAGTCATTTTAGGAGGAGCAATTTCTCTTAATGCTTCTGATATCCATATTGAGCCAGAGGAAGAACAGTCAAAACTCAGAACGAGAGTTGATGGAATCTTGCACGATGTCACAATTTTAGATTTAAAGGTATATAAAACTTTACTTTCTCGGATTAAACTTCTTTCGGGACTAAAATTAAATGTAACCGATCGACCTCAAGATGGTCGATTTACTATTTTAATGAGAGAAACGGTAATTGAAATTAGGGCCTCTACTTTACCAGCCGAATACGGAGAATCAATTGTTCTTAGAACTTTAAACCCAAAAAGTCTTATTGAAATTGAGGCCTTAGGCTTAAGAAAAGACTTAGTCGAAATATTTAAAAAGGAAATTAAGAAACCGAATGGAATGATTATTGTCACTGGTCCGACTGGTTCTGGAAAAACGACAACTCTCTATGCCGTTTTAAAAAGAATTAACAAACCAGAAATTAAAATTATCACTATTGAAGACCCAGTTGAATATCATCTAACAGGACTTTCTCAAACTCAGGTTGATCCTAAGAAAGGCTATACGTTTGCTAGCGGGTTGAAGTCCATTATGAGGCAAGATCCAGACGTAATCCTGGTCGGAGAAATTAGAGATTTAGAAACAGCTGAAATTGCCTGTCAGGCAGCCTTAACTGGCCATTTGGTTTTTTCAACTCTACACACTAATGATGCTGCCGGAGCCATTGCTAGACTTGTTGATTTGGGAGTTCGTCCTGTTTCTATTGCTCCAGCAATTAATATGATTGTTGCTCAAAGATTACCTAGAAAAATCTGTAAAAAATGTGTCAAATTCGTTACTCCTTCTCAAACTGATTTGGAGAAAATGAAAAAAGGATTAGCTGGGGTAAAAAAAGAAGTTTTACCTCCTGCTTTTTTCGACCCTAATTTGAAAATTCCCCAAGCTCAAGGTTGCGAGAACTGTAATTTGACTGGTTATCGGGGGAGAATTGGAGTTTATGAAACTTTCTTAGTCGATGATGAGATGGAAAAATTCATATTAACCAATCCCTCAATTGTCGCTATGAGAGACTTGGCAATAAAAAAAGGAATGGTTTTGATGCATCAGGATGGATTAATAAAGGTCTTGGAAGGAATCACTACTATTGAGGAAATCGAAAGAGTAACTGGGGAAGAGTAAGAACTCTTCGCTTCGCTCAGGAACCTTGATTCCTTCGGAAATAAAATAGCCCAGGAGCTGGAGGCAACTTTAGCAAAACCCCAAAGTTTAGAATTTCCCTGAGGAGTAACCCAGCCACAGCCAGATTATCCGGCTAAGAAAAATTCCAGCCTCCAACTCCTGGACTACAAATTTTATTTTAACAAATTAAAAAGAATTTGTCAAGTCCCCGCCAACAAATTTGGTAGGGAGACTGCCCCTCACTACTTATCTCTATGAAGAGAGTCTCTATTTTCCTAATTTCCTTTTTATTTTTATTTAATCCAGTTTTCGCTCAACAATTAACCGGATCTATTTATCCTTCTAGTATTTTTATCAACGAAATTTTACCATCTCCTGAAGGGGAAGACGCTGAAGAAGAATGGAGTGTGGCCACAAAACAACATTCTCTGTATTTGTGACTGCTCGGCTACTTCCTAAAAATGAGGCAAGGAGATTAAGTTCGACAACGAGCCGATATTCTTAATATCGGCTTGATTTTTAGCTGAAAAAATGCTAATTTTAATGTATGTTTCTCACTGAAGAAGAGCAAAAAGCCTATATTAAAGAAAACTATCCAGAGGTAACAGATAGTCGCATAAACGACAATTATTGGGACATTTACTGTCCGAAGTGCAAGGTTGTCCGAGGATTTGATGTTGTAGAACGGGGCTACACTTCTCAAGGTACCTCATCGATACATGGCATTGATTTTGAGGCTCCTCGAACTATATATTTTCATTGCCCAGTTTGCAGGACATACAAGATGTGGATACTTTTTAGTTTTTCAGACAAGGTTGAGATAGGTGGTAAAACCAAGTCGGTTCAAAAATTTTATAAAGTTACCTCAATTCCAGGAGAGGGCTTAGAGGAGATTGACGAACTTCCTAAGGAGCCACCCACCTTACGGACTGCATACCGCCAAGCCATTAGGGCTATGGATGCTAATGCTCATGTAGCAGCGGCAGCTATGTTTCGGAGGGCACTCCAAGTCATCACACGAGATATTCTCGGTGTTCCGCCTAGTAATCTTGCGACAGAGCTCAAAGCAACGGTAGGAATGGAATATAATGGAGTTAAAATAACAAAAAGTTTCGCTGATAATGCATATATCGTGAAAGAGGCGGGTAATCAAGGAGCACACCCAGATAGAGACCCCGACTTATTAGAATTTACCCAGCAAGATGCTGAAGATTTACAAAAAATATTCATGGAGTTAGTGAGTGACCTTTTTGTTGTCCCTGAAGCAATAAAAAATGCAAGAGAGAACTTTTTAAAACGGAGAAAAATTCAACATAAATGATTGAAGAAATCAAAAATAGAATATCGGTGTTCATTGATGGGAGCAATCTGCATCATGCCCAAATGGCTAATGGGTGGAAAATTAGATTTTCGAAATTAAAACAGTTTTTAGAAACAAAGGGGGTAATAAAAGGGCTGTATTATTTTACTCCCACACCACCCTTTTACAAAACCGAAATAGTCAGAGGTTATAGAAAGTTTAAAAAAATGCTCATCTTAACTGGTTATCAAGTTATAGAAAGAGAACTTAAAGAAATTAAATACAAAGATAAAGATGGCCAAATTAAAACGAAACCGAAAGCAAATTTAGATGCCGAGATGCTCAGTTATCTCTTGAATACCTCGAAAGACTACGATGAACTGGTAATAATAGCAGGCGACAGTGATTTTGTTCCAGTTTTAAAAAATATAGTTTTACAGGGAAAAATTATTACTTGTATCGCTAACGAAAATAATACATCTTTAGAAATGAGAAATACAGCACACACATTTATTGATTTAGGGAAATTAAAAAAAGAGTTGTGCTAAATAACAAAAAGAGGTAACTAAACATTAAAGGGAGTTTTTAGGCTCCCTTTAATGTTTTTGTTTTCTTTTAAGCCCCTAAACAAAGTTTTGGGGCGTTCTACTACTTATTATATACACCCAATACCCCTGTCAAGTCAAGGGCTAAGGAAAAATTTTGAATTGCCCAGCGAATGGGCTTTTTTGATTAGAAATATCTCATCTTTATTTTTTCTCAAAAAGATTTCTCTGCAATTTTTCCTCCCACTCTTTCTCTATTATCGGTTTTCGATAGGGTGGTAAAACAATTTGAGGAAGTTTTACGGGGATAGGCTCTTTAAATAAATCTTCAGTTGTTAAAAATTGAATCTTAGGAATCTCCCTTTCCATAAACTTGAAATACCCTTCTTTTGTCGCTTCGTTAATCATTCCTTGTGTGGGTTTCCTAAAAGTTATAAGAATCCCAAAATCAGCATTTTGGCTCTTCAGGGTACCCTTTAAATCTCTTACCATTGAGGGGTTAACATTCTCAGTTCCTTTAACTTGAATAATCGCCTTTCCTACTTTGCTTGTTTTGGAAGGGTCAAGAAAATTTATAATTCCATCAACTCCCCTATCTGCGGATTTTGTTTGTGACGGAGTGGCATCTAATTTTGAAATGCACCAGATTTGAAATTGAAATGGGTCTTTCTCGGCAAGCTTCTGGGCCGAGTAAACATCTTTTGGTTCTCCGTCTATTTCAAAATCCTTATTTTCTTTTATTCCGCTTTGTTTAAGTCTTTTAGAAATAACATCAATTGCTAGATAGGTTATATCTATCCCTATCCATCTTCTTCCTAATCTTTCAGCTACTGCAACACTGGTGCCGCAGCCACAAAATGGGTCACAAATCAAATCCCCTTTTTTAGAACTTGCTTTTATAATTCTTTCTAAAAGAGCTTCTGGTTTTTGAGTTGGGTAACCAACTCGTTCTTTTGCTGTAGGGCTAAGTATAGGTTGAATCTCCCACCAATCTTGTAAAACTGCACCTTCTTTTCGTAGGCCTTTATCAAAATACTTACCCTTAACCCGTGTCAGCCCTCTCTTTAGGGTTTTTTCGGAATAAGGCCTATAAACAGGATAAAAATCATAATCCTTGCTTTTGGAATAGAAGAGGATGATGTGATGCTTCTTTCCAAAATATTTTTCTGAAACCCCACCAGCAGTATAACACCACACTATTTCATTTTGAAAATTTTCTACTCCAAAAATAGCATCCATTAAGAGTTTAAGATAATGGCTGGCGGTAGGGTCGCAATGAAGGTAAATACTTCCTGTATTTTTTAGAACTCTTTTCATCTCTAATAATCTTGGGGCCATCATAGACAGATAAGCCATCATGGAACATTCTTCCAAGTAATCCCTCATCGCCTTCATTAGGTCTATTAACCTTTGATTTGGCCTTTCTTTTGTAATAGTCCCGCTTATTAAACCTTCGTAATTTCTTTCGGCCTCTACTCCCCATTTCCAAGTATCTTCAAATGTCTTAATTTGAGCATTAGCTCCTTTAATTCCGCCTACTTCTGGTTGGAAAATAATATTATAAGTTTTTCCACTTTTGAATGGCGGGTCTAAATAAATAAGACTGACGGAGCTATCAGCGATTTTATCTCTCAAAATGTCTAAGTTGTCTCCAAAATATAATTTATTTTTCCAAGGGGTTTTTTGTTCGGACATAGTTATATTTCAAAATAACATTTTTCCACTCGAAGAACAAGTTGACTCGGTAAAACTTCATGCGTTTAGATAGATAGAAAAGGGCTTACTTCTTACCTTTCTGTCATTAAATTGAATTCAGGGCAGTAAGGTAAGTAAGCGATACATGCTATTTTTTAACAAAAAGCCTGCGACTTTGAAAAGTTTGATTTTTCTAACTTGAGAGGCTAAAGGTTTCCTTTTCCTTTCTTTTTCTTTTTTTGTCCAACCCTTACTCAAACTCCAAGGTTTCAGTTGGACAACAAGAGACAGGAGGCCGTTGTCACGACAACGCTATAAGACTTTTGGTTGAAACATATCGATAGGTATGTTATTTTGAAAATGGAGTCACATTCACATATTTGTCGTTGAGACAAGCCCTCATTTGGCCCGATTGTGGCTAAAGAGGGCGATACCGACCATCACGCAATCGGGTGTCTCAACGATGCTCGTGAGTGTGACTCCAGTCGGGTCGCCCTTTTTGTGTTGGACAACGATTTAAATTATTTTATGGAAAAACAAACTAAAAAAAGATTGTTTTGGATTTTGGGAACATTCTTTTTTGGGCTTTTCCTAGGTTTCCTTAGCATCTTTTTGGGGGCAATAATGGGATTTGTTGCTTTTCTTGTGATGCTTGTAGGCCCACTCCTCAGCCTATATTTGATTAAACCTTCTGATAAAGAAAAAGAGGTGGGCCAGCGACTAGTGCAATCAGAAAAGAAAGCTCCGAAATGGGCTTGGTTGATTTTGGGAGGTTTTGTCTTGCTTATCATTGTTTCCGCTATGGGTGGCGGAGAAAAAACTTCACAAGAAACTGTCCAGCCACAAGTTTCGCAAGAAGAGGGTTCAAAAGAAACAGAAGTCAGCCCTGAGGTAAAAAAACTGATTGAAGGTTGTAAGTCTGAAACAGTCAAGAGATACGGCTCACAAGGAGACAAATTTTTCTTTTGCGGGTGCTATTGCGGTCTTTTTGCTGAATATCCAGATGTGTTCGCAAACTGTCAAAATGAATGTTTGGAGTGGGTTTTTAAGGGAGTTTTTAAATGAAGTGGCTAGGAAGATAAGTATCGGAAACAACGGCCCAAACTCTTGACCCTTTTTCTTGCGATGCTGTAAAATAAAGGCAGGATGAAGGTCTTGGCCCAAAATCTTAAAAGAGAAAAAATAAAACTGACAATTGAATATATTTTTTAGAAACTTCTCTTAAAGAGACTGGTAAAAAGTCCGAGAGGTAGAGTCACAATTTTGTGATTTTCCTCTCGGACTTTTTTGGTAAATCAATCGGTACTACCCATCCCCAGACAACTCCTGGCTTTTGGAGTACCGATTGAAGCCAGGAGTTTTATTTATGACTAGTTTCGGCAAATTTTTTATCGACAGAGAAATATTTGAAGACGACATTTGGGAGAAACCTGCCCATTTTCTTAAAATCTGGGTGTGGATTGTAGGCAGGGCCAACTGGAAGATGGTGAAGAAAGGCGGGAAGACTTATCATCGGGGAGAATTTTTGACTTCTCTAGAAGAAACACAGGAGGCTAACAAATGGAAGGTGGGCTGGAGGACTGAAAAACTATCCATAGACCAAGTAGAGGATGTCTATGAATTCTTAAGGAAGACTCAGCGAATCACTACAAGGAAGACAACAAGAGGCCTCTGGGTGAAGGTGCTAAACTATGATTATTTTCAGACACTTTACTCCCATGAAACCAACAGTGAAGGCAACAACGAAAGCAACAGAGTAGCAACAGCAGAGCCAGAAGGAAAAGAGAAAGAAAGGATAAAAAAAGAAAATAATATATCATCGGTTCCTGGAGGAACGGAAAGAAGAGAGTCTTCTTTTGAAAAGAAAAAAGTTAAACTAGAAGACATTCTTGACTCCACAGCTGAGGAAATAATCGCTTACTTTGTTGAAGCTTGCCAAAAAAAGCTTGGGTTTACTCCAGCAGTTAGTCGGGGAATCGAGAAGAGAATGATTAAAAACAAACTACGGCCTGACCCATCGGGATGCACAATGCCACGAGAACAAATAATAAGGTTGATTGATTGGTTTCTCGACCCAAGAAATAAAAGCACCGAATCCCTTTCAAAAAGCCTCAGAGTTTGTCTTTCCACCACAGTGATTAACCGTTTTCTCCAAGACAAGGCGGAGGGTATTTGTTTCTGGGGGCTACCTGACTCATGAGAGATTTGAATTCGCAAAATATCAAAAAATGCATCCGTTACAGCTTCTGCTCAGCAAACAAATGCCCGCTTCATTCCCAAATGGAGAAACTTCCTTCACTTGAGGGAGAGGAAACTTGCCGTTTTCTGAGAAGCCGAAAAAATAAATTTTCGAAAGGATGTAAAAGGCTCATGCCCGACCATATCCTGAAACTTGTTCCAGCCAAAAATGTAAAGTATCTTCTAACGAGGAATAAAAAGAGGTGGGAGGCCCTACATAAACACAAACAAAACAATGAAACGAGACTGCAAACCATTTAAGATAATAATGAAATCTTCGGATTTACCACGAGAAGAAAAACTAAAACTTCTTTTCCAGTCTTTTGATATTCTTTTGGCTTCTCAAAAAAGGCGAGGTGTTTCGTATATGTTCGTTTGCTCACAAGCATTCATTAGTAAGCCGACAATCCTGCAAGTTGTGAAAAACAAGTTTGACAATATGCCCTGATGGACTATAATGAAAATAGAAAGCGGGTAGCTCATTTTATTTGCCCGCCACGAGCTACCCGCTCAAGGCGGGCTTTAGTTAAAAAACCAAAAATATGTTAAAAGAACCAACCAAAATAGCCGCTATTCATAAAAGAACTTCTGGGGAAGAAGGAGAATCTAGCCTCGACAATCAAGAGGCTGAACTGAGGCAATTTATCCAAAATTTAGGCTATAATAAAGAAGTCTTTAAAGTCTATACGGAGGAAGGAGTGTCTGGTGGATTAGAAAAGAGGCCAGTATTGGATGAAATATTAAAAGATGCTGAACAAAAAAGATTCGATACATTGTTTGATTGGAAAATTGACAGGCTTTATAGAGAAACAGAGTATTCCCTTCGTTTTATAAAGAAACTCAAAAGTTGCGGTGTCGGGTATAAGTCTAAAGAAGAGGCGTTTATTGATACTTCCACCGATGAGGGAATGTGCATGTTCACCCAATTTTCAGCTTGGGCAGAACTGGAAAGAAAAAATATCCGAAAAAGGGTTTATGTGGGTCTGGTTAAAGAGATGAGAAGGGGTCGATATTTGAGCGGGACTCCGCCTTACGGGTATGACATTGATAAAGAAACTGGCAAGCTTAAGAGAAACGAAGTGGAGCTTGCCAATGTTAAAGAGTGGTTCCGTTGGCTTGCAGACGACAAAATAACCTCGTATGAACTTCAGAAGAGAATCAATGCAATGAAAATACCCACTAAATTCGATAATTTAGGGAGGGAGAAAAAAAGTAAGAGCAAGTGCTGGTGGAGACGCACAACTATTACAAGGGTTCTTAAAAAGGAAATTTATTTTAACGGAATTTATTACTATAGAAAATATAAGAACTCTACAAGAACGAAGGGAAGTGAAAATCTAAGACCAGAGAAAGAGTGGATAAAGGTTGAAGACCCATCTCTTGCAATCGTATCGAAAGAAATATTTGATAAGGCACAAAAACAATTGAGAATAAACAAAGAGCTTTCCCCAAGAAACACTAAAAGGCTCTACGCCTTTAAACACAAGCTGGTTTGTGGCCTAGATGGTTATCGTTGGCAATGTGCAACAAGGCGTTATTCAAATAAAAACGGGGCCATCAGAGAAACTAAATATTACTTCTGCCCTGGCACCAGACCTTATTTCCTGCCACCGAATCTGTGCTTTGCTCCGACTGTAACTGAATCTCGCATCCTGCCCGTAGTGTGGGAGAACTTAAAACACCTCTTTTCTAACCCAGAAAAGGCGATGGAAAGCCTCAAAGAGTATTCTGAACAAAAAGACAAGAAGAAAAAACTTAACCAACGATTAAAAGAGATTGGAAATGAGATAAGTTCTTTTGAAAGAGAAAAGGAGAGATGGGCTGAACGCTGGGCTAAAGAACATATATCAGAAACTGTCCGTGACAAACATGTTAAAGAGTGCGAGGAAGAAATAGAAAAGCTATTTAGTGAAAAGGGGAAGATTTCTCAATTTTTGTTAACCGAGGAGGAAAAAGGAGAAAGAATTTGGTCTCTGAAGCAGTGGCATCAGCGGTTGAAAGACAGTCTAGAAAATGCTACTTATGAAATAAAAGTAGAGCTTATTCAGAGAATGATAAATAGGGCGATAATAAAAGGGGAGGTTTTGAATATAGAATACAATTTCCCATTCGAAGTTCCTCTCACAAAAACTTATTGGTCGTATCTGCAAACAGGAGGGGCTGTTTGTAGACACAGTCCCAGAATGGATTGAAATTTTCAATCAAAATGAATTTGAAGTTGACCTTTCTAATTGGAAAATTTCCGACATCTTAGGAAAAACAAAAACTTATATTTTCCAAAAAGGAATAAAAATTTCTGCCAAAGGATTTTTAGTTTTAAAAAGGCCAATTACAAAAATTACTCTAAATAACGATGGGGATGATCTAAATTTTATTCAACCTGATGGAAAAATTATCGACCAAGTCTCTTATGAAAAGGCGCCGGAGGGAAAATCTTATAATCGAGCCATTGCCGATTCTGGGAGTCCAGACTGGTTCTGGAGTAGTACCTTGACTCCTGGATCGGTTAATATTATTCCTGCCAGAATATCAGAAAAAGAAACTCCCGATGATAAGGGATTAGCGGCAATTAGTTCGGTGACTAAAATTTTGAAGAACGAAAATTGGTCAGAAAAACAAATTTCCAAATTTCTACCTACTTTATTAATTGCCTTAGGAAATGCCATTTTCTCAGGGGTAATTATTTTAACACTGAAAAGAAAAATTAAAACAGAAAATTACTAATAACATGCCTTCAAAAGTTTTTTCAGCGGCAATTGTTGGCTTAGACGCCCAAGTTGTTGAAGTTGAAGTTGATGTTAGTTATGGTCTCCGCTGTTTTAATATTGTCGGTCTGCCAGATCAGGCAGTAGAGGAATCAAGCGAAAGAGTAGGGGCAGCAATAAAAAGCATAAGACTTTCTCCACCCCATCATCAGCCCTTAAGAGTCTTAGTAAATTTAGCTCCGGCTGACTTAAAAAAAGAAGGTTCTATTTACGATCTGCCGATTGCTTTGGGATTCCTGTTGGCTTCCCGACAAACAAAATTTAATCCTGAGGGGAAGATTTTCATTGGCGAATTGGCTCTTGATGGAAAATTAAGAGAGATTAAAGGAGTTTTAGCTTTTACTCTAATGGCTAAAGAAGAAGGGTTTTCAGAGATTATCTTACCGAAAAGAAATGCTGAGGAGGCTGCTTTAATTTCTGATTTAAAAATAATTGGTCTGGAATCCTTAAAAGAAGTTATTGAGTATTTAGAAGGAAAAAAAGAGATATTACCTTTAAAGATTGAAGTAGAAGATATTTTAGAAAAACCCGATTACCCAGTTGATCTTGGCTGGATAAAGGGCCAGGAGTATGCCAAAAGGGCTCTAGAAATTGCTGCTGCTGGTTCCCATCATCTTTTAATGCAAGGTCCTCCCGGAGCTGGAAAGACTTTATTAGCCAAAGCCCTTCCTTCAATCCTACCAAAATTAACTTTTGAAGAGGCTTTAGAAGTGACAAAAATTTATAGTGTTGCTGGGTTATTATCAAAAGAAAAGCCATTAATTTGGCAAAGGCCCTTTAGATCGCCCCATCATACAACTTCCGAAGTTGCCCTAATTGGTGGTGGTAATCCTCCCAGACCAGGGGAAATCACTTTAGCCCATCGAGGTGTTTTATTTTTGGATGAGTTCCCTGAATTCCATCGAGACGTCTTGGAATCTCTCAGGCAACCTATTGAAGAAGGAGAAATTACAATCTTAAGAGCCAGACATTTCCTGAGCCTACCTACTCGTTTTGCCTTAGTGGCGGCAACCAATCCCTGCCCTTGTGGACATTTAAATGATCCAGAAAAACAATGTACTTGTACTACTTCTCAAGTTGCTATGTATAGAAGAAAGCTTTCTGGACCTTTAATGGACAGAATTGACCTTTTTATTGAGGTCCCGCCTCTAAAATATGAAAAACTAACGAGTGAAGACAGTCAATACTCTAGTGAGAAAATAAGAAAAAAAGTCGAAAAAGCCAGGGAAATTCAAAGAGAGAGATTTGAAAAAGAAAAAATTCTGGTTAATTCGGAAATGGGAATTCCACAAGTAAAAAAGTATTGCCAGATTGATTTAAAATCAGAAGATCTTTTAAGAAAATATATCAATTCCGGAAAGTTATCAGCCAGAGGTTATCATCGAGTCCTAAAATTGGCTAGAACCATTGCTGATTTGGAAAACTTAGAAAAAATTAGCTTCGACAATTTAGCCGAAGCCTTAATGTATAGAATAAGAGAAGATTAACGGGATCTGTTCCCGCTATTTTATTTAGCAAAAGGATTTCTAGATCCGATTACTCCAAAATGTAAATGGCAACCGGTTGACTTCCCAGCTCCAGGAGTTCCAGGTTGACCACCCATTAAAGCAATTATTTGACCTTGGGAAACTTTATCTCCAGGATTAACAAAAGAGGTTAGAATATGACCATAAAGAGTGGTTGCCCCATTTGAATGTAAAATTGTTAGATAATTGCCAGCTCCTTGATTCCAACCATATTTAACTTTCAAGATCTCACCCTGGGCAACAGCAAAAACTGAAGTGCCACATTCATTGGCAATATCAATAGCATTGTACCAATGAAGCCCCTGACTAATTTTTCCTTTAGTCGGAAAGATAAAATAAGAACTAGCTAAGGGTATCTCCGAAGGGAGAGGTTGGGGGATAGGCATTATTCCATTCGGGATAATTACGAGATCACCAGCAAAAATATCCCCCTCTCCTAAAAGCTCATTAAACTCAATTATTTTCTCTACATCTCCTTTATATATTTTGGCAATTTCACTTAAAGTTTCACCTCTTTTCACCTGATGAATTACTCCCGAAACTGGTAAAATAATCAAATTTTGACCTGGTGAAATTATTGAATTTTGATTTAAATTATTTGCCCAGAGTATAGTATTCAAGGAAATATTAAAATTCTCAGCAATGTCCCAAAGAGTGTCACTTTGTTGAACCGTATATTCAAGAATTTCCTTTCTAATTTCTGGTCCTTCTTCAATTAAGATACCAAAGGCTTGAGTTTTAACCATTACCGGTGGAGTGACGGCAATTAGACTATTTCCTTGAACTAAAGAAAGATCAGGAGATTCTGGCCGAGAACTGCTAGTCGAGCTGAAAAATAGATTCTGAGAGTTTTCTTGACTCTTTGAAAAAAAATCCAATTTATTTGGAAATTTATAAGGGGAGAAGATTAAAAGCAAGAGTAAAATCAGGGAGATTATCGAGAAATAAAAGAGAGAGTCCTTGAAAGACCCTTTTAAAAAACTAATTTTCAATTTTTTTTGGAAATTAGACACCTTTTTAAATTTACAAAATCGAAGAGGAGAAGTCAAGAGGAGTCTTTTCCACAGTCAAAATGGACCTAACTTCACGAGAAATTATTAAAAATTTATTGAAAAGATATGATGCACGTCCCTTTAAGGGTTGGGGACAGAATTTTTTGGTTGATAAAAGAGTGTTGAAAAAAATAATTGATTCGGCAAATCCCAAAAAATCCGATATTGTTTTGGAAATTGGGCCAGGAATCGGCACTTTAACCCAAGAATTAGCAAAAAGAGTAAAACCTGCCCCGTACCGAACTTGTTCTGGTACGGGGAAAGTAATCGCTATAGAAAAAGATCAAAAGATGATCGAAATATTAAAAGAAACTCTTGGAGGTTTCGAAAATGTCGAAATTATTCAGGGCGATATTTTAAAGCTAGACCCTAAACCCTATATTCTAAATACTGAATCCTACAAAATCGTTGCCAATTTGCCTTTTTATATTGTTTCCCCAACTATTCGAAAGTTCTTAGAATCGGGAAATCCGCCAAAAAAAATGATTTTAATGGTCCAAAAAGAAGTTGCCCAAAGGATTTGTTCAAGACCACCAAATATGAGCATTTTAGCAGTCTCGGTTCAATTTTATTCAAGGTCTGAAATTTTATTTTATGTGCCGCGAAGTTCTTTTTGGCCTCAACCAAAAGTAGATGGAGCAGTAATTAGAGTTTCGCAAATTTGCAAAAATTTACCGAAAATTGATAGGAATTTGTTTTTTAAGATTGTGAAGATAGGATTTTCCCAGCCCAGAAAACAAATTGTCAATAATTTAGCGAAAATGCTTGCCTTGAGTCCCCCGAATGAGGTAAAATTAGATAAAGAAAGAATAAAGGAGTGGCTTTTGAAAAATAATATTAAACCCATTCAAAGAGCCGAAACTTTGAGTATTAAAGATTGGATTAAATTAACAAAAAATTATATAATAAGTCAATGAAAGAAAAAATTAAAAATTTTTTCTTAGTTTTTAAGAGTTTTCTTCAGAAAAAGCTAATTTCTGCCTGCCCCGTAGCTAAACGAAGTTTATGGTTCGGGGCTCTTTTATTGTTTACTATTTTTGGATTAATTTTACCCGTTAAGTCAGTCCATGCCTTGGATATTTTTGGAGCCATTGTAGGAGCTATTATGAGTATCATTTTAAAAATCATAGGAATATTATTTCTCCTGTTCCCTCTTTTTATAAGTGCTGCATTCCTATCTCTTATGAGTTTGATTTTAGGTTGGATTATTAGTCCTGATTTTATTTCTCTAAAATTTACTCAAAATCCTTTTGTTGATGTTGGTTTATCCATCACTCAAGGTTTCGCCAACATGTTCTTTATTATAATTCTGGTTGCTATTGGTTTGGCGACTGCTTTAAGGATTGAAGAATACAAAGCTAAAAAAACTTTACCTATTTTAATCCTCATTGCTCTACTTATCAATTTTAGCCCAGTTTTTTGTGGATTTATTATCGATGCTTCAAATATTGTAATGAATTTTTTCTTGAGTAATATAATTGGACTCGAGGGTCTTAAAAACGCTTTTGTCACAACGAGCCAAGGAATTTGGCAAATGCTTTTCGGGAGTGGTTTTGACCTCTGGGCAAATATAGCTGCTATTATGCAGGTTTTAGTCATGATGGTTTTTAATTTTTTTGCTGGATTCATTTATATTCTCTTTTCTGCTCTTTTTATTATGAGGTATATTATGCTCTGGATTTTGGTCATTCTTTCACCAATTGCCTTTGTTTCTTATATTTTGCCAGTGACTAGAAGAGGCGGAAGTCTTTTAAGTTGGCGGACCTGGTGGGAACAGCTTATTGCCTGGTCAATTATTGGAATAATTGCCGGCTTTTTCCTTTATTTAGGATTTACCATGATCAGTATGGTTGCTTCCGACCCACGTGCGTTTACTTGTCAACCGGGGGACCCGGATTGCGGTGCAGGACTTGGCCTAATGAATAATGTCTTACCTTATCTGATTCCTCTAGTTTTATTATGGATTGCCTATCGAGAAACTAAGAGAACTTCGGCTATGTTTGCTAAAGAAATTGTCGAAATGCCAGAAAAGATGGCAAAAGCAGCAGTTACAGCAGCGGCTATATTCGCAACAAAAGGACTAGCAATGGGAGCGATAAGAGGAATACCGGGAGCCACAGCAACTGAAGCACGTATAAGAGAACGCTTGGAACGAGCTCCGCTAATCGGTAGGATGATGGGTGGACCAGGAGCCTACGCAGAATCTCAAAAAAAGGAAACAGCAAAAGCACGTGCAAAAATAGAAGGAAGAGATACTGATGCCCTCCATGATGTCGTTAAACGGAGACCTTTAACAACAGAAGATAGGCATACAAGAGCAGCAGCTATGCAACTTTTAGGAGAAAGGAAAAAATTCAAAGATGAGGAAAAACAATACGTAAAAGAGGCCCAGCTTTATGGGGCTGATATGAAACCAATCTCTCAAGCTATGCCAAAGTGGGCGCCTGAGATAATGACTAAAGATGCAGCTGGCCGTCCTACACGAATGACAATAAGGGAAGTAGTGGAAAAACAGGATCCAGGAGAATTCAGAAGAAACCTTCAAGCGGCATCCCTTAAGGGCACCACTCCCCAAGAAAAAGAAAGAGCTAGAGAAGTTTTAATATCTATGGACATAAGAAAATTAATTGAAATAGAAAGAAGAGGATCTACTGAGCAAAAAGATGTCATTCGAGAGCTTATTCAGACTCAAAGACAGGAATTAGGAGCTATGGTACGTACTCTTAGAGCGGCGGGAAGATTGGTGGAGGCTGATCGAGCGGAAAGGACATTAATAGCAGCTAGGAGAAGTCCGACATTTAATCCTTAAAATGTTTGGATTATTTTAGTAACTAACTATAATTTTCTAATAGACGCATTATGAAGCCTAATCCTAACAAAAAATGGGAAATAATTTATCCTGAAAATTCCTCTGCGATTATTACTAAACTTATGGAGAAATATGAATTAAAGGAAACACCAAACGATGTTTTAGAAAAAATGGAACGAAACGAAATTACTATCGGAGAAATAATAGCAGGAATCGTTGCTAAAGCAGCTAAAGAAGAAGGTTCAGTAGAAAGTATTGCTTCTGCACTTAAACAAAGTTTAAATCTCACAAAAGAAACTGCCGAAGCATTAGCCGAAGATCTTAAAAAGGAAATTTTAGTTTTTGTCGAGAAGATTCCAATAAAAGAAGAAAAAATTCCAACTCCCGAAAAAAAGGAGGAAATTACTCCATCCAAGAAACCAAAAATAAGACCTCAAGAAATTGAACCTCAAATTTCTCCAGAGAAACCTACAAAAAGGCCTCCAAAACAAGACACTTATCGAGAACCAATCGAATAAAAAAAGGGATTAAAAAAATAAGTTACTTTTAATCCCTTTTATTTATTATTCAGGGAACTCTCTCTCAAACTCTTCTTCTACCTCTTCTCTGGTCATCTCTTCGATTTTTTTCCTTTCTCCTTTTGAGGGTTTTCTTTCTTTCTCTAGCGGTTTTTCTTCTCGCGGTTCTCTTCCTCCCAGTATTCTTTCTCCGCCGATGCTTATTAAGGGCAACCCTCTTACTCCTTCTAATCCTTTGTATTCGATGATCTGCTTTGTCACTTTGCCTCGTTCGGTCTGAACCACTTCTAAAGCGTCTTTAGGCGACACACCTACTCCATCCTTGATTTCTTTCGCCCGATCTCTAACATGCTGGAGTTCTATTACTTCGGCCTCTCTTTCTTTTGTTTCAACGGCTATTTTGGCTTTGGTTTCCAATTCCATCTGTTTTTCTCTGGCAAGTGCTACTTGGTATTCGGGTAGCAAATTGATTTTGTAAATTTGCATCCCGTTTTCTTCAATCTGGATTCCCCATTCATTTTTGAAAGTCTCCTGAATCAAAGGGTCAGTTCCTAACTCCTGCCATAGTTTTTGAGGGTCTTTCTCTAGTGTCCGAATCTTGTCAAATTCCTTAGACCTTACCCAACCTGTTCTGAGGGCATTTAATCTGTTCAAGGCATTTTCAAGCCAATTTGGTGGAGCAACAAATAGTACTTTCCAGGGATTAATGACTCGGATTGTATCAAGGAATTCAATATCTATTATCATCCCGTCTTTTGTCTCGGCCTTGACTATTTTTGACCAGTAGGTGTCGGGTTTGACGAGGATGTAGTCCAAGTCTTTTATATCTTTGAACTCGACTTTTGGTTCTTCGCCTGCCCTCAATTCGACGCTATACCATCTAAAGTGGTATTTATAGACCTTATCGAGTCCCCGAATTCCAATCCACCTTAAGCCGCCCGGGAGACGAAGTGCCTTTTTTGGTTTTACATTCCAATTTTTGTCGAGTTTATAGCCTTTCCAAGCCATAACGATTTTCCGAAATCCACCGAGTCTTAATATTGCTTTAGCAGTTGCTTCCTTCGTTAAAGTAAAATTTAGAAAGCCGAAGAATAATACCAGAAACAACAGTATTGCTATCGAATTTTTTATTGGTGCCGGTAAAGGTGTTGTCACTGCAACTATTGTCGCTACTCCTATTGCAATAGCTATTACTATTATCGCTTCTGCTACTTCAATTATCGCTTTTGCTACTTCAATCAGTTTTATCTTTATTTCTTTCAGTTCCATTCTTTTCCCTCCTTTATTTAATTTTTAACGGCTTTCGCCTCACTGACTAAATTATATCATTTCCGAAAATTTTGTCAAATTCTAAACGGCGGGACTTCGTTAAATTTTAGATTGGATTAGTTTGTTTTTTTTCGACTTTAAGAAAAATTTAAATTTATATCCAACCAGGAAAACTACAATTAAAAGAAATATTGCTGAAAAATAGGAAGAAATAAAAATAAAAATTAATCCAATTATAAAAAGAAAAATAAGAAGAAAAAATCTTTTTTTCGTTATTTCAGGCTTTAAAAATTGAATCTTCGGAGAGCCAATTTTTTTCTTGAATTGCTGACCAAATAGAAATAGAATTAAAAAAGTTGGTAAAAAAGCAGAGATTATCGCAATATAAAAATTTATCTTTAGAACCCAGGAAATTAAAGTGCCTAAAATTCCCAAAAAGATTGCGAAAAATAAGCTTCTTCTTAAACTGTTTATTAATTTTTCAATTTCGAAGTCTTTATTTTCCATGGAAATCTCTTTTAATTATAGCAGTTTTAATCAATGAAAAATAAGGTTTTCTTTACCTTTTTATTTGTGCTATAATAAAAATACGTTGGTCTCGAAAGTGCAAAAAGTTTAATGTTTATCGAGAACCTATTGAATAAATTTCCGAAAAAAGTTTTACCGGAAGGAAAAATAATGAGAATCACTGAATATCTAAAAAGAATTCAAAACTTACCTTTACTTAAGAAAAAGGTTATTTTCTGGATAATAATAATTATTTTGGGATTAATTCTTCTTTTTCTCTGGATTATAAATATTCGACAGACAATTAAGGCTTATCCAAAGGAAAAATTTCTTGAACAAATAAAACCACCGAAAATTGGCGAGGAATTAGAGAAACTACCAAAATTTGAAATCCCAGAAGAGAAAATCGAAGAAATTAAAGAAAGTGTAAAGTAATTATGGAATTTACTGTTCCCCAATTTATTGAGAGGGAACCAAAAATAGTTGGCCCCCTAACTTTCAAACAATTCCTTTATATTGGAATAGCTGGTGGTATTTGTTTTTTCCTTCGTTTTTTCATTGGCAAAAAAAATCTCCCCCTTTTTATCTTTCTTTCTATACTTATAATGGGGGGAGCAGTAGCATTAGCCTTCTTAAAAATCAAAGGTTATCCTCTCCTAACCTATATAAAAAATTTCTTTATTTTTACTACTACTTCGAAATTTTTTGTCTGGAAAAGAAAAATTTTGCCACCGAGAGTTAAAAAAGTAGAAAAGATAGAAAAAAAAGAGATTGAGGAAGAATTACCTCTAAAAATTAGGGAAAGGAGTCAATTACAAAAATTAATGACTCGGGTAGAAACCAAGACAAAATAAATCTATGCCAAGACTAACGACTCAACAATTTTTAGAAATTGACCAAATCAGAGAAGGGGTGATTGTCTTAAAAGATAAAACCTTAAGAGGAGTTTTACTTGTCTCTTCTTTGAACTTTGCTTTAAAATCCGAAGAAGAACAAAAGGCAATTATCTATCAATTTCAAAATTTTTTAAATGCTCTTGATTTCTCCTGTCAAATCCTTGTCCAGACAAGGAGATTAAATATCACTGGTTATTTAGATAAATTGAAGGAGTTAGAAGAAAAGCAGGAAAATGAATTGTTAAAAATTCAGACAAGAGGCTATCGAGAATTTATTGAGAGCCTGGTTAAAGCAGGAACAATTATGACCAAAAATTTCTTTGTTATTATTCCTTTTTATTTACCAATTAAAGTACCAAAAGGCCCTGGTGCGCCAAAAATTACTATCAGAGAGGAGGAATTTCAAAGTTATAAAAGTCAACTCTGGCAAAGAATGGAATTTGTTGCCTTAGGACTTAGAAGAAGTGGTCTTCAGGCAATTCCATTAATTACTACTGAATTAATTGAGCTTTTCTGGGGATTTCATCATCCAAAGGAAGCCGAATTTGGCTACTTCCCAGAAATTCCTCCGGAATTGGCTCAATAAAACAATGAGAATTCCTTTTTTAAAAAAGAAGGAAATTGAAGTTCCAGGAAAAATATTTGAGGCTGAACTAGTTAAGATAACTGATATTATTGCCCCGCCTTCAATTGAGATTAACTCAAATTATTTGAAATTGGGAGAAAGATTTGCCAAAACTTATTTTATTTTTTCCTATCCCAGGTATTTAACTACCGGTTGGTTATCCTCAATTATTAATTTAGAGTATCCCTTAGATATTTCCTTTTTCATCCATCCAATGGAAAGTGGGATGGTCTTAAGACAATTAATGAAAAGGGTTACTGAAGTCCAGTCAGAAATCATGGAAAGGGAAGAAAAGGGATTAATTAGAGATCCAGTTTTAGAAACTGCCTATCGAGATTTGGAGGAGTTAAGAGATAAACTCCAAACGGCCAGGGAAAAAATGTTTGAGTTTGGCTTATATCTGACCGTCTATGCTGATAAAGAGGAAGAGTTCCGAGATATCGAGACAATTTTGAGATCAGTTTTAGAGGCCAGATTAATTTATGTTAAACCAGCCCTATTTCAGCAACACGAAGGCTTTATTTCCACTTCTCCTTACTGTCTAGATCGACTCCAAATTCATACCCCAATGAATACCGAACCCCTGTCTTCTGTTTTTCCTTTTATTTCCTTTGACCTTTCTTCTAATGAGGGAATCCTCATGGGAATTAATAAACACAACAATTCTCTGATTTTATTTGATAGATTTAGTTTAGAAAACGCCAATGAAGTTGTTTTTGCCAAGGCTGGTTCTGGAAAATCTTATGCTGTAAAATTGGAAGTTTTGAGGTCATTAATGCTTGGGGTTGATGTTATTATCATAGATCCGGAAAATGAATACCGAACTTTATCCGATGCGGTTGACGGTTCTTTTTTCAATATTTCTCTAACTGCTCCATATCACATTAATCCTTTTGAATTACCATCACCAAGAGAAGATGAAAGATCAGAAGATGTTCTAAGGTCAAATATTATAAACTTGGTTGGTTTATTGAGATTGATGTTGGGTGGTTTAACTCCAGAAGAAGATGCTATTATTGATCGAGCTTTAAATGAAACCTATGCTGCCAAAGACATCGCTCCGGAAACTGATCCTTCTCTTTGGAAAGAAAATTTACCCTTGATGGAAGATTTGGAAACAGTTTTGGAAACAATGGAAGGAACTGAATCTTTAATTAAAAGACTCCAAAAATTTACCAAGGGTGCCTATGCCATCTTTTTCAATCAGCCCTCGAATATCTCAATGGAAAATAGATTTATTGTCTTTGGAATTAGAGATATGGAAGAAGAATTAAGACCAATGGCACTTTATATAATTTTGAGATATATTTGGAAAACAGTCAGAACCACCCTCAAAAAAAGAATTGTAGTTGTCGATGAGGCCTGGTGGTTAATGCATACCGAGGATGGAGCTTCCTTTTTATATGGACTCTGTAAAAGAGCAAGAAAATATTGGTTAGGGGTTACAACTATTACTCAGGATGTTAATGATTTCATGAAATCTACTTATGGCCAGCCAATCATTACTAATTCCTCTTTACAATTGTTATTGAAGCAGTCTCCAGCAACAATTGATGTAGTAAAAAAGACCTTCGCTTTGACTGAAGAAGAGAAATATATGTTACTTGAGATGTCTGTTGGTGAAGGACTTTTTTTTGCTGGTCAAAAGCATGTGGCGATTAAAGTAGTTGCTTCCTATGCCGAAGACCAGATAATTACTACTTCTCCTGAAGAAATCTTGAAAATTAAAAAGGCTAAGAAAGAATTAAAAGAAGAGGTCTAAAAATTGAAAGTTTTTTAAATTCGCTTTATAATAAAAATGGATATGCTATATCTAAGAAAAATTTTAATTATTTTTCTTTTTGTAATCTTTTTATCTCTTATTTTTGTTGATTTTTCTTTTGCTCAGAGGGAACTTGAAGTTCCGATCCCAGGTCTCACAACTACTACTCTGCCGGCCTTGCCAGAATATATAGATGCAATCTATAGATTTGCTGTGATATCTTTTGGATTAATTTGTTTTGGAGCTTTAGTTTATGGTGGTTTTCGTTATTTAACTTCAGCTGGTTCACCAGCTGCCATGGCCGATGCCAAAGACCAGATTTTTTCAGCTATTTTAGGTTTAATTATTTTATTTAGTTCCTGGTTAATTTTAAATACGATTAATCCAGAATTATTAATTTTATGTAAACCAGGGGAAGTATGCCCATCAAAAGAAATATTAACCACCGAGCCACAACCTCATGAGCTTGTAATGAGACTTTATAAAGATGCTGATTATCAGGGAGATAGCTGTGGTATTGGTAAAAGTGACAAATGGATTGAAGACCTTTGCGGTGCTGATTGGAATGATACAATTTCCTCGATAAAAATTGAAGACCCAAATTATGTAGCTGTTATTCACGAAGATAAGGATTTTACAGGAAAAGCTCAGTTGATTGAGATAAATGTGCCGAAACTTGATGCTCACATGAACGACCAAACCTCTTCAATTACTGTTATTAGAAAAGTTGGTTCTTCTGGGAAGGCAACCCTTTACGGAGATGCTGATTATAAATTTGAGAGAAATGGCGAGTGGCATCCTTTTGCAAAAGATTTCTACACGGCCTATCCTAACTTTAGAGCTCTAGAATATGAGTATGAAGGCGAGACTGTAAACTTTGATAATCAAGCCAGTTCAATAACAGTTGAAAGAGGTGTAATCGCTATTATTTATGAACATCCAGATTATAAAGGGGGAGCCAGAATAATAACCAAAGATGACCCAAACCTATGTTACCTAGGGGCTGGTTGGTGTGATATTCTCCATCCTAGATGTAACTATTGGCCATGTTATCCTGGTACCAGTCCTTTCTGTAGTATTAATGATTGTATTTCTTCAATCCAGATAGTAAATGGATATATTGTGACTACCCTTCCGAGCCGTTGCGCCGGTTTTCCGGATACTACCTGCGCGGCCGAGGGTTGTGAATGGTGTCCTAAATGTTCAGCGAACTACGAGGAAAATTCTTGGGGATTTGATGCTTGTCTTGAGCCCGGAACCTGTACTCGTACCTGTTCTGCAAATTGCGATGGTGAGATATGCCCTAGATGTTCAGGATTTGATGAAGCTGATCCTTCGCAAGCTGATAAATGTGTTTTAACTGGAACTTGCGCACACCCTATTACCTGTTCTGCTGCTTGTAACGGTGAGATGTGCTTAAAATGTGGTGGGGCAGGAGGGCTTTTTGAAAATCCTTTTGATGCTGATACCTGTGTTGCAACTGGGACATGCACTCATCCCGACTGTTCAGCTGCTTGCGGAGGGGAATGGTGCCCAAAATGTTCTCCTACAGGATTTTTTGAAAATCCTTGGGGGGCTGATACATGTGTTCAAGCTGGACAGTGTACCTATCCTAACTGTACGGCTGCTTGTGAATGTATTACGACGCTCTATGAAGATGCTAATTATGGCGGGGCATCGTTGCAAGTTACGGGAGATATTGCGGATCTAGATACTGTTGGTTTTAATAATAAAGCCTCCTCAATAAAGGTTCCGCCAGGTGTAACTGTTGTTATATATACTGGTAAAAATTTTGACACATCAAGACCATACCGAACAATTACTGCCGATGACCCTAATTTTGATACCTGTGATGCCGAAGATTTTTGTTCTCCTAACTGTGCAGATGCTCCGGAGTTGTCACATTGTGCATGTTACTTGCTTACTAACGAGTGCTGGAACGATAAGGTTTCCTCAATCGACGTACAATAGAGTTTTCTTCAATCCGAGTATTGAATGAAACATAATAATAAAAAGGGCTTTTGAAGCCCTTTTTAAATTCAACCTTCTTTAACTTTTAAGGATAAGGTTTAATCACTACTCTTCTTTCTGGTTCCTGGCCAATACTTTCGGTTGTAACATCTTTGCGATCGGCTAATTCTAAATGGATAATTCTTCTTTCATAGGCTGGCATTGGTGGTAATACTCTTTCTTCTTTTTTTAGGGAAACCTCGTCAGCCACTGATTTAGCTAAATCTTTTAGATATTCGATTTTCTTTTTTTTATAATCGTTAATATCTAAGTCAATAAAAAAGTTTTCTTTGATTTTTCTTTTTAAAATTGCCTTCAGAAGGTGCTGAATCTCAAAAAGGGTCTGCCCTCGCTCGCCAATGAAAATTTGAGGTTCTTCCATTTTTAAATTTATTGGAATTGTCTCTTTTTTTAGTGGTGGGAATTCAATTTCAATTTCAAAGGTTGTTTTTTTGAAGAACTCCTCTGTCTCTTTCCTTATTTTTTCTAAATCACTTTCAGTTATCATTTTTTAAAAAGACGCTGGACGTCTTAAAATAAAATATTGTTGAATAATCAAAAAAATTATTGAAACTAACCAATAAAGAGCAATAGCCGAAGGAAGTTTTAATAAAATAAAGATTGTGAGAATTGGAAAAAAATAAAGACTTTGTTTTTGAAGAATTTTTGAAAATTGATCAATTTTCCCCTTTTGGGGAGTAATCATTTTGACCTGGAAAAATTGGGAAATACCAGCAAGAATCGTCAAAATTAAGTGGGGCTGAGCCAAGTTTATCTTTCCTAAAAAATAAGGCGAAATTTCTGTTGGTTTAGATAAAAATTGATAAAGGTCAACCATTCCTTCGGGTTGGATTCCTTTTAAGAAAACCCGATAAAGAGCAATCAAAATTGGTAATTGAATTAAAAGGGGTAAAATAGTAGAAATGGGATTAATTTTGGCTTCTTTATAAAGATTAATAATTCCCTGGGCCTGCCTTTCTTTGTCTTCTTTATATTTCCTTTTAATCTCTTCAAGTTTTGGTTGCAAATCTTCAAAGGTCTTCTGAGATTTAATTGCCTGAACTCCCAAAGGATAGAGTAATATCCTAACTGAAATGGTCAAAAAAATGACGGCCATCCCGAAATCATTTCCCGGTAAATATTGATAAAAAAAGATGAGTAAATTAAAAAGAGGTTGATATAAAATTAGATTAAAAAAATAAAGTAAAAAATTCATTTTAGAAACTGGAAATTTTTGCCTTGATAAAAAGCTTATTTACATTTTCTTCAACTTCCCAGAAATCTTTATTTTCCAAACCAGGCCGGACAATTATTAAAATATCAATCCCTTTTTTAATTTTGGTCAATTTATTTTTTATTATTTCTCTAAGTCTCCTTTTAATTTTATTTCTTAAAGTTGCTTTTCTGGAAACTTTTTGGGAAATAATAAAACCAAAACGACTTTGATTTAAATTATTTTTGATAATTTTCAAAAACAAAAAATCTTCTTTATAGCCTTTACCTTCCTTCAAAATTCTCTCAAAATCCTTTTTTGCTTTTAGGCGATTCTCCTGGGATAACATTTCTTTAAATGGTTAATCTCCATCTTCTCTTTTTCCTTCTCCTCGTTAAAACATCTCTTCCTTCCTTTTTTTGTATTCTCTTTCTAAACCCATGGGTTCTCTTCCTCTTTTTCTTTTTTGGTTGATAAGTAATTGACATGAGATACTAAATTAAATTTTAACTCTTTGGTGGTAAAAGTCAATTTCCACTTCTTTTTCACAGCTTATTAACAAAATTGAAGTTTTTTTAGTTATTTTCCCTCCTTCTTGACTTATGATATAATAAAAAAATCAAATATGTCTCTAGGGATATTTTCACCTAGTTTAAAATATACCTCTAGGGGTATTTCTTGCTATCGCTCAAAATATGAACAATGAAGAATTGTGGGAAGCGGTTTTAGCCCAGATTCAATTAAATATCTCCCAGGCTAATTTTGCTACTTGGTTTAATGGAACAGAAATTCTTTCTGAAAGAAAGGGGGAAATTATGGTTTCAGTCCCAAACTCTTTTGCTAAAGAGTGGTTGGAAAACAAATATGGTAAACTCATTTTCAGAATTTTGCATAGTTTAAATGAAGAAGTTAGAGAAGTCAAATATGTTATTGGCCGGCAAAACCTAAAGTCTTCGAAAAAAGTAGTCCTGCCTCTTTTGGAAACCGACCAGCTGGAGTTCCCTGAATTCAAGATTGATCAAGAAACTGGTCTTAATCCTAGATATACTTTTGAAAATTTTGTTGTTGGTTCTTTTAATGAATTAGCTCAGGCAGCTAGCTGGGCAGTAACTAAGAACCCCGGCTTTGTTTACAATCCTTTATTCATCTATGGCGGGGTTGGTTTGGGTAAAACTCATTTACTCCAAGCAATTGGAAATGAAATTGCTAAGAATTTCTCTCAAAAGAAAGTCAATTACATTCCCTCAGAAAAATTCACTTCTGGTGTAGTTACTTCAATTAGAAACCATGAGATGGAAAGCTTTAAGACAAAATATCGTGAAATTGATGTCTTAATCATTGACGATGTTCAGTTTTTAGCTGGTAAAGAAAAAACTCAAGAGGAATTTTTCCATATTTTTAATACTCTTTACGAAGCTAATAAACAAATTGTCCTTTCTTCCGACAGGCCTCCCAAGGCTATTCCGGCCCTAGCTGAAAGATTAAGATCTCGTTTTGAGGGGGGAATGATAGCCGACATCGGTTACCCCGATTTTGAAACAAGAGTAGTTATTTTAAAAGCGAAAGCTCAAGAAAGAAAATCCGAATTTAAAGAAGAAGTTCTTGATTATATTGCTTCAAATATCCAAAAAAATATCAGGGAATTGGAGGGAGCTTTAAACAGATTGATAGCCTACCAAAAGCTAAACAAAAAGGAACCAGGCATTGAAATTGTAAAAACTCTTTTAAAAAATTTAATTTTTTCTCCAGCGAAAATAATAACTCCTAAAAGAATAATCCAAGTAGTAGCTGAATTCTATGACCTTAAAGAAAAGGATCTCTTAGATTCTTCCCGAAAAAAAGAAATTGTCAGGCCAAGACAAATAGCTATGTATTTATTAAGAGAAGAATTAAAAAACTCCTATCCTTTTATTGGTCGGAAATTTGGAGGCAAAGATCATACTACGGCTATTTATGCTTATGAGAAAGTTTCGAAAGAAAAAAATAAAAATAAGAGTCTTGAAGAGGAAATCTATCTTATAAAACAGAGAGTATTGAGTGAATAATTTTAGGATATCTTTTATATCAAATTTTTAAACAGAAATTTCACAAAATTTTCAAATTGAAATAAAGAGAGACAGTTTACAATAATAATGAAATTAATAATTTTACATAGTATTATAGAAGATGGTTTAACTATTACCTCTCGAATTTCTCCAAAAACCTTTAGTTTACCAATTCTAAATAACGTCCTAATTAAAGCTGAGAAAAATTTTTTAAATTTAGAAACAACTGATTTAGAAATAGGGATTAAATGGAGAGCCTTAGCAAAAATCGAAGAAGAAAGTTCTCTTACAGTACCATCAAGACTTTTCTTAAATCTAATAAACCTTTTACCCGAAAAACCGGTTTATCTAGAATCTAAAGAAAATAATTTAAATATTCAATGTGGAGACTATAAAACAGAAATTAAAGGGCAAAGTGCTCAGGATTTTCCGATTATTCCCCAACCAATAGCTGAAAACCCAATTACATTAGATAGTCAAGCTCTTTCCCAAGCCTTAAGTCAAGTCGTTGATATCCCTATTCTTTCTTCAGCTAGACCAGAAATTTCCGGAATTTACTTTGCCTTTGAGAAAGATTTAATAAAAATGGTTTCTACTGATAGTTTTAGATTAGGAGAAAAGAAACTCTTCTATGAAAAAGTAAAGTTACCAATTCAGCCCTTTTCTTTTATTCTTCCTCAAAAAGCGGCTAGGGAAATAATTAATATTTTTGGAGAAAAAGAGGAAGAGATTAAGCTTCATTATTCAACAAATCAGGTTCTATTTGAAATCCCAATACCTGAGACTAGTCACCCAAAAATTCAATTAATTTCTAGGCTAGTCGAAGGTGAATACCCAGATTATCAAGCAATTATTCCAAAAAAATATCAAACCAAAATTATCTTATCAAAAAATGAATTTTTAAACCAGATAAAAATGGCTAGCCTTTTTAGTGGGAAGACTAATGAGATCAAATTTAAAATCGAGCCTAAAGAAGAAAAAGTTGAAATTTATAGTCAAAATCCAGAGTCTGGCCAATATCAATCTTTTCTGCCTGGAAAGGTAGAAGGAGAGGGTCTAAAAGTCTCTTTTAATTGGCGATTTTTAATCGATGGCTTATTAAATATTAAAACTCCGGAATTGATTTTCGAATTGAATGGAGAAGAGGGACCAGGAGTTTTAAGACCAGTTAGAGACGATACTTATCTTTATATTCTGATGCCGATTAAGGCAAGTTGAAACCTTTTCAAAATTGACTAGAGATTTCTGGTTTTTGAAAATTAGGGGCCCTTTGGGAGGGTGGGGGCCGGATTGTAGTCTTTTGGATATCTCGGCAAGACCTTTTCCAGAAAAGCTCGCCAGATGGGGCCTGCCACTACTACTCCGGGCTCTTTCTCCATCGGGGAATTATCATTATTTCCAGCCCAGACTCCGACGACAATTGAAGACGTATAGCCAATAATCCAACCATCTCTAAAGTTATCGGTTGTCCCAGTTTTTGCTGATACTTGATAGTCTTCAAAATACATTGGAGAATGTGGCCCGAAAATTGGAGCTCTGGCCTGGTTATCTGACAAAATATTATTAATCAATCTAGCCACCTCAATTTCTAAAATCCTGATTGGGTTTTTTTTGTTTTCCTCAATTATTCTTCCTTGGCTATCTTCAATTTTCAAAATAAAACTGGGAGGATTTTTTAGACCCTCATTAGCAAAAACTCCATAGGCTGAAACCATTTCTAGTAAGTTCACTTCTCCTCCTCCTAAGACAATTGATGGCCCATAAAAAGATACTGGTTTATTTAAAGTAGTTATTCCCATTTTCTGGGCTGTTTCAAGACTTTTCCTTAAGCCCTCACGAAAGACTTCTTCTTGGCCTAGGAAATTAATAATTTCCAGATTGTCTATTTTGTTTTCATTACCAACCAAGTAGAGAACTTTTATTGAGGGGATATTCAATGATTGGGCTAACCCTTCTCTTAAAGAAACCCAGCCTCGGAATCGACCATCATAATTTTTAGGAAAATATTCTTTGCCACCCCAAACTCCGAAATTCGTTAATTCGTCAAGAACTTTTGTTTTGTCATCGTAACCTTCTTTAAAAGCAGTAGCATAGACAAAAGGCTTAAAAGCAGAACCCGGTTGCCGGCCAGGATTTTCTTTTGTCCCAACTACAACATTAAATTGAGGATCGAATAAACAATTTTTTCCAGAAACACATCCTTCAGGTAAGGAAGGGGCATAATAATCACCGGTTCCGACAGTCATTGCTAGAATTTCACCGGTTTTAGGATCAATCGCTACCAGACCTGCATTATAGGCATTGTAAATTTTATTTCTTTTAATTCCCTCTTTAACTACCTCCTCGGCTATTTCTTGTAATTCCCAATCTAAAGAAGTGTGGACTCTCCACCCCCTCTCTCTTAAGAAATCTTGACCATACATTTCTTCCAATTGTTGCTTCACCAATAAAGTAAAATAAGGTGCCTTAATTGACTCTTGAACTTGGGCAAATTTTATTTCCTCTATTTTTGCTTTATTTTTCTCCTCTTCGTTTAAAAAGCCAAATTCAACTAATCTATCCAAGATATAGTTTTTCCTAGCCAATAACTCCTCTTGATTCTCAGAAAGATAACTTGGGGCTTGAATAAGTGCTGCCAAAGTAGCCGCCTCAGCTAAGGAAATTTGGGAAACTGATTTTTGAAAATAGGTCTGACTAGCAACTTCAACTCCATAAGCATTTTGGCCAAAAGGGACCTGGTTTAAATACCATTCTAAGATTTGCTCTTTTGAATAGCGTCTTTCTAATTCTAAGGTTAAAACAATTTCCCTAATTTTTCTTGTTAAAGTTTTTTCTCTAGTTAAAAAACTAGAGCGAATTAGTTGCTGAGTAATAGTTGAAGCTCCCTGAATAGGTTTTCGTAATTTTAAATTAACTAAGATTGCCCGACCAATCCCTTTAAGATCTAAACCAAAATGATTATAAAAATTATGATCTTCAGCCACAATCACCGCCTCCCTTAAATATTTGGGAATTTTTTCTAAAGGAACAATTTCTCTTTTTTCTTCTCCATAAATATCGTATAAAAGAATTTGGCCAGATCGATCATAAATTTTAGTTGACTGAATGAACAATTTTTCGGTGAATTTCTCTGGTCTAGGGAACTCTCTGGCATAATAAATAAATAAAAAAACAAAGAAGCAAAAGAGAAAGAAAAAAACAAAAGCTAAAAATTTAAAAATAAAAAAAGCCCCTTTTCTTCTTCGTTTTTTTTGAAAAATTTTTAGACCTCTTTTTCTCAGGGGCATAGTTTTTAATCTATTTTAATATATTTTGTTTAATTTGGCAAATTTTAATAATTTGTTATGATGAAAAAAGAACTTGTTTTCATTAGAACCTTGATTTCTCCGAAATTATGGAAATTAATCAAAGAAAATTTGAAGAAGTCTTGACTAAAGGAGTGGAGAAAATCATTCCTAGTAAAGAAAAATTGGCAAGGTTGATGAAAAAGAGAAAAATTCGTCTCTATCTTGGGATTGACCCAACTACTCCCGAACTTCACCTAGGTCATACTATACCTTTAAGAAAAATAAAAGAGTTTCAAAAATTAGGGAATGAAGTAATTTTGCTCTTTGGTACTTTTACTGCTCAAATAGGTGATCCTTCAGAAAAAGATGAAAGAAGAAAACCACTTAGTTTAAGCCAGATCAAAAAAAACATGGCTAACTATAAAAGACAAGCTTCGAAAATTCTTGACTTTTCAAAAGTTAAAATTAGATATAATGCCGATTGGTTAACCAAACTTAATTTCGAAGACCTTGTTAAACTTACCTCCTATTTTACTGTTTCTCGATTATTAGAGAGAGATATGTTTCAACAACGCCTCAAAAAAAGAGAAGAAGTCTGGGTTAATGAATTTTTATATCCCTTAATGCAAGGGTATGATTCAGTGGCAATGAATGTCGATTTAGAGATTGGTTCAACCGATCAGACATTCAATATGTTAGTTGGTAGAAAACTGCAACGAATTTACAACAAAAAAGAGAAGTTCGTTTTAACTACCCCGATGCTTTTAGGCCTAGATGGAAGAAAGATGAGCAAAACCTTCGGCAACACCGTTAATATTATGGATTCACCTGATGAGATGTATGGGAAATTGATGTCTCTTAAAGATGATTTGATTTTGCAATATTTTAAATTATGTACGGAAATTCCTGAGAGAAAAATTAAAGAAATCGAAAAGAATTTAAGGCTCAAAAAAGTAAATCCTCGGGATTTAAAAGCCAGATTAGCTAGGGGAGTTGTTAGTATCTATCATAGCAAAGAAGCTGCCCTCGCAGCTGAGAAGGAATTTAACCGAATTTTTAGGGAAAAAAAATTACCAAGGGAGACCCCAAAGGTAAAAATTAAAGAAAAATTCCTCAATATCCTTGACTTACTGGTTAGACTAAGATTGGCTAATTCTCGTTCTGAAGCCAAGAGATTAATCCTTCAAAAAGGAGTGAAGATAAATGATAAAGTTGAGGAAGATTGGGGAAAACAAATTGAACTAAAAAAAGGGATGATAGTTCAGGTTGGTAAAAGGAGATTTTTTAAATTATTGGTTTAAAATTCCTCTTCTTCCTTTTCTGCCAATTCTTCTTTCTCTTCCTCTTCTCCTTCAATTTCCTCTTCTTCAGCAAAAAAAAGGTTCCAGGTTTTTCTCTTTAAAGTTCATGATTTTTCAGCTTTAATTTGATCTTTTAGGGCTATTATAAAAAGCCAAAAGACCTTGCCAAGTCCCACCTTTCGACCGCTATTAGACATTTGCTGAAAATTTTAAACAAGGTTTTGTATTAAAAATTACGAAAGGTGGGGGTTAAGGCCTTTTTAAAAAGCAAGTTAAAGCTATTGCCAAAGCATCGGCAGCATCATCAGGTTTTGGAATTTCTTTCAAACAAAGTAGTTTTTTCAACTTTTTTTGGACTATCTTCTTATCTGCTCTTCCATTTCCAGTGATTGCAAATTTTATTTGGAGAGGAGTAGTTTCCCAGACGGGTAGTCTTTTTTTTGCTGCCGTTAAAAGAATTACTCCTTCAACCTGGGAAACTGGGATGGCTGTTTTTAAATTTTTAAAAAAATAGATATTTTCTATTGCTAAAATATCTGGTCGGTATTTCTCTGTTATCTTTGAAAGTTCGTTATTTATTTTTCTCAAACGTTCTCCTCGTTCTGAATTTTTACTAGTGCGGATTACACCATAACCCAAGCATTTTAAAATTTTCGATTTCTTAATAATCCCATAGCCAGTACTGGCTAGGCCAGGATCGATACCTATTATTATCATATTTTTAAATTAGAATAAATCTCTTGAACGCTATCATTTTCATCTAAAGCCTCAAAAAGCTTTTGACAAGCCCCCTTTTGTTTTTCATCTAATTCAATCATTTCTTTTGGCACCCAATCTAAAGAAGCTGATTCAATTTTAATTCCCTTTTCCTCTAGATTTTTCTTTATCCTTTCTAGCTCTTCAGGTTTAGTATAGATATCTAAAAGGTAATTATGCCAATAGATATCCTCTGCCCCGACCTCAATTGCTGTAATTTCTAATTTTTCTTTATTCTTTAGATTTCCGGTCTGTAATTTATAATCGACAACTATACAACCCCTTCTTTCAAAAAGCCACTTAACAGATCCTTCTCCGGCTAATTTTCCATTATTTTGATTTAAAATCTGTTTTACTTCTCCTAAAGCTCGGTTTTTATTATCAGTAATTCCTTCGATAATAATTGCAATTCCTCCCGGGCCGAAAGCCTCATAAAAAACCTCTTCTAATTTACCCCTTGTCAATTCACCACCACCTCTTTGTATGGCTCTTTCTATATTTTCATTAGGCATATTAAAAGAGCGGGCTATCCCAATAGCCAACCTTAATTTAGAATTGGTTTCTGGATTAGTTCCCCCTTCTCTTACAGCAATCGAAATCATCCTAGCCATTTTTGAAAATATTTGGCCTCTTTTTTGATCAGTGATTTCCTTCTCGTGTCTTATAGTTTTTGCATGAGAATGCCCTGACATATTAATCTAAATTTTATCTTTTAATTTTTTGACATTTTATACAAAATCTAGCCTCTGGAGAAATTTTCAATCTTTTAAAACTAATTGATTTCTGACATTTCTCGCAAATTCCATATTTTCCCTTCTTTATCTTTTCTAAAGCCGAATTGGTATCTCTTAATTTTATTTCCAGAGCATATTCGATTGGTAAGCGAATTTCATATTCTTCCACCTCATCAGCTGCCTTTTCCAGACCAGCTGAACCTGTTTCTCCATCAAAAACTGGGAAGAGACTCTTCCAATCTTCTTTTAATTTCTTTCCTTCTTTAGCAAAAACTTTTAATTCTCGTTCAATCAACATTTTTTCCCTTTCCAATTTCTTTTTCAATTTTTCAAGAATTTTTTTTGTCATGTTTCAAACGAAATAAGGAATATCACCAAAGGTGTAATTGCGACAAATCAAGGTTATGGGAAGTTTAACTCTTATTTTAAGAAAGGGAATTTCCCTTTCAGATACCAATACCAGAGAAAGAAAATTAAGGTTAAAATTATTAAAATTAAAACCAAAATTAGAAATCTCCTTAAGATTTTTTCTAACAAAGAGGGTTTCTGTGGAAGAGGTCTAAAAATTACTTTTTCAGTTACTTCTTTAATTTCCTCTGGTTTTAGTGGAATTTCTTCTGGCTTTGGTGGAGGGGGTATTTCTTCCTTTTCTTCTAAAATCCTTCTCAAAAATATTTTTCTTTCTTCTTCTTCCTTTTTGATTTGGGCCATTCTTTTTTCTATTTCTTCCAATCCTATTGGCCTTTCCTCAATTTTAATAGGCTTTTCTTCAATTCTGATTTCTTCAGCAACCTCTTCTATTCTAGGAGGTTTTCCTTTAGTAATCTCTTTTAGGAATTGAGAAATTCTTTCAATTTCCTCTCTAATTCCCTTTTCTCTTTTTAATAATGGTTGATATTTTAAATTAATTTCAGCCTCTCGCTTTTTTATTGTATCTCTCTGGCTACTCAATTGCCATTTCCTTCCTTCAATTCTGACTCTTTCTTTTTCCATTTGCCATCTTTCTTTTTCAATCTCTCTCTTTTTGATCAAATCGGGGGTTTCTTTCTCTCTTTCTTCAAGTTGGCCGATTTTTTGTTCAATTTCCCTTTCTTTTATTAAGATTCCAGCTAGATTCTTGCCAATTTCTGAGCCTTCATTTGAAAGTTCAGCTAACTCTTTTTTAAAAGGTTCCGTCTCTTTCAAAATTAGGGAAAGCTTTTCTCCTAGTTCTGATTTTTTTTCCTCCATTTCTATTTCTTTTTCTCGTTCTAAAATTTCTCCTTCTCTTTCTTTTAATTTCTTCTCTTCTTTCTGAATTTTTTGAAATTCTAAATCAACCCCTGCCAATTGGGAGTTTAGTTCTCTTAATCCATCTTCTATTTTCCATCTTCCGATCTCAATTTCTTCCCTTTCTTTTTCAGCCTGCCACCTTTCTTTTTCAATCATCTGTAGTTCTTCGAATGAAGTAGCTTTTCTTTCCTTCTCTTCAATTTCCTTTTTCTTTTCTTCAATTCCCTTTTCTTTTTCCAAAATTGGTTTGAGATCTCTTCGGAATTGAGTTATTTTCTCTGAAAATTGAGACTTTCTTTTTTCTAAAACTTTTCTCTGACCTAAAAGTTCTTCAATTTTCTTTGAAATTTCATTTTTCTCTTTCTGAAACTCTTTTTTTTCCTCAATTTTTACTTCTTTTTTTTCCATTTTAACTCCTTTTTTTTCTTCAACTTTTTTTAATTCTTCTGCTTCCCCCCTTTCTTTTACTAGAGTAGTAATTCTTTCTCTCTCCTTTCTTACTTCTTCCTCTTTTAATCTTTCAATATCTTTTTGCATTGTTTTAATTTCCCCTCTTTTCAAAAATTCTTTTTTTTCTTTAATCTCTTCAGCCATAAATTTAATATCTTTTTTTAATTTCTTTTAAAGAAAGATTTATTCTTCCCTGTTCATCTATTGAAATCACTTTGACTGGTAGAATATCACCAACTGATAAGACCTCTTCAACTTTTTTTACTCGCCAGGGAGCTAATTTTGAAATATGAATTAGGCCTTCCTGACCGGGTAGGATTTCAACAATTGCTCCGAAATCTAAAATTCTTTTGACTTTCCCTTGAAAAATCTCACCAACCCTAATCTCCCTAGTAATATTCTTTATCCAGGCAATTGCTTTTTTGGCTGCTTCTTCAGATTCTGAAGAAATATAAATTAGACCATCAGGTTGGATATCTATTGCTACTCCCGTTTCGCCAATAATTTCATTAATTGTTTTTCCTCCCGGACCAACAACCTCTCGAATTTTTTCCGGATTTATCTTTAGAGTTAAAATCCTTGGGGCGAAAATTGATAAATTCTCTCTAGGTTTTTCTAAAACTTTTTCTATTTCATTTAAAATTTGAATTCTGGCTTTTTCTCCTTGTTCCAGAGCCTTTGCTAAAATTTCCTCAGTTATTCCCTTAATTTTAACATCCATTTGGATAGCGGTAATACCAGTTCTTGTTCCAGCGATCTTGAAATCCATATTACCATGGTGATCTTCTGGCCCCTGGATATCAGTTAAAATTTTGAATTTCCCTTCTTCATTTTGAATTAGACCAATTGAGATTCCAGCCGCCGGCCTTTTTATTGGTACGCCGGCATCCATTAAAGCTAAAGAAGAGGAAGAGACTGAGGCCATCGAGGTTGAACCATTAGAAGATAGAATTTCCGAAACGATTCTCATTGTATATGGAAACTGATCGAAGCTGGGAATTAAGGGTAAAAGGGCTTTTTCTACCAACATTCCATGGCCGATGTCTCTTCTGGCCGGTCCTCTCATTGGTTTAATTTCTCCGGTTGAATAAGGAGGGAAATTATAGTGATGCATAAATCTTTTTTTACCGACAATTTCCATTCCCTCTAATAATTGTTGGTCTCCGGGGGTTCCCAAAGTTAAAATAGATAGGGCCTTTGTTTGCCCACGGCAAAATAAACCTGAACCATGAGTCCGGGGGATTAAACTGACCTCACAATAAATTTTTCTCATTTCGTCTAATTTACGACCGTCTGGCCTTCTTTCTTCAAAAATTATCTTTTGATGGATTAATCTCTCAATTTCTTTTTCAAAAAAATCTAAGGTATAATTTACCTTTCCCTGATTAGGATATCTCTCTTCGATAAAAAAAGATAGCTCTTCTTTTAATTTGTTTACCTCTTCCATTCTTTCGATTTTTTTTGGCTGGAAAAGGGCTTTCTCTAACCTCTCGCCTAAAAATTCCTTAATTTCCTTTTCCAATTCAAGATCGGGTGGTAAGACTTTAATTTCAATTTTTCTTTTTCTAATTTCTTCTGAAATTTCTTTTTGGAAATCAATTATTTTTTTCAGATACGGTTTTCCGAATTCTAAAGCTTCCAAAATTAAATTTTCTTCCACTTCCTCAAAATTTCCTTCAATCATATTGATCAGAATTTCCCCCTTTCTTTCTAATGCGGTAAAGACTAAATCCACCTTACTTTTTTCTTTTTCCTGATAAGTTGGATTTAAAATGAACTTATTATTGATTTTTCCTATTCTGATTCCTGAAACTGGTCCTTCCCAAGGAATATCAGAAATCGAAAGGGAAATCGAAGCAGCCAATAATCCCAAGATGTCAGGATCATTTTGACCATCCCAGGAAAGAACAGTTAAGATCGTTTGGATCTCCCGATTTAAATTTTTAGGAAAAAGAGGCCTAATAGGCCTATCGATTAATCTAGCATTACAAATAGCTTCATCAGATGGCCTGGTTTCCCTTTTGATATATCTTGGTCCTCGAATTTTTCCAGCAGCATAATATCTTTCTTCAAATTCAACTGTTAAGGGGAAAAAACCAAATTGTTCCTTTTCAGTTTTTGACATTACTGAGGTAGCCAAAACCATAGTATCGCCATAGCGCAAGAGACAAGAACCATTAGCCTGTTCAGCTAAATCTTTAATTTCGACTATTAATTGGCGACCACCGATCTCCAATTTAAAATTTTTAGCTTCCACTTTAATCATTTTTTATTATTTTTTGAGCAAATATTTTGTTAATTTTTTTTCTAAATCAATAAATTCATCGGCTACTTCTTTTAATTTTACTGAGCAAGTTCTACCAAAAGCAATAACCTCTATCCTTTTCCCCTGATTCTTTAGATATTCAACCAGGGAGACAAAGTCACCATCTCCAGAAACTAAAACTAAAGTATCGACACCAGGGGCTAATCTGATAGCATCAATAACAATTCCAACATCCCAATCAGCTTTTTTCAATCCTCCATAAAATTCCTGTAAGTCTCTAACTCTTGTCTCAATTCCTAATTTGCTTAAGGCTTCAAAAAAGGGTTTTTCTTCCCCGGTTTTTGTTTTGACAACATAGGCAAAGACTCGAATTAGATTCCTCTGACTAATTGCCAATTCCAAAATTTCCCGAAAATTAACTCTGGCTTGATAAAGATTTTTTGCCGAATGATAAAGATTTTGGACATCAATTAGGACCCCGACTCTTTGACCGAAATGTTTTATTATCATTTTTTGAGACCGATTTTTTTTATAAAATCATTATATCTTTTTTCACCCTCTTTCTTTAGAAAATTCAGAAGTTTTTTTCTTTTGCCAACCATTTTTAGGAGGCCTCTTTTTGAATGGAAATCTTTCGGGTGCTTTTTTAAATGCAAAACTAACCTTTTAATTTCTTCATTTAATAAGACAATCTGAACTTCTGGGGAGCCAGTATTATTTTTGTGAAGTTTGTATTTTTTGATCAGTTTTAATTTCTCTTCTGGGGTAAGCATAATCTGACTACTTTCATTATACTGCTTTTAAAAATAAAAAAAAAGTAAGGGCCTTACTTAGATTTTGAAGTTTGATTTTTTAATTTTGAATTTTCTTTTGTGCCCTCACCAGGACTCGAACCTGGACTCAATGACTTAAGAGGCCACTGCTTTACCAATTAAGCTATGAGGGCGAAATAATCTATCTTGGTTTTGGGCATCCCATTGACCTAAAACCGGTCATATCAGAGTAGTTATAAGGGGAATCTCCCACATTAATATCGAGAAGTTTCTCTAAATGAGCTCCGTCACCATCTGGATCACCAACTGCTTCGTACTTTAGTACTCGGCCAGAGCCGTTACTCACTACCCAGCCGTTATTTTGACGATCGATAGCAACACCAATTACATCAGCATAACCGGTAGCAATAGGACTACCTGTAACTTGATTACCATCAGGATCGATAACATAAACATTATTATTTGATGAATTTGCCACCCAGACATAGTTTTTGCCATCTACGGCTATTCCTCGAAACCCTGAAATACCTAGTAAAGCACTTTTAATAATAGTTCCAGTATTGGTTTTACCACGCCCAGCAATTTCATATACTCCTCCTCCTTCATAGCCAGCTACCCAAATATCTCCTTCATTATCCATTCCAATGCCATAAATATTAGTTCCGGCTGGCATGGAGGTAGAGGGTAAGATAAGGGTATTAGTGTTTATATCTATTCTATTTACACTAGCAGTCCCTCGGTTAGCAATCCAAATGTAACCATAAGGGTCACCAATTGCTCCATAAGGGCATCCCCCAACATTAATCGGTGCTATTAATTGATTTCCATTCTCAGGATTCAATTTCATAACTGTTCCATCTCCACAATTTCCTACCCAAATGTTTCCATTTAAATCGTAAGTTACTGCTCTAGGACCATTACCTACTGAGTAAGTATCACCGGGCTTCTTATAATGAGGAAGATTAGTTAGATCAGGAGAAAATCTAGTAACATTAGCTGAATTTCGATTAGCAATCCAGACGTCTCCCCCGGGAATTACAGTCAATCTCGAGGGATTATCTCCAACATCATAAGTATCAAATATACTTCCATCTTCTAAAGAAATTTGAAGTAATTGATCATTCCCTGAAAGAGGAACCCAAATAAAAGCCAGACAATCAAGTGGGCAAGTAACAGGATCTTCTCCTCGATCAGGTTCACCAGGAGGATTTCCATCCTGACATATTCCATCACCACAGTAAGGACAGGCGATCTCGTTCCAGGATTGACCGAGAATCTGACCAACTTGACCTGGTCCAGGGACACTTCCAGTTGAAGCAAAAGTTACGATTGTATTTACAATCACCCAGGCAACAAAGATAATAATGAGCCCCATTATAGTTGTTTTTAAGATTTTTTTTCCTCCACTAATTCTTCCTGGATCTCCAGCCGCAGTTAAAAGAAATACTCCTCCTACTACAAACATTAAAATGGCTAAAGGAATAATGATATAAACAGTTACCCAATCAACAATTCTTTTGAATAAAACAAAAATATGACATAGCTCGCAAGGATAACACTCACAAATATCTGTAGTTATTGGGTCATCGGTTTTTCTTCCGCAAGGGACAAGTCCTCCTTTTAAAATGGGACAAAATCCTTTACCAACAGCCTCAACTATTACAAAAGAAGTTAAAAAAACGGAAACTGAAATTAAAATTAATAAAAAAACTTTCCCCCTTTTCAATTTAAAAATTTTATTGAAAAACATATTTTTTAATTTTAATATCTTTTTCTAGTAAAATCAAATGTTAATTTCTATGCCCTCACCAGGACTCGAACCTGGAATCTTCTCGTCCGAAGCGAGAAATGTTATCCATTACACCACGAGGGCAAACTAATTTTATTTTAAATAAAAATCTGGAAAAAAGCAATAAATTATGATAAAAATAAAGTATGGGCATACCTAAAGAGGTAAAATTTATTATTGGTGAGTTAAAAAATAGGGGTTTCGAGGCCTTTATTGTTGGAGGTTGTGTTAGAGATTTTTTGAGAGGAGTGGAGCCTGAAGATTGGGATGTTGCAACTAATGCTAAACCAGAAAAAATTGGCAAAATCTTTTTGAGAAGTTTCGCTGATAATAGATTTGGGACGGTGACAGTTTTAACTGGTTCAGAAAGCCCGAAATTAAAAGAAGTTGAAATCACCCCCTATCGAATTGATGAAAAATATACTGATAAAAGGCACCCTGATAAAATAAGGTGGGCAAAGACAATTGAGGAAGATTTAGCAAGGAGAGATTTTACGATAAATGCAATGGCAATGGATGAAAATTTGAAGGTTATAGATCCTTTTTTCGGCCAAAAAAATCTTCAAAATAGAATTATTAAAACAGTTGACAACCCAGAAGATAGATTTAATGAAGATGCCCTACGGATGATGAGAGCAGTGAGATTTGCTACTACTTTGGGATTTGAAATTGAGGAAAAAACAACCGAGGCAATTAAAAAAAATTCTCCTTGGCTTCAAGCAATCTCAAAAGAAAGAATCCGAGATGAATTTTTAAAAATTATAATGTCAGAGAGAGCCGATGAAGGAATAGAACTCTTGAGGATTTTAGGTCTTTTAAAATACATTGTTCCTGAATTAGAAGAAGGTTATAAAGTCTCTCAAAACAAACACCATATTTACGAATGCTACGAACACTCACTTTTATCCTTAAAATATGCTACCGAACGAAATTTTAACAAACTCGTTAGATTAGCGGCTTTATTCCATGACATTGCCAAACCGAGGGTGAAACAAGGAGAGGGGCCTGATGCCACTTTTTATGGGCATGAGATTTTGGGAACAAAAATGACTGTTCAAATTTTAAATAGATTGAAATTTCCAAAAAAAGAAATTGAAAAAATTGCTAAACTCGTCAGATATCACCTTTTTTATTATAACCCTGGGGAAGTTTCTGAAAGTTCGGTCAGAAGATTAGTCCTAAAGGTTGGGCCAGAGAATATGGAAGAATTGCTGCAAGTAAGAATGGCTGATAGAATTGGTTCTGGGGTTCCAAAAGCCGAACCTTATAAATTAAGGCATTTGAGATATTTAATTGAAAAGGTATCTCAGGATCCAATTTCAGTAAAAATGCTTGAGGTAAAAGGAGACGATGTGATGAAAATTTTGAAAATTAGACCTGGACCAAAGATTGGTCAAGTTTTGGATATTTTGCTTGGCTATGTTTTGGAAAATCCAAAGAAAAATGATAGATTATTTTTAGAAAAGGAAATTGAAAAATTAGGGAAATTAACTAACGAAGAATTAAAAAATTTAGCGCAAAAGGCTAAGGGGGAACGAGAAAAAATTGAAATAAAAAGAGACGAAATGACAAAAAGAAAATATTGGGTGATATAGCTCGGGAAGATGATTTTTAGGACACGCTCTGCTCCCCAGCGAGGAGCAAGCTCAGTTCCTCGGCAAATTTCGCCTTTGGCGAACCGTGCAATTTGCCTGCGGATGGTCCATAAAAATCACTTCCCTCGCTCGTGAATTTTAATCGGGCTGTAGTGTAACAGTAGCACGAGTCCTTCGGGAGGATTTAGCCTGGGTGCAAATCCCAGCAGCCCGAGGGCCTGTAGTTTAATGGCAAAACGCCGCGTTCGCATCGCGGAAATCGTGGGTTCGAATCCCACCGGGTCCATTATGAATTCTAAAGAAATCGGAATCTTAGGAGAAAATATTGCCTTGAATTATTTAAAGCAGAGGGGATACAAAATTTTAGATCGAAATTATTTGCCAAAATTCATTTCTGGACCCCAGAGAGGAGAAATCGATATTATTGCTAAAAAAGAAGATATAATTTATTTTATTGAAGTAAAAAGCCTCACCAGAAATTCTATTTTTCAACCAGAAGAAAAAGTTAACTTTTTGAAAAAGAAAAAAATAGTAAAGATGGCTGAGTCTTGGTTAACGGAAAAGAGATTCCCTTTTAATAGTCAATGGCAGATAGATATCATTTCGATAAAAATAGATTTGAATTCAAAAAAAGCTAAAATCAGGCATTTGAAAAACGCTATTTTTTAATTAGAATAAAAGATGAGTAATTTTTTTTGGTTAATTTTAAGTTATCTTTTGGGTTCTTTTCCTTCTGGCTATTTGATTTCTAAGGCCTCTGGTAAAGAAATTCTAAAGATAGGTTGGCGAAAAACTTCTGGTTCAAATGTCTTTAAGAATGTTGGTAAATTAGCTGGATTATTAACCGGGATTTTAGATTTAGCTAAAGGTTTCTTAGCTGTTTTTTTCGCCCAAAAATTTGGTTTTCCAAATCAAATTCAGATTCTTTCTGGTCTAGTGGCAATAACTGGTCATAACTGGTCAATTTTCATTAAATTCGCCGGGGGTCGGGGAATTGGGACGTTGATTGGAGCTCTTCTAGCCTTAGATCCAAAAATTCTTTTCCTTTCCTCACTTCCATTTATTTTATTGGCTTTAATTTGGAATAGTTCAATTGGAACCCTTTTTTTCTTAATATCTGGAATTTTTATTTCAATTTATTATAATCAGTTTGAAATAATTGGAATTTTTTTTATTCTTTCTCTTTTCCCAATTTTAATTAAAAGATTGAGTCCTGTTGCAGAAATTTTTAAATCTGATAAAAAATTGGAATTAGTCAAAAATCGTTTAATTTTCGATGATGACATTCCAAAATGGGATTTGAGAATTAAAAGATTGTTCCAGTGATTTATCAAACCTTCCCATTGAGGAAGGGAGTCGGGGAAACTCTTCGCGAGCCCGAAGCCCGAAAGGGCGCCAGTCGTAAAGTTGGGGAGGGCGAGCGATTAACTCTTGTAATAACAATGGACATAAAATCATTTACCTCGGCTATTGCCCAGATTGCTGAAGAAAAAGGAATATCTTTTGAGAAAGTTATTGAGTCTGTTGAATCAGCTATTGCTGCTGCCTACAAAAAAGATTACGGAGAAAAAGGTCAGGTAATTAAGGCAAAACTTGATTCTGAATCAGGTAGGGTTAAATTTTGGCAAGTGAAATTGGTAGTTGATAAAAGAATGATTTACTCTGCCGAGGAATTAGAAAAACTTAAAAAAGAAAAGAAAAAGGTTGAGGAGGAAGAAAAAAAGATTGTTTTTAATTCCGAAAGACATATTTTGCTAGAGGAGGCAAAGAAGATTGATAAAAAAATTAAAGTTGGTGACGAGTTAAAAATGCCTTTACCTACTCAAAAAGACTATGGTAGAATTGCCGCTCAGACAGCTAAACAAGTAATTTTGCAAAAAATTAGGGAGGCAGAAAAAGAGACAATACTCTCTGAATATAAATCAAAGGAAGGAGAGATAATTTCTGGAATTGTCCAAAGGATCGAGGGCAAAAATATTATTTTTGATATCGGAAAGACCTTAGGAATTTTAACAAAAGAAGAACAAGTTCCTGGTGAGTTTTATCGACCAGGTCAGAGATTAAAACTTTACGTTTTAAAAGTCGAAGAAAGTCCAAAGGGGCCAATTGTCTTTCTCTCTCGGGCTTATCCAAAATTAATTTCAAAACTTTTTGAATTGGAGGTTCCAGAAGTTTCAGCCAGTCAAGTTTTGATAAAATCAATTGCCAGAGAACCTGGCTCAAGGACAAAAATAGCCGTTGAATCAAAAGTCGAAGGTCTTGATCCAATTGGAAGTATGGTTGGGCAGAGAGGAACAAGGGTAATTGCGGTAATCAATGAATTAGGAGGAGAAAAAATTGATATTATTGAATCTTCTGATGATCCAGAAAAATTCATTGCTAATTCTCTTTCTCCAGCCAAGGTTTTAGAAGTTAAAATTCTACCCAAAAATAAGGCCCTAGTGATTGTTCCTGAAGATCAGTTATCTTTAGCCATCGGCAAAGATGGCCAAAATGTCAGGTTAGCAGCCAAATTGACTGGCTGGAAAATTGATGTTAGAAGTCCAGAAGCTGAGGGGGAGGCCGAGAAAGAATCAAAATAATTTATTAATTATTTTTTAATTATCAAAAATATGGCAATTCTAATAATTATTTTGATATTAGCTTTATTTTCCATCTCGGTAGCAGTCTATCTATTTTTTTATATTAACAAGCAAGAAAGAGGAACTAAAAAAATGATTGAAATTTCAGAAGCCATTAAGGAAGGAGCTAATGCCTATTTAAAAAGACAAAATAAAACCTTGGCAGTTTTTGTTTTAATCATGTCTGTTTTTTTAGGAGTTCTTTTGAAGGATTTTAAAGTTTCTTTAGCCTATATTTTTGGAGCAGTTTGTACTACTTTAGCCAGTTTTTTTGGGATGTCAGCGGCAGTAAGAGCTAATGTCCGGACAACCCAGGCGGCTACAAAAAATTTAAATGATGCTTTTAAAGTTGCCTTTTATGGTGGGGCGATAATGGGACTATCTATTGTTGGGATGGCCTTACTTGGAATAAGTATTCTCTATTTTATTTTCGGACCAGAAAGATTAGATATTATTTTAGGTTTTAGTTTTGGAGCAAGTGCCTTGGCTCTTTTTGCTAAAGCAGGTGGTGGTATTTATACAAAAACCGCTGATATTGGAGCTGATCTGGTTGGAAAAGTGGAATTAGGAATTCCCGAAGATGACCCAAGGAATCCGGCCGTTATTGCTGATAATGTTGGAGATAATGTTGGAGATGTTGCTGGAATGGGAGCTGATCTGATTGATTCTTATATTGCTTGCCTAATCGCAGCAATGATTTTAGGGAAGGCATTAGGAATTAATTTTATTTTACTTCCTCTTTTAATTGGGGCTATTGGAATTTTCTCTTCCCTAATTGGAACATTTTTTGTTAAAGCAAAAAGGCAAAATCCTGGTCAAGCTTTAAATAGAGGAACTTTCTCAACCTGTTTTTTCTTCGCCATTTTAACCTTTTTGCTAATCCATCTTTTGGGACTCGGGAATGAAGGCCGGAAAATTTTTTTTGCTACTCTTTCGGGATTAATTGCTGGAATGGTAATTGGAATTACTACCGATTATTTCACCTCAATCGATCGAGCCCCTGTTAAAAAGATAGCAGAGGCAGCAAGGACTGGAGCAGCAACGGATATTTTGTCAGGGTTTTCCTTCGGCTTAATCAGCATCTTGCCACCAGTGATTGGGATTTGTGCCGCAATTTTAATTTCCTATTATTTAGCTGGGATTTATGGGATTTCAATTTCAGCTGTTGGAATGCTATCAATTGTAGGGATGATAATTTCTGCTGATGCCTATGGCCCGATCGTCGATAATGCCAAAGGAATTTCTGAGCAATCTGGTTTGGGAGAAAAAGTAATTGAAATAGCTGATAAATTGGATGCGGCTGGAAATACTACAAAGGCAATAACAAAGGGATTTGCTATCGGAGCCGCTGCCTTGACCGTCCTCTCCCTTTTCGCTGCCTATTCTGAGACAGTCAAAATTGAGAATCTGAATTTAATGAAGCCTGAGGTAATAGTTGGGGTTTTCATTGGTGCCATTATTCCACCATTTTTGTCAGCCCTTTTGATTTTAGGAGTTCAAAAAAATGCTGCCAGAATGGTTGAAGAAGTTAGAAAACAATTTAAAGAAATCCCTGGCCTAATGGAAGGAAAAGCCAAGCCTAATTATGCAAGATGTGTTGATATTGCTGCAAAAGGAGCTTTAAAAGAATTGATATTACCTTGCGTTTTAGCGATAATTTTTCCTCTGGGTGTTGGCTTTTTGCTTGGAAAATATGCTTTAGGAGGATTTTTAGGAGGGAGCATTTTCACTGGAATAATTTTTGCCCTATTTATGGCAAATTCCGGAGGAGCCTGGGATAATGCAAAAAAATATATTGAAGCAGGAAACTTTGGTGGAAAAGGTTCAGAGCCTCACAAGGCAGCTGTTATTGGTGATACTGTTGGCGATCCATTTAAAGACACAGCTGGTCCTACTATCAATACTCTAATTACTGTCATGTCTTTAGTGGCTATTGTTTTTGCTCCTCTAATTATAAAATATGCCCTATTTAGATAATGACCATTCGATAAACTCAAGGTCATACTGAACTCTTTGAAGTATGAAGACTTCTATTAAAAACTTACAGAAATCTCAAATTGAAATTTTAGTTGAAATTCCGACTGAAGAATTTAAAAAATTTTATGATGAAACAATTTTTAGTCTGGGTGAGGATTTAGAGGTTAAGGGTTTTCGCAAAGGCAAGGTTCCAAAAGAGATCTTAGAAAAAGAAATTGGCCAAGAGAGAATCTTTAAAGAGGCAGTGGAAGTGGCAATTAGAAAGAATTATTTGAAGGCAATTTTGGAAAACAAAATTGAGGCGATTTCGCAGCCAAAAATCGAAATTTTATCTTCTAAAGAAGGCTTAATCTTTAAGGCTTTAATTTCAGTTCTGCCTGAAATAATTTTACCTGATTATAAAAAAATCGCTTCTGAAATAAAAAGGCAAGAAATTTCAATTACTAAGGAAGAAATTGAAGAAAGTTTAATTCAACTCCAAAAATCCCGGGCAAAATTTATTTTTGAAAATCGTCCAGCCAAAAAAGAAGATTTTGTTGAAATTGAGTTTCAATCCCCAAAGATTGAAGGTGGTCTAAAAAGAAAAGATAGCTTCATTTTGGGTCAAGGTCATCTTATTCCTGGATTTGAAGAAAATTTGGAGGGGATGAATCCGGGAGAAGAGAAAGAATTTTCCCTAAGATTTCCTGAAAGCCATTTTCAAAAGGAGTTTGCCGGCAATTTAATTAATTTTAAAGTTAAGATGAATTCAGTCCAAAAGGTTGAATTACCAGAAATAAATGATGAATTCGCAAAAAGTTTAGGAAAATTTGAAAGCTTTAATAATCTTAAAGAAAATATTAAAGAAGGATTAATTGCTGAAAAGGAAATAGCTGAGAATCAGAGAGTTCGCCAAGAAATTTTAGCTAAAATTACTGAAAAATCTTCTCTGGAAATCCCCAAAGTTTTAATTGAGACAGAAAAAAACCGATTATTAGAAGATTTAAAAGGAAGGATCTTTGAGATTTTTAAAATTTCTTTTAGCGATTATTTAAACAAAATCAAAAAATCGGAAGAGGAAATTAAAAATTCCTTTTCACCTCAGGCTGAAGAAAGAATTAAAAATTCTCTAATTCTTCGAGAGATTTCAAATCGAGAAAAAATTGAGGTTTCCGAAGAAGAAATAAAAGGGGAAATAAATCAGTTTTTAAAAAACTATCCAATTGAAAAAGCTAAAGAACTTGACTTAGAAAAATTAAAGATTTATTATGAAGAAGTAATAAGGGATGAAAAAACCTTTAGACTTTTAGAAAGTTTAACCAGGTAAAAATTAAGAGTAAGGCTACATTGGAGAGGGGTCGGGAGAACCCTTCGGTTCTCCCGTATAGGAAAATATTAAAAACCGAGGGTTTTTAAAGAGCGAGCCTGAAGGTCGCCTTCGGTGACCGCCAGCACTTCGTGCTGGGGAGGGCGAGCGACTAACTTTGATAATAGCACTATGAACCTCATTCCGACAGTTATTGAGAAAACTCAATATGGAGAAAGAGCCTATGATATTTATTCAAGGCTTTTAAAAGAAAGGATTATTTTTTTAGCAGGTCCAATTACCGATCCTTTGGCTAATTCAGTTATTGCTCAGATGTTGTTTTTGTCCAGCAAGGATCCAAATAAGGAAATCCAGCTTTATATTAATTCCCCAGGTGGTTCAGTCACGGCCGGCTTAGCAATTTATGACACCATGCAATATGTCAAATGTCCGATTTCAACTGTTTGCATCGGTTTAGCTGGTTCAATGGCTGCTACTCTTTTATCTGCTGGAACAAAAGGAAAGAGATTTGCCTTGCCAAATGCTGAAATTTTACTCCACCAGGTAATGGGTGGAGTAACCGGTGAAGCAGTGGAAATTGAAATTACGGCAAAGCAAATTGTCAAAATCAAAGAAAAACTGAATAGAATTTTAGCCAAACATACTGGCCAACCTTTGGAGAGAGTTGAAAAGGATACCGACAGAGACTTTTATTTATCAGTCCAAGAAGCAAAAGAATATGGTTTAATTGATGAGGTAATAAAAACAAAAGAGTAATTACATCTTTAGGGGTATTTCTCGCTTAAATATGGAAATTTTAAAAAATAAAAGTCGAATTTTTAGAAGACAACTTAAAGTTGCCTTCTTTTTTTAATTTCTTAATTTGTTAAAATAAACTAATATGCTCGAAAGATTAACTAAAAAACAAGCCGATATAATAACAGTAATTCTGATTCTAATCATTATTGGAATTATTATCTTCTGGATTAATTTCTGGCTTTCTTTACCAAAACCAATCCCGTCCAAGATTGAAGAAAAACCTCCTCAAGTCTCCGAACTCTTAAAACCAGGAGAAATTGGTGAAATTTCTGAAAAGGAGATTGAGGAAAAAGGAATTCAACCTATTCATCCGGTTGTCTTTAATACCTCAGGGGTTATTTTGGAGATTAAATCTAATAGATTAATTGTTCAAGGTTCGGGCTCAAATTTTGCTGATCAAAAACCAAGAGAATTAACTTTAATTTTTACTGATTCAACCCTTACCATGAAATTAGGCAGCCAGATTAAATATCAAGGATTGGAAGGCTTGAAATATTTAAAGCCAGGAATGACTATTTTAATTGAAGGAAATGAAAATATTAGAGGCAAAATCGAATTCGACACAAGATACATTCATATTTTATAAAATTAAAAATATTAAATAGGAGGGTCTTTATCTAGATTTTTATTAGGTAAGATTCAACTATTTAATTTTAAAACATGTCAAAAACAAAATCATTTGCCCTAATTTTAGGGGTAATAATAATGAGTTTTTTAATTGGTTATCTAGTTTTTGCTTGGGGTGAGCCAACTGCAGCTCCTCCGGAAGAAAATGTTCTAGCTCCAATAAATGTTTCAGGTACTGCCCAGACAAAAAGCGGTGCTTTAACTATTGGTGGTGATTTGACTACTCCAAGACTTGTTGATTTAGCAGATTCGAGTTATTTTATTGATCCTGCTGGTCAAGCTGTTACAAACTATTCAGCAATCCTTAAAGGCAAAGTCGGCATCGGGACGACAACTCTTTTCACCGACGGGCTACATGTGAAAACATCGTATATTGTTGGTTCAGCCAGAGATGAGACCGTACTTAATCTTGAAGGTGGAACTTGTTGGGGCACAACACCAACAACACTAGGGGGTTGTTGGCCATTTTCATACAAAGATCCTGGTGGTTCTTGGAGACAGTTAATTGGTGTAAGTGCAAGTAATTCTTTGCCGCGTGAGTTGGTTTTGAATATACCGTATCCTGCAGGAGGTTCTGGGCCTTCAAGACTCAGAATCGTCAATTCCGCTACTGTTGATGACGCTCATACAAAAATGGTAGTAGAAGATACTGGCAACGTCGGCATCGGGACGCCAAGTCCAGGAGCAAAATTAGAGGTAGTGGGGGGAGCAATAAAAGCGACAGGAGGATTAATAATTGAGACCCGAACTTCTGACCCGGCTAGTCCGGTAAATGGTCAAATTTGGTTAAGGACAGATTTATAAAATAACTAAGCACGACCTCATTGTTTATGTCTAAAAAAATTTCTATCTTTTTAATATTTTTTCTGACAGTTTTTGTTTTTCTGCTTTTTAATTTTTGGAAAAGCATGGCAGTTAGTTATTTATGGTCACTTAAGACCGTAGATTCAGTTGGAAACGTTGGTTGGTACACTTCTATTTCTGCAGTTGATGCCAATACTATCTTCATAAGTTATTATGACATGACAAATGGGACCTCAAATTTGCCAAATCAGAAGATGGTGGACAAAATTGGTCACCTAAGACCGTAGATTCAGCCGGAGACGTTGGTTGGTACACTTCCATTTCTGCAGTTGATACCAACAATATCTTCATAAGTCATTATGACCTTACAAATAAGAACATCAAATTTGCCAAATCAGAAGATGGTGGAGAAAATTGGTCATCTAAAATTGTAGATTCAGCTGCAAACGTTGGTCAATATACCTCTATTCATGCAATTAATGCTAGCACCATTTTCATAAGTTATTATAAAGACCCTCCAGGAAACCTCAAATTTACCAAATCAGAAGATGGTGGAGAAAATTGGTGGTCTAAGACTGTAGATTCAGCTAAAGATGTTGGTTGGTCTACCTCTATTCATGCAGTTGGTGCCAATACCATCTTCATAAGTTATTATGATGCTACAAACGCTAACATCAAATTTGCCAAATCAGAAGATGGTGGACAAAATTGGTCATCTAAAATTGTAGATTCGGTTGGTGGAGGCTATGGTAGTTGGACTCCTACTTCTATTTCTGCAGTTGATGCCAATACTATCTTCATAAGTTATTATGATGAAACAAACGCTAACATCAAATTTGCCAAATCAGAAGATGGTGGACAAAATTGGTCATCTAAAATTGTAGATTCAGCTGCTGGTGCAAGCGTTGGCATGTTCGCTTCTATAGATGCAGTTGATGCCAATACTATCTTCATAAGTTATTATGATGCTACAAATACGAACCTCAAATTTGCCAAATCAGAAGATGGTGGAGAAAATTGGTCACCCTCAATTGTGGCTACAGGAGGAGACGGAAATGTTGGCACGTTCTCTTCTATGGATGCAGTTGATGTTAACAATATCTTCATAAGTTATCAAGATTATATATTCACTAACCTCCTATTCGCCAAATCAATACCCGTCATTAATTCCCCTGCCGTTTCTACCTCAGCGGCTACTGGCATAACCTCCTCTCAGGCCACTTTAAATGGAAATATTACCGCTACCGGTGGTCAGAATGCTGATTTCCGAGGATTTTGGTGGGGAACAACTCAAGGAGGGCCTTATCCAAATGGTTGTCAGGATAATGGCAGTGGTTGTGAAGGAACAAGTGCTAATTATCAATTTGTGGTAGGAACTTTTTCTCAGCCAATAGCCGGTCTTTCTCCTGGCACCACTTATTATTTCCAAGCCAAAGCCCGAAACTCTGCTGGCTGGGGATATGGAGGAGAGATGAGTTTTACTACTTCCTCAGTTTCTGTGATAGATTGTGGCTTACGAGTTTTTGACGGAACGTCGATTATCGCGATTGCTTGCGAACCAACAGGTACTTTAACCTCTCCTTTAAGAATTAGAAAAGGTGGTACAACTTACGGAATCATTCTGGTACCAGTAACCGATGCCAATGCTTCAAAAATCAGAATTCAAACTAGTTCTGGAATAAAAGCATTGAGAAAATATTAATTGGTGTCTTTTACTACTTTTAAAATTTGAATATCAGTTTATGGAAAAAATGAGAAAATTTAGGTCAACTCTATTTTTCTATGTCTAAAAAAAATTTTATCTTTTTAATAATTTTTCTGATAGTTCTTGGTTTTCTGATTTTTAATTTTAGGAAAATTGAAAAGTTAAAAGCTGCGCCTGCAAGTACGATTGAACCAAATACAACCCCCCTTGCCATAGGATTTCCTTTCCAACGTAAATCTTTCTATGCTAATGGACGTTTTTGGGTGTTTTACTCTGATGGCACAAATATGGTTTATAACACAAGCACAGACGGTTCAACATGGAGTGGCTCCACAATCGCAAAAGCAGGCGTTGACAGCGGGAAAGTTTTTTCAATTTGGTTTAATGGAACCTATCTTCACTATGCATATGCTCCTTCTACAGGCGTACCTAATACAAATTTGAGTTATCGTCAGGGAATACCTAAAAACGATGGCACAATCACTTGGAGCGCTGCTGAACAAACGGTTATAACATCATCCAGTAAACCATATTATCCTTTCATTTCAGTTGATAGCAGCGGTTATGTTTGGATTGGTTACATGGAAAAATCTGGAAACGATTATTATCCTTATGTCATTAAGTCAGGCAATAATGATGGTACCTGGGGGATAACTCCGGCTGGATTCCCCTATCAGCTCTCAAGCATTTCTAATAGCGATTGGAGGGTTTCGATTATTCCATTAACAACAGAGAAAATGCTAGCAGTTTATGCCCTTCCTCTTGATACTGTAAAAGCTCGGCGTTGGACTGGTTCAGCTTGGGGAACGGAAAAAACCACAACAAGTAGCATAACGTCGTATCCTGAGTATCATTCAGCGGTAGCTGAAGGTGAGGACGTTCATCTTTTGATGAATACTGGTTCTGCTATAATTTACACTAAATACACTTATGTTTTTGATACTTGGGGACCAGAAACAATTATCGAATCATCAGTTTCGGTCGGTGTTTCTCCAATTTTAAGTATAAACACGGCAAATAATAATTTATATGCTTTCTGGGCTGGTTATCCAACAGCTGATCATATTTATTACAAGAAGAATGTGGCTGGAATATGGGATCCAAGAACAGATTGGGTAACAGAGACTCCTTTTTTACTCAATAGTTTTCTCACTGGTTTTTACAAAGATTATGGAAGTAAAATAGGCTTGGTTTACATGACTGCATCTTCAATATTTCCCATTCCCGGCATCTTTTCACTAAGATTTGAATACTTAAATCTTCCTCCTGTTATAGATTGTGGCTTGCGAGTTTTTGACGGAACATCAGTTATTAAGATTGCTTGCGAACCAGCAGGTACTTTAACTTCTCCTTTAAGAATTAGAAAAGGTGATACAACTTACGGAATTATTTTGGTGCCAGTAACCGATGCCAATGCTTCAAAAATCAGAATTCAAACCAGTTCTGGAATTAAAGCATTGAGGAAATATTAACTGTGGGTGAAATTAGTATCAACTCTATTTACTTATAAGTAAGGATGTTTCTGATTTTTGGTAGAAAATAAGGATTTTTCTCAAATTCGATGGCTTAAGAAAAAATATCAAATAAATCTATGTCTAAAAGAATTTTCATCTTTTTAATAATTTTTCTGATAGTTTTTGCTTTTCTAATTTTTAATTTTAGGAAAAGTAAAATAGTTAAAGCGGCCAGCACAGTTGGGACAAGCATAGCTTATCGTGCTATATACCTTTCTTGCCAGTATAAATCTTTTTACGCTAATGGACGTTTTTGGGTGTTTTACTCTGATGGCACAAATATGGTTTATAACACAAGCACAGACGGTTCAACATGGAGTGCCCCAATAATTGCAAGAACAGGTATAACTGAGGGGAGGTTTTTTTCAGTTTGGTTTGACGGAACTTTTCTTCATTATGCATTTGCTCCTTCTTCCGGGGTGCCTAATACAAATTTGAGTTATCGTAGGGGCACACCAAACAGTAATGGCACAATAACTTGGAGTGCTGCTGAACAAACGGTTAAAACATCAAATGAAAAGACATATTTACCCTTTGTTTCAGTTGATAGCAGCGGTTATGTCTGGATTGGTTATATGGAAAAAGCTGGAACCGATTCTTATCCTTTTGTCATTAAGTCTAGCAATAATGACGGCACCTGGGGGACAATAACTCCTTCATATCAACTCTCAACAATTTCTGCTGACTGGCTAGTTTCGATTATTCCTTTGACAGGAGGGAAAATGTTAGCAGTTTATTCATCCACCTTAAGTCCTGTAAAAGCTCGGCGTTGGACTGGTTCAGTTTGGGGAATGGAAAAAGCCACCGTAAGTCCAACAAGATCTAGTGGTAGTTACTCAGTTGTAGCTGAAGGCGATGACACCCATCTTTTAATGAATACTGGTTCTGCCATACTTTATACTAAATACAGTTATGTTTCTGACGCTTGGGGACCGGAAGCGACCGTTCAAACATCAGCTTTGGCCGGTGCCATTGGCTGGCCGGTCTTAAGTAGAAACACGGTAAACAATGATTTATATGCTTTTTGGGCTGACTATCCAACAGCTGACCATATTTACTATAAGAAGAATGTAGCTGGAACATGGGATACAAACCCAACAGACTGGATAACCGAAACTTCTATAAATAATGTAACCACTGGCTTTTACCAAGATTATGGAAGTAAAATAGGCCTGGTCTACACAACTGGTTCATCAAGCCCATATAACGTAAGATTTGAATACTTAAGTCTTCCTCCTATCGTTATTACCTTACCTGCCACTGATATCACATCCTCTCAAGCCACTTTAAATGGAAGTATTGATGCCACTGGCGGAGAAAATGCTAGCGAAAGAGGATTTGATTGGGGGACAGGACCTTATAATGCTCCCGGTAGTCCATGGACAGAAACAGGCTCTTTTGGCACTGGTAATTTTAGCCATCAAATAACTGAATTAACTCCTGGTACTACTTATTTTTTTCGAGCTAAAGCCCGTAACTCTGCTGGCTGGGACTATGGAGATGAACTGAGTTTTACTACTTCGCCAGCTTTTGATTTCTCTCTTTCAGTAAGTCCAACTTCAGGCACAGTTAGTCCTGGTAATCAAATCACAACAACTATTACTGCCACCCTTATCTCAGGCACTACCCAGATAGTTAGTTTTTCTGCCTCAGGCCTACCAGCTGGAGCTAATGCTTCCTTCAATCCCGGTAATTGTAATCCAACCTGTACTTCCACAATGACAATTTCTACTGCTGCAACCACTCCAATCGGAGTTTTTCCAATTACAATTACTGGCCAAGATGGGGGATTAACAAGAACAACTACTTATACTTTAGCAGTAGCCGGCCTACCAGTTGGAGCTACATTTTTAAAAGTAATTGGTGGAAGTAGTGGTGACTCCGGTGACTCAGTCACCCAAACTACTGATGGTGGATATATTGTGGCCGGTTATACTGCTAGTTACGGTGCTGGTAATAGTGATATTCTTCTTTCGAAATTTGATTCTCAAGGTAATCTTTCTTGGGCAAAGGCAATTGGCGGGACCGGTGATGATTCTGGCGAATCGGTCATCCAAACCACCGATGGTGGCTATATCGTAGTTGGTGAAACTTATAGTTATGGTGCTGGAAATGGTGATGTTTTTCTTTTGAAATTTGATTCAATTGGCAATCTTTCTTGGGCCAAAACAATTGGTAGAGATAAAGAAGATCGAGGTTACTCGGTTGCCAAAACCACCGATGGTGGCTATATTGTGGCTGGTTTAACTTATAATTGGGGTGCTGGTTTAACCGATGTTTTAGTCATGAAATTTGACTCTACTGGTAACCTCTCTTGGCTGAGGGCGATTGGGGGAACTAATTATGAGTTTGGTCTTTCAGTTGCCCAAGCTACCGATGGTGGATATATTGGAACCGGTTGGACTATGAGTTACGGTGCAGGTGGTGATGATATTTTAGTTTTTAAACTCCATTCTAATGGTGATTTCTCCTGGGCAAAAACAATTGGAGGAAGTGGTAATGATTACAGTTATTCAGTTGCTCAGGCAACTGAAGGATATATTGTAGCTGGTGATACTAATAGTTATGGTGCCGGTAATATTGACTTCCTTCTTTTAAAACTTGCTCCTACTAGTGAATTTTCCTGGGCAAAAACAATTGGAGGAAGTGGTAATGATCGTATTTCTAAAGTTGGGTGGACTACCGATGGAGGATATATTGTGAGTGGCTGGACTGATAGTTGGGGTGCCGGTGCATTAGATACTTTACTTTTAAAAACCGATAGCGACGGGAATATATCTAATTGTGCTCCAATCACTGCTGTTTCGCCAACTGTCACTACTATTACTCCAGGCTTTGTTTCTCCTCCACCATCACCTACAATTACTTCTCCTTCTCCTACAATTACTTCTCCGTCTCCGATTATTACTACTTTTAGCCCGAATATTATTACCCAGTGCTATGTTCCTGCAATTTCCAACGTCTCCCTTTGGGCCTGGTCAGAAAATATTGGCTGGATTAGTTTCAATTGTACAGATACCAACTCATGTGCGATTTCTCCTTATGGAGTAAATATTGATGAAACCACCGGTGATTTTTCTGGTTATGCCTGGTCAGAAAACATCGGCTGGATAAAATTTGGAGAACCTTTGAAGATTATTACCGAAAATTATCCCACCTGCCCTTCTACCACTTGTCCAGATGGGTCACCAAGTTATTCAGCAAGATTAGATTCTGCCACTGGGAAGGTTACTGGTTGGGCAAGGGCTTGCGCTGGAACTGTAAATGGCGATTGCAATAGTGCTACTCGAACCGATGGTTGGGATGGCTGGATTTTATTAGGTCCAATTGTTAAGAATAATACTGATTATGGAGTTAAAATAGATTCTTGTATCAGTCCAGCTCCGTTTAGAAATTGGGCTTGGGGATCTGAAGTTGTCGGTTGGATTAGTTTTAACGCTTTAAATACCGGTTCCTCAATAGATTACAAAGTAGTAACCACTCTTACCGTTAATCAAAAACCTTCTGTTCAATCAGGTTCAACTATAGTTACCGGCGAAAGTTACTGTCCTGCTTCACCAATTGGTCAGGTTAGTATCCAATGGACTTATCTGGATGACTGCGATAACCAGGCTCATTATAATCTTCAAGTAGCTACCGATTCAGGTTTTACTAATATAATTTTAAATTACGACACTGAAGCATTGGGCTTACCTCCTCAAGGTATAGTTCCAGGTGGAACTGGTACTTCAGCTATTCGGGTAGTTCCTTCACCCACTCCTGAAGAACCAGAGATTCAATATACAGGAGCTCAAGAAACTCGTTATTGGCAAGTCAGAGTTAAAGCAGCAACCGGAAATTTGGATTGGTCTAATTTTGAAGAAGGTCCAAGTTTCATTATTCCTTCCCATGCTTGGCCCCGATGTGATTTTAGCTGGTCTCCTCAGCAGCCAAGTGTTGATGAAATTGTCTCATTTACTGATCAAAGTACTTGCTATGATACTGATGGTTCCTGTGACAGTTGGTCTTGGACTTTTCCAGCAGATTGGCAATTTGAAGTAGGTAGTAGTGCTACTAGTACAGATCCGGTTGGTAAATTTACAACTTCAGGTGGAAAAACAGTTACTTTAACAGTTACCGATTCAGATGGTTTTATCTGTAGCGATTCTAAAAGCCTGAATATTACTCTTCCTCTTCCTGAATGGAAGGAGATTTCACCTTTTTAATTGATTAAAGAGAAAACGGCTCTTTTGAGCCGTTTTTTTGTTTGACATAAAAAAATTAATTTGCTAAATTAAACTTAGAAAATAATTTTAGATTTTGATGTTTAATTTAAATATCAAATTACTAACCTTTCATTATGAATCAATTAATTCCACTCATTGTGGCTTTTGTTTCCTTAGGAATTGGCTCAATTTTAGGTTATTATGCCCGTCAATCAATTGCCAGAAGAGACTATGCTAATATCGAAGCCAAAATCCAAAAGAGAATTTCCCAAGCAAAAGAGGAAGCAGCAAAAATAGTCGAATCAGCTAAAAGAGATATTGACCAAAGGCGTCAGGGAATTTTTAAGACTGAAAGACTTTTATTAAAAAGGGAAAATCTTTTGGATGAAAAAATTTCTGATTTTGAAAAAAGTCAAAGTGAGTTTCGTCAAAAAGTCCAGAAATTAAAAGAAATAAAGGAAAATCTGGAAAATCTTCAAAAAGAAGCCCAAGGAAATTTAGAAAGAATTTCTGGAATATCAAGAGAAGAAGCAAAAAAAGAACTATTAGAGAATCTCGAAAAAGAATATCAAAGGGAGATTTTAGAGAGAATGAAAAAACTGGAATCAGAAAGTTGGGAAAGATTTGATAAAAAAGCAAAAGAATTACTTGCTCTGGCTATCCAAAAATGTGCCATCTCTCAGGCCCAGGAAATCACGACAACAATTTTGAGTTTGCCCTCAGAAGAAATTAAAGGGAAGATAATTGGTAAAGAAGGAAGAAACATTAGGACTTTGGAAAAATTAACCGGAGTAGAAATCTTAATTGATGAAACTCCGGAGCTAGTAACTATTTCAGCTTTTGACCCAGTCAGAAGGGAAATTGCTAAAATTGCCTTAGAAAAACTAATCCGAGATGGGAGAATTCAACCAGCCAGGATTGAAGAGATGGTTAAGAAAGCCGAAGAAGAAATTTCTTCCCAGATAAAAAAAGCCGGCGAGCAGGCAATTTATGATACTGGAATTATTGGTCTGCCGCCAAAGTTAGTTCAATTGTTAGGCAGATTGAATTTTAGGACGAGTTATGGCCAGAATGTTTTATTACATTCAATTGAAGTTTCGCTTTTGGCTTCGTCTTTGGCTTCCGAGTTGGGAGTTAATTCCGCTGTTTGTAAGAAGGCCGGGCTATTACATGACATTGGCAAGGCTGTTGACCAGCAAATAGAAGGTTCCCATACTGATATCGGAATTAAGATTTTAGAGAAATTCGGAATTGAAAAAGAAGTGATAGATGCAATGAAATCCCATCACGAAGAATATCCCTATGAGACCTTAGAATCAATCATTATCCAGGTGGCTGATCAAATTTCTGGAGCCAGACCAGGAGCCAGAAAAGACACATTAGAAAATTATTTAAAGAGATTAGAAGAATTAGAAAATCTGGCTTTATCTTTTTCCGGAGTTGAAAAGGCTTGGGCTTTGCAGGCAGGCCGGGAAATTAGGGTTTTTGTTGAACCAGGAGAGATTGATGATTTACAAGCAAAGAAATTGGCCAGGGAAATTGCTAATAGAATTGAGGAAGAATTAAGATATCCAGGAGAGATAAAAGTCAGCGTAATTAGGGAAATGAGGATAATTGAGTACGCAAAATAAATCTGGTTAACTTAAGTTTGAAATACTAACAAAAGTGACGGAATTCCGTCACTTTTGTTTTAGAGCGGGTAACGGGGATTGAACCCGTGCTTGAACCTTGGAAGGGTTCCGTACTACCACTATACTATACCCGCATCGGGGTGCCGAGATTTGAACTCGGACTAAATCCTCCCAAAGGACTCGTGCTACCATTACACCACACCCCGAGGAATCCCCCGACCTCTGCTTAAGACACCTTCCTATATTCCAAAATTGCGAAGCAATTTTGGAAACCTTATAGGATGGTGGGTGGGTTGTAGTCTTACGTCGCTTCGCTCCTATTTTTCCACCACGGCGGATTCTAATAATTAAAATAACATTTTATTTTCTTTTGGTCAATTTGTAGTATAATGAAATAGTGATATGATATTTAAGGAAATTTTTTCTGAGTTAAACCTTCCAGCCCAGTGTAAAAAATACCGTCTTCCCCTCTGGCAATGTCCCCATTTCCTTTTTTTGATAATGGGAATATTTATTATCATTACTACTTTAATTTCCTATACCATTGGTCTTCGCTATATTGTCGAACCAGAAATTGTTGCCTTAATTACTCTCTCTTTAGCTGGTATTTTATTTATCATTACTTTCATCATCATTCGCTCCTTTGAGAAAATGGCTGAGATAAATCGCTTAAGGTCGGAATTTACTAATATCGTCGTTCATCAACTGGCTACTCCTTTAACTAATTTAAGTTGGTCAATTGATGCCTTAATTTCTGGTGAATTTGGCCAGATCGAGGAAAGACAAATGGAATATTTAAAGGTTCTAAGAGAAAATAATCAGAGAATGAAAGAATTAGTCCAGGATCTGACTACTCTTTTTAAAATTGAAGAAAGATCCCTGTTTATTAGAAAAGAAAAAGTTTCTCTAGTCGATCTTATCAAAAATTTGATTTTCAAATTTCAACCCTCAATCTCAAAGCTAAATCTTGAGGTAAAATTTAATTTTTCTGAGAACCTGCCCGAAGTCTTGGCTGACCAAAATCAAATGAAAATTGTTCTTGAGAATCTTTTAGATAATGCCATTCGCTATAATAAAAATAGAGGCAAAATTGAGATTTTTCTAGATAAAAAAGGAAAAAACATTTACTTTGAAATTGGAAATGAAGGAATTGGTATTCCCCAAGAAGATCAAAAACTTATTTTTCAAAAATTCTTTCGGGCAAGAAATGTAATATCACAATCTTTCGGATCCGGCCTCGGCCTTTTTATTACAAAATCGATTTTAACAGAACTCGGTGGAAAAATAGGCTTTAAATCTGAGGAAAATCGAGGTTCGAAATTTTGGTTTATTTTGCCAATAAAATAGTGTTATACCTCTAGAGATATTTCTCAATAACGTTCGAAATATGAAAAAAATTTTATTTATAGAAGATGAATCAGCTCTCCAGAAAACCTTTAAGGATTTGCTAGAAAAAGAGGGCTACGAAATGCTCTCTGCCTTTGATGGCCAATCTGGTCTGAAATTAGCAAAAGAAAAAAAACCAGATTTGATTCTACTTGATTTAATTTTGCCTAAGCTTCACGGCTTTGAAGTTTTAAAAAAATTAAAGGAAGATCAAGAGACAAAAGGAATTCCAATTATTGTCTTAACTAATCTGGAAAAAATTGAAGATGTTGATAAAGCTTTAGAATTAGGAGCAACTACCTATCTAGTTAAGGCCCTATATAATTTAGAAGAAGTTTTAGAGAAAATTAAAAAAGCCCTCGAAAAATAATGAGAGTTGAACCCGGACAATTAAAGGCTTTCCTCTTGGATGCTGACCTAGTTACTGAAGAACAATTTGCGAAAGCTCAGAAAAAGGCCGAGGAAAAGAAACAAAAAATCGGTGATATTTTAGTTTCCGAAGGTTTAATTTCACAGGAAGAATTAATTAAACTCGAAGCTTATATTTTAGGTATCTCTTTTGTCAATTTGGAAAAGGAAACTATTTCACCAGAAATTTTAAAGATTATTCCTGAACCAATTGCTCGAGCTCATAATATAGTTGCCTTTAGAAAAAGGGGTCAAAATTTGGAGGTGGCAATGTTAGATCCTGAAGATTTGAGGACAATTGAGTTTATTAAAAAGACAACTAATCTCAAAATCCTACCAAGGTTAACTACTCCTGCCTCTATTAAAAATGTTTTGCGTCAATACGCGGAAAGTCTTGAGGCTGAATTCGGAAAAATTATAAAAAAAGAAGTAGCTGAAATCAGACCAGTAAAGGAAGAGGAAATTGTTGAAGAGAAAGAAGAATTAAAAAAAGTAGCTGAGGAATTGCCGATAATTAGAATTGTTGATACCTTACTAAAACACGCCATTTTACAAAGAGCCTCTGATATTCATATTGAGCCTTTAGAGCAAGAAGTGATTGTACGTTATCGAATTGATGGAATTTTGCGAGATGCCATGATTTTACCAAAACAAGTTAGTTCGGGAATTGTTGCTAGGATTAAAGTTTTATCAAATTTAAAACTAGATGAACACAGGCTCCCCCAGGATGGGAGATTTAAGATTGAGACCGAAGACTATCGCTATTCGACTAGGGTCTCAATTATGCCGGTTTTTAATGGAGAAAAAGTTGTTATGAGATTATTACCAGAGACAGCCAAAGCTTTCACTCTGGAAGATTTAGGATTAAAAGGAGAAGCCTTAGAAAAAGTTCAGGGTGATTTAAGAAGGCCAGTGGGAATGATTTTGGTCTGTGGGCCAACTGGCTGTGGAAAGACAACCACTTTGTATTCAATGCTGGAAATTTTGAATTTGCCAGCAGTTAATATCGCCACTATTGAAGATCCAATTGAATATCGAATGCCCAGGATCAATCAAACCCAAGTCAATCCAAAAATTGGTTTAACCTTTGCCTCCGGTTTAAGGACCTTGGTTAGACAAGATCCCGATATCCTCATGGTCGGGGAAATTAGGGACAATGAAACAGCTTCACTTGCCATCAATGCTACCCTGACTGGGCACTTAGTTTTATCAACCCTGCATACGACTACTGCTGCCGGAGCCCTTCCCAGATTGATTGATATGGAAGTTGAGCCTTTTTTGATTTCCTCAACTCTGAATTTAATTATCGCTCAAAGATTGGTTAGAAGGCTTTACGAAGAAAAAGAAAAATATACTTTTAAAGAGCCAGAAATTAAAAATCTCGAAAAATATTGTGATTTAGAAAGAATTTTAAAAATTCTACGAGAGGAGAAAATAATTGAGCCAACAAAGAAATTAAAAGACGTTTTCTTTTATCGGCCAAAACCATCAAAAAAATGTCCTGAGGGTTATCGGGGAAGAATTGGAATTTTTGAAGTTTTACCGGTGACTGAATCAATAAAAGAGTTAATTGTCAAAAGAGCAACTTCTGATGAAATCCAGGAACAGGCCAGAAGAGAAGGAATGAGATTAATGGTTGAAGACGGTTTTTTAAAAGCTGCTCAAGGAATTACCTCAATAGAAGAAGTCTTGCGGGTGATTATTGAATAAACAATTCATCTAGACATTTAAACATAAAAACATGTAAACATTTTAATTTTGTTTAGATGCTTAGATGTTAAAATGTTTAAATGAAATATTTTTATACCGCTAAATCTTTTAGTGGTGAATTAAAATCAGGAATTTTGGAAGCTCAAAATGAGTATCAATTAGCCAGGATTTTACATCAGGAAGGCTATGTTTTAATTTCAGTGACTTCGGAGAAACCGGAAATAAAAAAAAGAAAATTGGAAATCTCTCTCCCTTTTCTTGGAGGAGTTTCTTTAAGTGAAAAAATAATGTTTACCAGAAACCTTCAAGTAATGGTCAGGGCAGGTATTTCTTTACCTCAGGCTTTGGAAATCCTAGCTGCGCAGTCAAAAAGTAAAAAATTTAGGGAGGCTTTATTAGAGATAGCTGAAGAGGTAACTAAAGGGAAAAATTTTTCTGATTCCTTAGCTAAATTTCCTCAGTTTTTTTCAGAAATCTTTTGTAGTATGGTAAAAGTTGGAGAAGAAGCCGGAACTTTAGAAGATAATTTGAAAGTTTTAACTCAGCAAATGGAAAGAGAACACGAACTAAAAACAAAAGTTAAAGGAGCAATGATTTATCCAGCAGTTATAATTTCGGCAATGATTGGAATTGGAATTTTAATGCTTGTTATGGTTGTGCCGAAATTGGCTGAAACCTTTTCTGAATTAGCAATTGAGCTTCCACCAACAACTAAATTTGTCATCTTTTTGGGTAATTTTCTAGCCGAAAAATGGTATCTTCTCATTCTATTAATTTTCGCTTTATTTATTTTTCTTAGAACAATTTTGAGAACTAAGGAAGGGAAAAGATTAATTGATGGTTTAACTTTAAAGATACCAATTATTTCCCCAATTATTAGAAAAACAAATTCCGCCTCGATAGTTAGAACTTTAAGTTCACTCATTATCTCGGGAGTACCGATTATTAGGTGTTTAGAAATTATCTCTCCCACTCTAGGAAACTTCTATTTTCAAAAATCGATATCAGAGGCTGCTGAAAAAGTCAGAAAAGGTTCAAAATTGTCTGAGGCCTTAATGCCTTATCGAAATCTTTATCCTCTGGGGGTTATTCAAATGATTGCTGTTGGTGAACAGACAGGTGAGACTTCAACCATTTTGGCAAAACTGGCCGATTTTTTTGAAGAAGAAGTTACCAATGCTACCAAAAACTTGTCGGCCGTGATTGAGCCAGTTTTGATGCTCTTAATTGGAGCAGTTGTTGGCTTTTTTGCCATCTCAATGATTCAGCCAATCTATTCGATGTTAGGAGCAATAAAGTGAAATCTCAAATCTCAAATCTCAAATCTCACCCCGAAGCAGAGCGAAGCTCGCTACGGGGTAGCCCCATACAAAGCTTCGCTTTCATATCGGGGCAAAAAAGCTTTACTTTTATTGAATTATTAGTAATTGCTGGGATTTTAATTATTTTAGTTGTTCTTGCTATTCCTAATCTTCGTTTTTTTCAAAAAGAATCAGAATTGGCTAATAGTGCTGAAGAGATTATCAATGCCCTAAGACTTGCCCAAAATAAAACACTGGCTTCTGAAGGAGCTTCTCGATACGGAGTCTATTTTGATAATCTAACCTCCCCTCATCAGTATACTTTATTTAAAGGAATAAATTACGCCTTGAGAGACATTTCTCTCGATGAAATCTATAAACTTCCGGAATCAGTCGAAATTTACGAAATTAATTTTGCCGGAGGGAAAGAGGTAGTTTTTGATCGAGTAATAGGTACAACTAATCAGTCTGGCAATGCTTCTCTGAGATTAAAAACTGATCTGACAAAAACAAAAATCATCTACATTGAGAATTCTGGTCAGGTAGGTTTAGCCAGTCCTCTAGTTCCGGGTAATGGACGAATTAAAGATTCAAGACATTTGCATTTTGATTATAGTCGAGTGATTGATACTATTACCGAAAAATTAACTCTGACTTTTGATGGAACCGTTACTAGAGATATTATATTTGCTGAAAATTTAAAAGATGGTCAGATCTATTGGGAAGGAGAAGTTGATGTTGGTGGAGAAATTCAAAAATTAAAAATCCATACCCATAGATTAAATGATGCTGCCTTAGGTACTCAATTTTGTATCCATCGAGATAGGAGATTTAACAATAAATCTTTAACTATTACTATTAGTGGAGATGCCTCAAGTAACCTTGTTGAATATTCAGCCGATGGTTTAACTACAGATTCAACATCAATTTTTGTTAGTAATTTGCAATGGCAATAAGAAAAAAATTCAAAATTGAAAAGGGAATTTCAATAATAGAAATTTTAATAGTTATTGCAATCATTAGCATTGGCTTAACCAGTCTTTTGGGAGTAGCTACTTTCTCCTTGAAGATTTCCACATTGATGAGGGAAACTGCTCAGGCTAATAATTTAGCCCAGGAAGTAATTGAGGCAGTCAGAAATTTTCGAGATGGAACAGATTGGAGTACAAATGGCCTAGGGGTTTTGACCACTGGCATTGCCTATTACCCTCAAAAGACGGCCGATAATCCTCCAAAATGGCAACTAACTCAAGGCGAAGAGCAAATCGACGGCTTCCTTAGAAAAGTTGTTTTTTCAAATGTTCAACGAGATGCTAATGATGATATTGTTGAAGTCGGCGGAACAAATGACCCAAATGCTAAAAAAGTTACTGTTACCGCTTCCTGGAAAGATAAAAAGGTTGAAATAGTTACTTATTTAACTAATTGGAAATAAAAATCATCTAAACATTTTAACAAAATTTAAATTCGTGTTTATATGTTTAAATGCTTAAATACCAAAATAATGAAGGGGTTTACCTTAATGGAAATTTTGGTCTATATTGGAGTTTTAGCAATTGTGATTTTCACAACTTCATCTTTTTTAATCTGGGCTATTCATTCTAATATAAAAGCCAAGGTAATGAGAGAAACCCTAGATAATGCCAGAAGGACGATGGAAATTCTAACCTATGAGATAAAAGAGGCAAAAGGTATTTATACTCTAACAACCACTGCCAATCAACTTTCTTTGGAAACCACTCATTATTTGCCAGAGGGCGAAAAAACAAGTTTTATTGATTTTTATCTTTGCGATTCCCATCTTTGTCTAAAAAAAGAATCTCAAAATCCAATTGCTCTAACTTCAGATAGAGTAGAGGTAAAAAATTTGGTCTTCACTCAGATTATTACTGGGACTATTCCTTCAATCCAGATTGATTTAAAAGTTGATTATAAGAATCCAACTAATCGACCAGAATATCAGGCCTCGGTTAATCTAATATCAACTATTTCTTTGAGAAGTTATTAAAATGATTAAGATAATTTTCAATCAAAAAGGTTTTGCCGCTTTTTTCATTGCCATTTTGGTCTTGGCAGTAATTTTTGGCATTGCCATTTCTCTTACCTTTTTAATTTTGGGCCAGCAAAGGATTTCCAGAAATGTTGTCAGTTCAAGCCAAGCTTATTTTGCAACTGAGGCAGGAATTGAGGATGCCTTGTTGAGGCTTTCAAAAAAAATGAAATGGTCTAGTCCTTCTAATTTAAATATTGGTTCAAGCTCAGCTACCATTGAAATATCAGATATCATCGGGGGTTCGAGGACTATTACTTCTAGAGGGAATTTTTCTAACCGAATAAGAAAAATTCAAATTGTCTATAAAATTTCTACCCAACAGGTTTCTTTCTACTACGGAGCTCAAGTAGGTAGAGAAGGAATGGAAATGGGCAATAATTCAGAAGTTAGGGGAAATATTTATTCTAATGGTAACGTTTTTCGTACAGCAGGTGGAGGTGCAGCTATTATCGATGAGACTATTATCGTTGCCGGAAGCGGCAATCGAATTGAGGGATTACAAGTTGGCAAGGATGCCCGAGCCCATAACTGTAAAGATTCGATAATTGGAGGTATCTTAACCTATGTTACTGGAGGGAGCGTTCAAAATTGTACTGCCGGTGGATTAATTAAAGAGCAGCCAAATGCCGATCCTGAAAAAGATTTACCCATTTCCCAAACTCAGATTGACAAATGGAAAAGTGAAGCCGAAGGAGGAGTAATTTCTGGAGACTATACAATTTCTGGAAAAATTACTCAAAATTTGGGACCAAAAAAAATTACTGGTAACCTTTTAGCTGATAATAATGCTACTTTGAATATATTGGGGACTATCTGGGTTGTTGGAAATTTAAGAATTGATAACGGTGCCGTAATTAAACTTGACTCAAATTCTTATGGTCCAAATAGCGGTGTAATAGTCGTCGATGGCAAAATTAAAGTCAGGCCAGGTACTTATTTAAAAGGAAGCGGAGAAGAGGGAAGTTACCTTTTACTTTTATCAACAAACTCTGAGGTTTTAGATAAGGCTAACCCAGCCATTGATATTGATAATAATACTGATGCCGCTATTTTCTATACCAACCAGGGCCTGATTTCTTTAAGAAATAACATTAAGGCTAGAGAAGTAACTGGTTACAAAATTTTTCTTGATAATAATGCTGAGATTTTATATGAGGCGGGCTTGGAAGAAACTACATTTACTTCCGGTCCTGGTGGCTCCTGGGAAGTTACTAGTTGGAAAGAAATTGAATAAAAATTTATTTAAAAATTTTAAATGTGGCTCCGAGCCACTTTTTGTTTTTATCCCTTTTTGGTGATATAATTAATTAGAAAATGTTAGAATTTTTAAATTTAAAACCAGAAGCTTTCGGACTTGATATTTCCGATTTATCTTTAAAGATTGCTAAACTCAAAAAAAAGAAAGGAATTTTGAGTATGGCTTCTTTCGGGGAGGCAAAAATCCCCCCGGGAATAATTGAGGAGGGAGAAATTAAAGATAAAAAATCTTTGGTTGAGATCATTAAAGAATCTTTGAAAAAGGTTAAAGGAGCAAAATTAAAAACAAATTATGTTGTTGCTTCTCTCCCTGAAGAAAAGGCTTTTTTACAGGTAATTCAGATGCCAATATTAAAAGAGGAAGAACTGAAAAGGGCAGTCTATTTTGAGGCTGAAAACTATATTCCTCTACCAGTTGCTGAAGTCTATTTAGATTTCCAACAGGTTCAACCTCTTTATAATCATTTAGATCATTTAGATATTTTAATTGCTGCCTTATCAAAAAAGACAATTGATCCTTATATGTCTTGTCTAAAAGGAGCCGGACTTATTCCTAAAGCTCTGGAAATTGAATCTCTGGCTATTGCTAGATCTTTAATAAAAAATGAAGTAAGTCCTTTTCCTGTTCTTTTAATTGATTTTGGGGCAACCCGAACCAGTTTTATTATTTTTTCTGGTTATTCTCCGAGATTCACCTCTTCTATTCCAGTTTCATCTCAAAAATTTACTGAAGCAATTTCTAGAGATTTGGGAGTTGACTTAATTGAGGCTGAAAAATTAAAAATAAAATATGGATTAGGAGAAAAATATCGATTAAAAGTTGAAGGCGAAATTAAAAAAGAGATAGAGAGAGGAATAATTTTTGAAGCTTTAATTCCTCCTCTAACCGATTTGATAGCACAAATAAAAATTCATCTTAGTTATTATCATACCCACGCCCATCACGAACACCTCCTTCCTAATAGTAAAGAGGTAGAAAAAATTTTTCTTTGTGGAGGGGGAGCTAATCTAAAAGGGCTAACTGATTTTCTTTCTTCTGAGCTTAAAATTCCAGTTGAGTTAGGTAATCCCTGGATAAATATCTTACCAGAACCATTGAAGGAATTACCAGAATTGTCTTATGAAAAATCACTATCTTTCACTACTGCCCTGGGATTAGCCTTAAGGGAGATAAGAGATAAATAATAATTTTAAATTAATAATACATAATGACAAATAAAAAAGTTTAGTTAACTAGTAATTTCGGATTATATTTTATCAATTATTAATCATGATTAATCTTTTACCAGAAGAAGAAAAAAAGGTCCTTGAAATGGAAGAAAATTGGCGATTAGTTTCAATCTTAGAAATTTTAGGTTTGGTTTTTTTTCTTTGTCTAATTTTAGTTTTGTTTTCAATAAAAATTTCTGTTTCTGGGAAATTAGAATCTCAAAAAATTCTAGTTGATGTAAAAGAAAAACAGCTTAAAGTCTCCGAAATTCAGGTTCTCCGAGAAGAAATTAAAATGATTAATCAGGAACTTTTTAAATTAGAAACTTTTTATCAACAACAATTTTCTTTAGTTGAAATTTTAGAGAAAATCTCAAAAAATATTCCTCCCAAAATCTATTTAAACTCCCTTTATTATTCTAAAGATAATTTTCAAATCTCTCTTTCTGGTTTTTCACCTAACCGAGAAATTTTATTTGAATTAAAGGAAAATCTAGAAAGAGAATTTAAGGATGTTTATTTTCCACCTCAAAACTGGGTAAAGCCAAAAGATATTGATTTTTCAGTAAATTTTAAAATAAGAACCTCGCCTTCGCGAGAACCTTGATTACTCCGTAATTAGGAACCTCGCCCTAGACGAGAATCTTGTTTTCTTCGAAAATAAAATGAATCCTAGAAAAAAAATCTATTTGTCTTTGATAACCTTTGGGATAATTTTTATTCTATTAATTTTTTTTATAATCTATCCCTTATTTTCTAAAATTAAAGGACTTTCTGGAGACTTTACTAAAGAGAGGGGAAAACTAATTTTATTTGAAAAAGAAATAGAAAATCTTAAAGAAATGGAATCTCTTTATAAAAAATATCAACCAAACCTAGAAAAAATTGATAAACTTTTTATTAATCCTGAATTTCCAATTGAATTTATTGCTTTTTTGGAAAAAAATGCTAAGGAATCCCAATTAGTAATTGAGATTTCCCCTGCGTCTAAAAAAGAGATAAAGACCGATCCTTGGCCAAGTCTTTTCTTTCAAATTTCCCTTTTTGGCTCTTTTCCTAATTTTTTGAGGTTTTTTGAAAGATTAGAAAATAGTTCTTACTTAGTTGAAATTTCCAATCTCAATTTAAAGAAATTGACTGAAGAAGAAATCCAGTCTAAGACTTTGGCCAGAGGCGATATTAATGCTTCATTTTTAATAAAGGCCTATACAAAATGAAAATTAGCTTAGCAAAATTTGATAAGATTAAAAAAATTTTAAAGAGATTGCCAAGGATTTTAGGAGAGCAAGCCTTTTTAACCTTTTTAGTTTTACTTTTCTTTAGCTTAATTTTTGGTGGACTTATTTTCTATAAATATCTTATCTTGGCAGAAAAAAAAGAGCCAGAAATTTTAGAAAAGCCCCTTTTCTTCAAAGAAAATCTTTATCAAAAAGTTTTAGCCGAATGGGAAGAGAGAGAAAAAAACTTTGAACAGGCAAAATTGAAAGAATATCCAAATCCATTCCAGGAACCTATTCCAGAAGAATTGACAGAATAAATATTTCAAGTATAATGATTTATCTCGTGTCCCCGTAGCTCAATTGGATAGAGCGAGGGGTTTCTAACCCCTAGGTTGTGCGTTCGAGTCGCGCCGGGGACACTCGTCTTTTTAAATTTTATTATCCCATTGTATTGAACGTCTATTTATTGTATAATTTTATTAAGGATGATGTTCGAGGTCCATTACTCATGAAACAATACAATGGTTTTACAAAGGAAAAAACAAGAAGCTTAAGAAAAGAAGGATATTCTTATGAGGAGATTTCAAAAAAATTAGGTGTTGCCAAAAGTACTATTTCTCTTTGGTGTCGTGATATTCTTTTGACTCCCGCACAAATTCAAAGACTGATTGAGCATTCTCATTCGAATTGGCAATACGCAATTGAAAATAGAAAAAGAAAGAAACAAGAAAGGATTAAAGCGATCATTGAAAATGCAATCAAAGAAATTAAAAAACTAAATAAAAAAGAGCTTAAACTTGTAGGAACGGCCCTATATTGGGCTGAAGGTGATAAAAAACAAGATAGAGTTTCCTTATCTAATTCTGATTATAAGATGATCGCGCTTATGATGAGATTTTTTAGGGAAATTTGTAAAATTCCCGAAGATAGATTTAGAGCACGTTTATATATCCATATTCAAGAGATGCATCATCTTAATAGATCAGAAGATGAGGCAAAAACTTTTTGGTCAAGATTAACGGGGATACCTAAATCTCAATTCCAGAAAACGGGTTTTTATTTAAATAAAAAAACAAACTATAAAAGAGGGAAAATTATGGAATGGGGAGTATTAACAATAAGCGCAGCCGTTACAGATATAGCGGCCAAAGCTAAAGGCTTGGTAGAGGGTTTACGAAATCAATATTAGATCTAAATTTTATGGTGGCATTAGTGTAGTGGCTTCGCATTAGGGTCTGTGGACCCCTAGGGAGGAGTTCAAATCTCCTATGCCACCAAACTGCCCGAGAGTTTTTCTCGGGCTTTTATGATAGACCTGTTTAAAAGATTTTCTGGATTGAACTTCTGATTATTTAATGAAAGAGGTTCTAATAGTCAAATTGTTGACTTAAAACAAAAAACAGCGCAAAAAGCTGTTTTTATTTTAAATGAATTTTATTTTTAGTTTATTTTTTCTCTTCCAATTTTGTTTTTAGGGTTATTTCTTTTCCTTCTCTAAGAATCTTTGAGTTAATTTCTTGGCCAACTTCAAACTTTTGCAAAATTTCAGCCAGAGGATTTTTCTCAGTTATTTTTTCACCATCCATTTCTAAGATTATATCGTATTCTTGAAAGCCAGCCTTTTGGGCTGAGCTTCCTTTAATCACCGCCTCTTCGCCCAATCTTTCTCTTATAATTAAAGCCCCATAATCGACTGGTAATTTGTTTTGTTCAGCAATTTCCTTATTTAAAAGAATATATCTTATTCCTAGAAATGGTCTTTTGACTTTGCCAAATTTTTTAATTTCTTCCAAATCTTTTTTAACATAATTAATAGGAATAGCAAAGCCAATATTTTGGGCTCCAAAAACCATGGCGGAATTAATTCCAATTACCTTTCCTTCCATATCGACTAAAGGACCACCAGAATTCCCGGGATTAATTGCGGCGTCGGTCTGAATTAAACCTTTTAACTTGGCTTTTTCCTGAGTAAAACCACCAAAAGCAGTAATATAACGAGAAAGACCGGAGATAATTCCAGCTGAGATGGTATCATGAAACTCTCCCAAAGGATTACCAATGGCAATTACTGTTTCTCCTAATTCAATTTTGTCTGAATCACCGAGTTCTAAATAGGGCAAATTTTTTTCCTCGATTTTCAAAACTGCAATATCATTAACTGGATCTCGGGAAATTACTTTAGCTGGATATTTTTTCTGAGGTTCTAAAATAACAGTATAATTAGCTTCAGGATCGGAAACGACATGTTGGCTAGTTAAAACTAAACCATCACTTGAGACAATAAAGCCCGAGCCCCCACCAATTTTTGTTTTTTCTTTTTTTCCTTTTCCGATTCTGGGTAAAATGAAACCTTCTCGGCCGAAAGGGAAAAAATAAAAACCTTCAATTTTTGGAAGATCTTTAGTAATGACGACAGTGATTACTGCCGGACAAACTTTTTTGGCTATTTCAATAATTGGAGATTTTTCTACCATAATTTTGAGCAGAGCGAAAAATCAAGGTTCTTTCGCGTTGCGAAAAGTTCTTATTTACGAAGTAATCAAGATTCTTAAGCGAAGCGAAAAGTTCTTATATTAATATTTTAACATAAAGATACATTGTCAACAATTAGAAAATTTGCTATATTTGAAATACCGAGAACGCCCTTGTAGCTCAAAGGAAAGAGTAGAGGTTTCCTAAACCTCCGATGCAGGTTCGACTCCTGCCAAGGGCATTGGGCCCGTAGCTCAATGGTGGTAGCGCCTCAATGGCATTGAGGAGGTTAAGGGTTCAAATCCCTTCGGGTCCACAAAAAAAGCCCATCGCTGGGCATTTTATTTCCTTTTAGCAATTTCAAAAGCACTCTATTTTTTAACACTTTCTTAATTTTTCTATTACTCTTTTATAAATTTTTTCATTAATTAGAGCTCTTATCCCTAATTTTTTTCCAAGTTTTACCACTGCTCCATTATAAAATTCGATCTGATTTAAATCCTTGGATTTTTCTTCTCTTCTTTCACTCACTATTTCTGCAAGAATTTTTCTAAATATTAAAAAGAAACTCATTGGCAAAAATTTTATTAAAATAACCAAAAATTTCACTGGATAATGAGGAAAATTGAGAAATTTTCCTTTGGCAGTTCTTACTACCTTAATATATTCTCTCAAAGCCTCTAATTCTTCCCTTAATATTTCTGGATTTTTAAATCCCTCTTCAATTGAAAATCCTCTTGAGGCAGAGGATATCCCAATTAAATTTAAAAAGAGTTTAGAAAATTCTAAATTTTTTACCTCCTTATCTGGAAATTTCCAAGTTTCAAATCCTGCATTTTCAAAGATTTCAACCACATCTTCGATTCCTCCTGGTCCAAAAACTTTCGCTATAGCAATTCGAATTGGCAAAGAATATTTAATATAAATTCTATTTTTAATTTCCTTTCTGTCCACTGGATTAAAAAGGGAAATTCTAATTATTCTAATTTTTTCTGATTCTTCACCAAAAATTTCTTTTAAAACTTCTTTTGCTTCTTCAATAGCTCCTATTCCATTTTGGGATAAAATGAGATCAGGCATTTTTTCTTCTTTGAATTTTTGATAGTAATATTGAATTGGCGGAGAAACAGGATTTTTAGTTGTCAAAAAAAGAATGTCTGGTTTTAAATTTTCTTCAAATTCGATATCCTTAATAACTTTTTCTTTAAATAATTCTAATGGCTTTCCCTTTCTTTTTATAAAGAACTTTTCTTCTTTTATGACTTTAACCTCTTTTTCTCTATCCACTCCCAAAATTTCAACTGAATTTTTAAGTTCGAAAGCAAACATTGTTCCAGTCCTTCCTCTCACTCCAATTACCGCTATTTTTTTCATAATATTTAAATTATACCATTGATTTTTAATCAAAAAAATGATATTTTAATAAGAGATATTAAGGTGGGTTGTGCCGAATTGGTAAGGCAATGGTCTCGAAAACCATTGGGTAATAATACCCTTGTAGGTTCGAATCCTGCACCCACCGTATGTTCAATTTTTTTAAAAAAAAAGAGCCAGAAAATTTTAAAGAGATTTTATCTATCTTGCGAAATTTGGAGGGAAAGATAGGAAGACTTTCTGAGGAAGTAGATAATTTGAAAAAGGAAATTAAGTTCCCTATTCAAAAATTTGGTATTGTCAGATTTAATCCCTTTTCCAATATCGGTGGCAACCAGAGTTTTTCCATTGCTTTACTTGATGGTCATGGAAACGGTGTTGTTATTACCAGTCTTTATGCTCAAGAAGGAAATCGAATTTTTGCTAAACCAATCGAGAAAGGAAATTCTATATATTCTCTCTCCAAAGAGGAAAAAGAGGCTATCGAAAAGGCAATAAAAAGCTAATAAAATTGAACTTAATTTGTAATCAAAAACTAAGGATTAGTTTTTTTATGGCTAAAAAAAGGGAAAATTTAATATCCCGGGCTCCCATCGTTGTAGTTTTGGGTCATGTTGATTCAGGTAAGACCTCAATTCTTGATAACATCCGAAAGAGCCATGTTGCTGAAAAAGAAACTGGTGGCATCACTCAGCATGTTGGTGCTTATGAAGTTGATTTTCAAGGTAAAAAGATTACTTTTATTGATACCCCTGGCCATGAAGCTTTTTCAGCTATGAGATCTCGGGGAGCAAAAGTTGCCGATATTGCCATTTTAGTCATTGATGGTGTTGAAGGAGTTCAGACTCAAACAAAAGAGGCCGTCTCCCATATTAAAAAAGCTGGAATCTCAATGATTATCGCAATAAATAAAACTGATAGACCGGAAGCTAATCCAGAAAAAATCAAAAGGGAGCTCTCAAAGCTCGGTATTTTTGTTGAGAAACTGGGAGGGAAAATTCCCTCAGTTGAGGTTTCAGCAAGAACCGGCAAGGGAATTTCTGATCTTTTAGAATTAATTTTATTAGTGGCCGAGATGGAAGGATTAAAAGGAGATAGTCAAAAACCGGCTGAAGGAGTGATTATTGAATCCTACTTAGATAGCCATCGAGGGCCAACAGCCACCTTACTTTTGAGAGATGGAATGTTAAAGGCTGGTGACATCGTCGGCACCTCTTCAACCTTTGGTAAAATCAAAATTTTAGAGGATTTTCAGGGGAAACCCATTAAAAATGTTCTCCCTTCAATGCCAGTTATTGCCCTAGGCTTTGAGGAAGTTCCGGGAGTTGGAGAAAAATTTCAGATTTTTTCTGAAATTGAAATGGCTAAAAAATCCGTTGGAAAGAAGGAGCAATTTCCTTCAAAAGTCCTTTTTTTTGAGCCGGGAAAGAAAGTTTTAAATTTAATTTTAAAGACCGATGTTTTAGGCTCCATTGAGGCAATTGGAGAAGTTATAAAGACTCTCCCTCAAGAAAAAGTTGAGTTAAGAATTTTAAAGGCTGAGGCTGGAGAAATTAATGAATCAGATATTAAATTGGCTAAATCAGCTAAGGCAAAAATCCTAGGCTTTCGAGTAAAAACCAATTCAATTGCTCAGAATTTGGCCGAAAGGGAAAAAGTTAAGATATTGAAATTTGACCTTATTTATGATTTAGTTGAGGGGCTTTTAGTTGAGATTGAAAAAACTTTAGAACCTGAGATAGTAAGGATTGATTTAGGGAAAGTTAAAACCTTAGTTATTTTTTGGACAGAAAAAAATCGTCAAATTGTTGGTGGTCGCGTAACTGAGGGAGAGGTTAAAAAAGGTACCTCAATTGAAGTTTTTCGAAAAGACGAAAAAGCTGGAAAGGGGAGATTGATTTCACTTCAAATAAATAAAAAAGATGTGGAGCGAGCCAAAAAAGGCCAAGAATGCGGCATCTTATATGAAGGTGATACCAAAATTGAGGAAGGCGATATCTTAATTATTTATCAGGAAGAAAAAAGAAAAATAGAATTGTAAAAGTGGGAAAAAGAATAGAAAAAATTAATGAATTAATAAAAAGAGAATTGGCTCAGATTCTCCTTAAAGAATTTGAGTTTCCTAAAGATATTTTGGTGACTATAACCAAGGTCAAAACAACAATCGACCTAAGAGAGGCTAAAGTTTTCTTAAGTGTTTTACCAGAAAATCAGAGATTGAATATTTTGAAGATTTTAAATCAAAAAATTTATCAATTACAACAAAAAATTAATCAGAGATTAAGAATGAGACAAATTCCAAAGATTAAATTTCAAGAAGAAAGACAAGTTAGTCAGGCGGCCAGGGTAGAAGAGATTTTAGAAAAAATAAAAAAAGAAAAACTTGGAAAAAATGAAAAAAGATGATAAGATAAATTATGGCCACGTAGCCAAGTAGCTAAGGCGGCAGTCTGCAAAACTGCTATACGCGAGTGCAAATCTCGCCGTGGCCTCAGGAATGCCGGGGTGGTGGAATTGCTAGACACGCAAGACTTAAAATCTTGTGGGTGAATAACCCGTGAGGGTTGGAGTCCCTCCCCCGGCACAATTACAAAACCACCTGTCGAGGCGGTTTTGTTTAAGAAATTTGCTAATTTTTAGAAAAATTTGTAATAATTTTTTTCTTTTGATATAATTTTAAAGAGGTAATTAAATGAACCTACCTCAAAAATATATTGTTAGGAGGGAAAGAACATTAACAAATTAAATAGTGAATTCAAAGTCAATTTAGCTGGAATAGAATTAGAACATCCTTTAATGAATGCTGCTGGCATCTGTAAGTCGCTTGAGGGTCCAGAAGGGGTAAGAGAATTTGCACGTTCAAATACGGCCGCAATTATGGTGGGATCAATAACTGTTGAACCAAGAGAAGGTAATACCGGTGAGGTATACTGGTCGGGTGAAGGATTCTCTTTAAATTCCTTAGGATTGCCTAATTCTGGAGCATCGTACTACCGTCAAAATCTTCCCGAAATGATTACAATAGCTCATAGTTCAAATAAGCCTCTCTTTATCAGCGTAGCTGGTTTTACTCCATCTGAATATGCATTCTTGTCAGAACTTGCTTTTCAAGGCGGAGCGGATTTGGTTGAACTTGATCTTGGTTGTCCTAATATCTGGAAAAATGGTCAGCAAAAAAGAATTGCCTGTTTTGATCCGAAATTGGTAGGTAAAATACTGCGATGCGTTGAAGAAAAAGTAGGAGAAGAAGCAAAAGTAGCTGTTAAACTCTCACCATTTTCAGATCCTTTTTCTCTTCAGAAGATAGCCCAAGTGATCGAGCATTCGATGGTAGTAAAAGCAGTCACTGCCGTTAATACCTTCCCAAATGCTTTAGCCTATAATGATAAAGGAAAACCGCGGATTACCCCTGGAGGTGGATTAGCTGGTCTTGGTGGCCCAGCGCTTAAAACAATAGCTCTTGGTCAGGTTAGGCAATTGCGAGATATATTACCAAAACACATCGATATCATTGGTTGCGGAGGTATTACCACTGGTAAAGATATATTTGACTTTCAAAGAGCTGGTGCAGTTGCTGTTCAAATCGCCACCACTCTTTTAGACAGAGGCCTGGGGGTTTTTACAGCACTCTTAATACAGCTTACCGAGGCTATTTAAACTAGTAATTAAAAAAGGCTTTGTCATTTTGGTAAAGCCTTTTTTAATATATTATTTTTTAAAATTTATCCTTCTAAAACCTCGATATAGGTTCTTTTGGCGCCGAAATTTTTAGCCTCCCAATAAGAAGGAAACCAAATGTCGATTTGGTATTTTCCTTTCTTCCAACTCATTCTATCTTCAACAATAAAAATTTTATCTCCGAAAATTTCAGGTATCCTTATTTTTGTTCCGAAGGATAAAAAATTATTAGCTACAATTCCCTCCCTAACTTGGGTTCTGGCTGCAGTAATATAAGGGCTATTATCGGTCTGCCAAATAGTACTAGAATAAGCAGTAATCACTACATTTACTTTCCGAATAACCTTAGGCTCAGGATTTGAAGGATTAGTTATTGGTAAAAGACTATTTCCTTGTAAAATAGCTAATTGTTCAGAGGGGATTTCTGGTGTTTCCTCAATATTAGATTCAGCCTCGACATTTTGGAGTTTTGATTCAAAAATCGGTAGAAAACCAATCAAAACCCCTGCAATTATTAAAATAATTAAGAGATTCTTGCCCCAAAGGGGGTATTTTAAGTTCGTACTCATTTTAAAACCCCTTTTTAGGGGTTCTAACATATTAGCTCATCTGAAAAGCAATGTCAAGGGCTACCTCTTTAACAAGCCTTACTTAAAAGTTAAGCGGGTGATGGGTCTCGCACCCACGACCTTCTCCTTGGCAAGGAGACGTTCTGCTACTGAACTACACCCGCAATTTTCTGTGCCGCAGGCCAGACTTGCACTGGCGACCTCATCTTTTTCAGAGATACGCTCTACTACCTGAGCTACTGCGGCGCGTCATCAAATTTAAATGATAATTTTGCAAATTATTAATCAAGATTTGTGGGCGGTGTAGGATTTGAACCCACCACCTTTCGCGTGTAAGGCGAACGCTCTACCACTGAGCTAACCGCCCTTAATTTCTTTTTCCATTAAATAGGCATCTTTTCCATTCCGATAGTAATTCTTACTCTTGTTTAAAATTTTAAAATTTAGATTTTGGTAAAAAGAAATGGCTTCTTTATTTTCAGTTCGGACATGAAGTGAAATTTTCTTAATTCCTCTTTCTTTGAAAAGGTTGATTAAAAAATTGATAAGTTCCGTTCCTATTCCTTTTTCTCGCCAACTTGGATCGACTGCCAAAGAAATTATTTCGGCAGATTCATTTTTTGGGCGGCTAATTGTATAACCTATAATTTTTTCCTTAATTTTAGCAACAATAAATCCTTGAGGATAATTTTGATAAAGGGCTTCAAAATAACTTTTGGAATAGACTTCTCGATTTAAGAAAGAAACACCCTCTATTTTCATTATTTGATCCAAATCAGAAAGAGAGAAGTTTCTTAATTCTATCATATTCTTGTGCGGACGGTGGGACTTGCGCCCACACGCCTATTTTTGTGAGCGAGGAGGGACTCGAACCCTCACGGGAAAATTCCCCTTGGAGCCTCAGTCCAAGCTGGCTACCAATTACAGCACTCGCTCATTTAATTTTGTTTGTTAAGTAATACTTAAAAGCGATTTTAGCTTTATATATTTTCTTTTAAGGCAAGGTAGACGGTTTTGATGGTACATTTTTGAAAAAAGCAATCTCGATTCGTTTTTTGCATATTTTAACCTCCAAACATTTCTTTCTCTCGAGAAGGCCCCATAAATATTTATCGATCTTTGTAGAACATTTCTTAACCACTTCAAAAATTGGAAACTACCAGAATAAAGATAAATATAAAACATAAAACTATTTTTCCATCGTTTGTCCCAAAATCCGCAACAACTCCCATCTCCATCAAAGACCCCCCTTAAAAAATCAAAAAAATACCTATTTGGAATACTTAACTTTTTTATACCTCTTGATTTAGCCGGGGTTAAACCTATTTTCAATAACCATCTGTACAAGATAACATCGCCAAATTGCACCCAGAAGTATTTCTTATTTGAAAAACCGCTCCTTTTGAGCCCTATTTTATTTTTCAGTCCCAAGCATCTCTTAAAAGTTTTAAGAAGTTGTAAATCTTTAGATGTTAGATTAATATGTCTCCTATCATTAGATAGATTTCCATCGGTAGCGATCAAGCCAATCGCATAAGCAAGTTTGGGAGACCATCTAATTTTTTGGCTTCTCCTCGGCTTCATTATTATATCTTACCAAATTTTCAAAGATTACTCAATCCAAAAGCGTATACCAATTCCGCCACGTCCGCTTTTATCTTTTAATCTTGTTTTTTCCCCCATTTTCTTAAATAATAAAGTTTTGCTCTCCTTGCCTGTCCCTTTTTTAAAATTTCTATCTTTTCAATAGTTGGGGAATGGATGGGAAAGATTCTCTCAATACCAACTCCAGAAATTATCTTCCTGAGAGTAATTGTTGTCCCTATTTCTTTACTACGTTTTCTAGCTAAAACCTCTCCTTCAAATTGCTGACTTTTTTCCTTATCTCTTTCTTTTATTTTCTGAATTACTCGAACTATATCGCCAGGTTGGATATCTGGCAAGCCCTGTTTTAAAAATGGTCTTAAAAATTCTTTAATCTTTTTATTCATATTTCAAATAAAGTAAGAAATATCCTTAGATATATATTTTTTTTAAAACCTTCTCTAAATCTTTTGGTAAATTTAATTTAAATTCTTTTTCCTGGCCATCCGGTAATCTTAATTTTAGATAATTGGCATGTAGAAATTGCCTTTTTAAATTTCTAGGACAAGGTTGATTTTTAAATCCATATAATTTATCGCCAGCAATTGGATGGCCGAGGTAGGCGAAATGGCACCTGATTTGATGCTTTCTACCAGTTTTTGAAATGACTTCGACCAAAGTATAATTTTTGAATCTTTTTAAAATTCTGTATTCAGTAATTGCTTTTCTTTTTCCTTTTGAGTCAGGCTCCAGAGGTAAATAAACTTTTTGTTTTTTTCGATTTTTAGGAGACCTGTTAATTAAGGTTTCGATTTTCCCTCGATTGGCTTTAATATCTCCAACGACTAAGGATAAATATTTTTTAATTATTTTTCTTTCTTTAAACTGTTTTTGTAAAAAATTTAGGACTTCGCTATTTTTTGCTATTAAAAGAATCCCAGAAGTATTTTTATCTAAACGATGGACAATTCCATATCTTGGAGATTTTCCAACATTTTTTAGATCTGGATATTTTTCTAAAAGATGTTCAATTAAGGTTTTTTCGGTTATTTTATTTTCTAGAAAAACTGTAATCCCCGCCGGCTTATCAATTACTAATAAATCATCGTCTTCATAGATAACTTTTAATTCCATATGGGCGCGACAGGATTTGAACCTGTGAACCTCCTCAATGTCAGTGAGGCGCTCTAACCTCTGAGCTACACGCCCTTTTTGATGCGCGTGGACTCGGATCATCGAACCTTTCGGTTATATTCGGCTTTGCTAATATATATGCCAAAATGGATGGGCACGGAAGGGATCGAACCTTCTACCTGTTGTTTATAAGACAACCGCTCTACCAATGAGCTACGTGCCCATTTTGGCAATACAAGGTTTGTGCTCTAACCACTGAACTACACACTCTTTATTTTATTTCTTTAACTTTTAGGGTACTAATTTTTATTTCCTTAGATTTTTTTCTTTTGTTTCATTGACTGGTTTCCCCTTTTTTATTAAATTTTCAAATTCTTCTTTTTCAATCGTTTCTTTTTCAATTAAAGTTTTGGCTATTTTTTCAAGTAGTCTTTTCTTCTCTCTTAAAATTTTTTCTGCTTGGGCTTGAGCATTTTTTATAAATCTGGCAACTTCCTGATCAATTTGGGCAGCTATCTTTTCAGAATAGTTTCTTTGTTCGGAAATCTCCTTCCCTAAAAAAACGAGTTCTTCTTTCTCTCCAAAAGAAATTGGGCCAAGAGAAGACATTCCATATTCTTTGACTAATTTTCTGGCAAGTTCTGAAGCCTTTTCTAAATCATTGGCCGCCCCAGTGGTAATTTGGCCAAATTTCAATTTTTCGGCACAATATCCTCCAAGCAAAGTAGCCATTTCAGCCAGGAACTCAGATTTGGACCTAATTTTTCTTTCTTCAGCTGGCATCTTTAAGGTATAGCCAGCCGCCATTCCCCTGGCAACAATTGAAATTTTTCTGATTGGCTCAGCTTCAGGAGTTGAGGCAGAAACTAGGGCGTGACCAGCTTCGTGATAGGTAGCAATTTCCTTTTCTTTTTTTGATAAAATATGAGATTTTCTTTCCGGTCCTAACAAAACCTTCTCAATTGATTCTAAAAGTTCTTCCTGGAAGATTTGGCTTTTATTTCTTCTGGCAGCTAGAATTGCTGCTTCATTAACGAGATTAGCCAGATCAGCTCCGGAAAATCCGGGAGTTCTTTCAGCAATTTCTCTTAGATTAATATTTAAGGCTAAAGGCTTTCCCTGAGAATGAATCTTTAAAGTTTCTTCTCGGTCACTTATATCTGGTAAATCTAAGATTACTCTCCGATCGAATCTACCTGGTCGCAAGAGGGCTGGATCCAAAATATCGGGTCGGTTGGTGGCACTGATAACTATTAAATTTGTATCTCTTTCAAAACCATCCATTTCAACTAAGATTTGATTTAAAGTTTGTTCTCTTTCATCATGACCTCCACCAATTCCAGCTCCCCTGTGTCTACCAATGGCATCAAGCTCATCAATAAAAATTATTGCTGGAGCTCTCTTTTTAGCAGTTGAAAAAAGATCCCTTACTCTGGCTGAACCTACTCCAACAAACATTTCAACAAATTCTGAACCAGAAATATGAAAAAAAGGGACATTAGCTTCACCAGCCACTGCTCTGGCCAACATTGTTTTACCGGTTCCTGGAGGTCCCATTAATAAAACTCCTCTGGGAATCCTCGCTCCTATTTGTAAAAATTTCTTCGGATTTTTTAAAAAATCAACAATTTCATTTAATTCCTCTTTTGCCTCCTTTAATCCAGCAACATCTCTGAAAGTAATTTTTTCTTTTGGATGACCTTCAGCTCCAAATAGTCTAGCTCTGGCCTTAGTAAAATCAAAAGCCTGGCTAACGCCAGTTCTAGCCTGACGGAAAATAAAATAGAAAAATAGACCAAAAATTAAAATCGGAAGCAAAAAGGATAAAATTGGTAAAAGCCAAGTTAAAATTTTTTCTTCTGCTCTTGGTTCAATCTCAACTTTTTTTAACTTTTCTTTCTCTACTCCCAAATTTATCAAAGATTGAGAAAGGGAAATTTCAGTTTCCTTTTCTGTTCTGGCCTCTGTTTCATCACGATAAATTATAGAGATTTCATTGCCGGAAATAATAATTTTTTTAATTTTCTCCTGATTAATTTCCTCAACTAACTGATTTAAAGAAAGATATTTTTCTTTTTCTAGTCCTTGGAAAAATAAAGTAAAAATACCTGAAATAATCAGAAAAATGAGGAAAATTAGAGCAATATTTTTGATTAGTAAGTTCATCTTTGGATTTTAACATAAATTCTTGAAAAATCAATTATTTAACCAATTTTAGATTTATTTTGTGTTTAATTGAGTCAATTGCTAGAATTTGAAAATTATATTCTTTGTTGATTTCTAAAACTTCAGTCATTTTCTTCAGAGAGCCAAACTCCGAGATATGAATTAAACCCTGAATTTTAGGTTCAATTTCAACAAAGGCTCCAAAGGGATTAAATTTTATAACTTTACCTTTGATAATTTCTCCTTTTCTATATTTTTTTTCAATATTTAGCCAAGGATCTTTTTTTAGAGCTTTTAAAGAAAGAAAGATTTTTTCGTCGGCGATTTTAACAATTTTTGCCTTTAATTTCTGACCAACTTTTACTATTTGAGAAGGCTCTTCAATTATTTGCCAATCGAGTTCGGAAATATGGATTAGACCTTCGAGGTTTTCTTTACTAAATTTGAAAAAGGCTCCAAAATCCAAAATTGCTGTAATTTCCCCTTCAACTACATCTCCAACTTTATATTTTTTTAAGACATCCTTTATTTTTTCTGCTTCTTTTGCCTTCTCTGATAAAATTAATTTTCCTTCTCTTTGGGAGATATCGAAAATTTTTACTTCCATCTTCTGACCAACAAATTTTTGGAGTTCCTTTAAAATCCTTAAGCTATCACCGTGTTCAACTCTTGGATAATTCGCCGAAGAGAGCTGGGAAACAGGAAGGAAACCAGGGATTCCAAAAATTTCCACTAATAAACCTCCTTTATTGGCTCCTAAAATTTCAACTTTTAAAGTCTCATTTTTCTCTTTCTTTTCTCTTAAGGTTTGCCAGGTTAGTTCTTGACCAGCCTGACTTATTGATAATTCGATATAACCTTCCTCATTTTCCAAGTCAATTATTTTAACCAAGATTTCCTCTCCTGTCTTTAAATCTTTTAAATTTTCTTTAGCTTCAGAAAACTCCTTTCCGTAGACTATTCCTGTTCCTAAGGCCCCTAAATCTATAAAGAGGGCTCCTTTACCCTTGCTAATAATTTTCCCCTCAACAATTTCCCCAATTTTTGGCGGACTTAAAAGATTTTCTTTTTCATTTTTTTTCATATTGTTAGTATACCTCTAGGGATAATTTTTGCTATAGCTCAAATTATGCCTCACGAGGATAATTTCATTAACGCTCAATTATACTTCTAGGGATAATTCTCGCTATCGCTCGAATTATAAAATAAATTTTTATTAATAACAAGACTTGAAATCTTAAATAAATTCTGATAAAATTTAGATAATGCAAATTAGCTGGCACGGTCACTCTTGTTTTCAGATAATTTCTAGTCCGATTAAAGGGGGAAAAATTCAGATTTTAATTGATCCCTTCAATGAAAAAATTGGTTTAAAACCTCCTTCTCTAGAGGCTGATATTTTACTTATTAGCCACGACCATCACAATCATAACAATAAAAAAGCTGTAAAAGGCTCTCCATTTTTAATTGATGGTCCAGGAGAATATGAAATAAAAGGGATTTTTGTTCGAGGGATTCTAGCCTTTCATGACAATCTCCAAGGCCGAGAAAGAGGAGAAATAACAATTTTTACCATTGAAAGTGAGGGAATAAAAATTTGTCATTTGGGAGATCTTGGCCAAAAAGAACTTACCGAAGAGCAGTTAAATCAAATTGGTAATGTTGATATTTTAATGATTCCAATAGGGGGAATTTATACAATTTCAGCCAAGGAGGCTCAAAAAATAATTTCTCAAATTGAACCGAAAATCTCAATTCCGATGCATTATTTAATTCCAAAATTAAAGATAAAATTGGAAAGTCTTGATAAATTCTTAAAAATGATGGGTCAAAAATCAATCGAACCCCAGAACAAATTTTCAATTAAGAAAAAGGACATCTTGGCTGAGAAAATGAAAATTATAATTTTAAAGCTATGAAATTTTTAGAAAAGATTCAAAAACTCCCTTTAGAAAAAAGAAAGGCCATTTTCTGGCTTATTTTGATCATTTTTGGAATAATTTTATTCGCCCTCTGGTTTTTTAATGTTAAGAAGGCAATTAGCAAATTTCCAAAAGAAAAATTTATTGAACAATTAAATTTTCCTAATTTTGGAGAAGAATTTAAAAAACTCCCCCAATTAGAAGGAGAAGAGAAACTAAAAGAAGAATTACAGGAAGTCCAGGAAATAATAAAAAAAGCCGAGGAACAAAAATTACCAGAGAAATAAAATGCAAAAAAACTCAAAACCAAAAATTGAAATTGGTTATCTCAAACCCCGAGAAATTACTGAAGAAATGAAAGAATCCTATATTGACTATGCCATGTCGGTAATTATCTCTAGAGCTCTTCCAGATGTTAGGGATGGTCTAAAACCAGTTCAAAGAAGGATTTTATATGCAATGTTAGAAGATGGTTTAAGATTCGGTGCGAGATTTAGAAAATCGGCTACCGTAATTGGATCGACAATGAGTCGCTACCATCCTCACGGTGACATTCCAATTTATGATGCTCTGGCCAGAATGGCTCAAGACTTTTCCTTAAGATATCCATTAATTGATGGTCAAGGAAATTGGGGCTCAACTGATGACCCTCCAGCTGCTTATCGTTATACCGAATGCCGACTTTCAAAAGTTGGTGAAGAAATACTCAAAGATATTGAGAAAAATACCGTTAACTTTGTAGATAATTATGATGGGACCAGAAGAGAACCTTCGGTTTTACCTTCGCCCCTGCCTCAACTTTTATTAAATGGTTGCCTTGGTATCGCTGTTGGCATGGCGACCAATATCCCACCCCATAATCTTTCAGAAGTTTGCGATGCTTCAATTTATTTACTTTTTCATCCAAGAGCCGATACTGAAGATTTATTCAAATTTATTAAAGGACCTGATTTCCCAACCGGTGGCCAAATTTATAATCAAAAGGAAATAATCTCAGCCTATTCTCAGGGCAGGGGACCAATTTTGATTCGGGGGGAAACCGAAATTTTAGAAACAGAGAGAAAAAAATTCCAGATTTCAATAAGAGAGATTCCCTTCCAAGTTCAAAAATCAGCTCTGCTTGAACAATTTGCCAATTTAGTTTCAGAAAAAAAGATTGAAGGGATAAGAGCAATTAGGGACGAATCGGATAAGGAAGGCCTGAGAATTGTTATTGATCTCTCTCGAGATGTCAACCCTCAAAAAATTTTAAATTTTCTTTATAAATTCACTGATTTACAAAAAACCTTTCATTTAAATATGCTAGCTTTGGTTGAAGGTATTCAACCAAAGGTTTTGAGCTTGGCTGAGATTTTAAGTTATTTTCTATCTCATCGAAAAGAAGTTATTTTTAGAAGAACAAAATTTGATTTAGAAAGAACCAGGGAAAGGGTTCATATTTTGGAAGGAATTGAGAAATGCTTAACTAAAATCGATTCAGTAATTAAGATAATTAAGACCTCAGAGGATCGTGAGCAAGCTCAAAAAAATTTAGTTAGGGGATTTAAATTAACTCCAATTCAGGCTAATGCCATCTTAGAAATAAAATTAGCCTCTTTAGCCAAGTTGGAAAGAAAAAAAATTGAAGAAGAATTAAGACAAAAAAGAAAAGAAATTAAGGAGTTAAAGAAAATTTTGGAAAGTCCCAAAGGAGTAAAAGGGGTTATTAAAAAGGAATTAGAGGAAATTAAAGAGAGCTTTAATGACGAGAGAAGAACAAAAGTCTTTTATCAAAAAATTGATGAAATCTCTGAAGAAGATTTATATCCTCAAGAAGAAACAATTATCATTCTGACAAAAGATGGTTACATAAAAAGGATGAATCCCGCTACCTACAAGATTCAAAAGAGAGGCGGCAAAGGAATTTCAGGAGCCAAAACCCCGGAAGGAGATATCATTGAACACTTCCTTTTAGCTAAAACTCTTGATAAATTATTCTTTTTTACTGATTTAGGAAAGGCTTTTCGAACCCAAGTCTATGAAATTCCTGAAGAAACAAGACTGAGTAAGGGAAAGAACATTTTAAATTTTTTGGAAATTTCTCCTGAGGAAAAAGTTTTATCAATAATAAGTTTAGGAAAAGAGGACCAACAATCTGGGATAAAATATTTAGTAATGGTTACCAAAGGTGGTATAATTAAAAAAACTAGTCTTAGAGAATTTGAGAATTTGCGCAGAACTGGATTAATAGCCACAAGGTTGAAAAAGAATGATTTTCTGAAGGAGGTTTCTAAAAGTACTGGCCAAGATGAGGTAATTTTAGTGACAAGGAAAGGGATAAGTCTGCGTTTCAAAGAAAAAGAAATCAGAGAAATGGGGAGACCAGCCTCTGGGGTGAAAGGAATAAGATTAAGAGGTGAAGATGAATTAGTGGGAATGGACATAATTAAAAGGCCAAAAAAACAATATTTATTAGTAATTAGTGAGAATGGTTTTGGTAAGAAGACAAATTTAGGGGAATATCGATTACAAAAACGAGGGGGAATGGGAATAAAAACAACCAAAATCACTGTAAAGACTGGGAATTTGGTTGCCTCTAAGGTTTTATATAATGAAGAAGATTTAATTTTAATTTCCCAAAAAGGTCAAGTGATTAGAACAAAAATTGGTTCAATTCCAATTTTAGGTCGAGCTACCCAAGGAGTGAAAATTATGAAGCTAGAAGAAGGTGATAAAGTAGTTTCAATAATTTGTATTTAAATATTACCCAAAATTTACTCTGTAAATTTCGGGATTTCTGAGATATGGAATTTCTACATCCTCAGAAAGTTTTAAAGCAGCTGAATTTGAAGAAAGATATGATTGCCGCTGATTTCGGTTCAGGTTCTGGTGGCTGGACAATCCCCTTGGCTAAGGTCTTGAAAGACGGAAAGGTTTATGCTATAGATATATTGGAGGAACCTTTATCGGCCTTGAAAAGTAAATCAGAAATTGAAGGAATTTTAAATATTGAACCAATTCGATCCAATGTTGAAAATAGAAATGGTTCAAAACTGAAAGATAATTTTTTAGACTTGGTCTTAGTGACCAATCTTTTGTTTCAGGTTGAAAATAAAAAAATAATAATTTCTGAGGCTAAAAGGATCTTAAAAAAAGAAGGGAAGGTCTTAGTGGTAGATTGGCTGCCGGAGGTCTCTTTAGGACCGAAAGAAGGGAGAATCCCTTCTAAAGATGTGAAAAAGTTAGCAAAAGAATTAGATTTAAAACTGGAGAAAGAATTTAAGGCCGGAGATTATCATTACGGTTTAGTCTTTTCTAAACCGTAATGTCAAAGAGGGGGTCGGGGAGATTGGGTAATCTCTCCGTGTAGGAAAACAGCGAGCCGAAGGCGAGCGTTAGAAACCGTGGGTTTCTAAGGAGCGGAGCGAAGCGAAAGAAGTGAGTGCTTGAACGAGCAAAGCGAGTGAAAGGAAGCGGAGCGACCATTAGGGCTTAATCTTTACTAAACCTTAGGTTATGGTAAAATTAGTTAATATTTTATGAAATCCAGTTTATTTAAAAAAATAGTTTCCTTGATATTTTTACTTTCTTTTTTCATACCTTTTTTCACTAAAGGGATAACCGTACAAAACCCTCTTAAATATACAACAATTGAAGAATTAATAGAGGGACTTATTGATTTTCTCTTTTGGGCTGCTGTAGCCATTGCCCCCTTGATGGTTATTGTTGCTGCTTTCTTTTTTTTGACAGCAGGTGGAAACCCTGATAAAATTCGAACAGCCAAAAATATAATTTTATACACAGTAATTGGATTTACCATTGCACTACTTGCCAAAGGATTAATTTCTGTGGTAAAAGGAGTATTAGGGGGATAACTAAAGCCTGGAATAACAAAGGTCGAATGGAAATAAAATGACCTCTAGTCTAGGTCGAATAATGAAATTAAAAATATGAAGAAATTTATTTCTGCTATAGCCCTAGTAAGTTTGTTAATTTCACCAATGGTAGCTTTTGCTCAAGTAACAGTAAAGGAGT